>OIYU01001457.1_pt1 | contig 15086 bp, 10 predicted proteins | sample 1588321 | NCBI WGS metagenome assembly OIYU01 (sample SAMN03283258) | human gut metagenome | biome: human-associated habitat; material: feces | host: Homo sapiens | place: USA | collected 2013 | reverse complement strand
GCATGATTTCTGTGCATCGCGAAGCGTGTTACTGTGAACGGAGTGAACAGTAACAACAAATCGCTTACTGCTGCTATTTTTATAGCTGCATATGATAAAAATCATCTCGCTTCCGGCTTGGGCTGAGCAGGGACTTCTGCGTCAGTGCACTTGGAATTCTGCGCCTGGAAGGTGATAGTCACTTTGAATAAATCCCCATCCAGGTAAAGCTGGAATTTGCCGCCCTGGAGCTCAGTAAGACTTTTGGCAATGCTAAGTCCAAGCCCGCTTCCCTCGGTGCCACGGGCTACGTCACCGCGGACGAAACGCTCGGTAAGTTCCTCGGCAGCGAAATTTAACGGCTGGGCGGAAATATTTTTCAGGGTGAAAACCACCTGACCGTGGGCGTTCATTACTTCCGCGTAAACCCGGGTGTCTTCCATGGCATATTTTGTTACATTTCCGAAAATATTTTCCAATACACGCCACAGCCGCTGGCCATCTGCATAGATTACAGAAGGTTCATCTGGAAAATGTACCATCATGGTAAGATGGTGTTCTTCGAAACGCTCCTCGAACTCTCCGATTACCTGATGGAGCATTTCTACGAAATCAAGATTATTCATGTTCAGTGTCAGATTTCCGGTGCTGGCCTTGGAGGCTTCTACAACATCCTCTGTGAGTACCTTCAGCCGGGCTGCCTTGGCTTCCAGAATATCCAGATATTCCAGGACTTTCGGATCTGTAAAATTCTCACGTTTCAGAAGATCAATGTAGCTGATAATGGAAGTCAGCGGTGTCTTCAGATCGTGGGAAACGTTGGTGATCAGCTCGGTTTTCATCCGCTCATTTTTCACACTGTTTTCTACGGCTGCGTCAAGACCGCTTCCAATGTTATTAATATATTCTGCAATATGTTTATCATCGCCCCAAAGCCGTTTCAGAGGAATTTTATATTGCAGGTTTCCATTGGAAATTTCTCTCAGTCCTTTTATGATCTGTTCTCTGCTGCAGGCTTTTGTAATGACATATAGCAGTATCAAAAGATCAGCCAGACAGCTGAAGAAAAAGAACAGCTGCATGCTGCCAAGTAAGGGACCGCAGATTATATATTTGATGAAAAGAAAGCAAAGAAAAGCGAAGGTTGCTTTCAGTCTGGCAGCAGTGTTTCTGGAGTAGAGATCAGCAAGGGCGTGAAGCTTGTGACTGGCTGAATGAATCAGTCTGGAGGTCAGGACAAGAAGACGGCGCAGGATGCTGTTTTTCCAGAGCTGCTTTGCCTTGATCCGCCGTACCAGGCTAAGGTAGCCAATCTGGAACCAGAATAAAGTGTAAAGCCCCAGAATCATAAGCTTCAGCAACAGACTCACATCAAGGAGTGATGTGGCACGCAGTCTGTCAGTCTGATAGTCTGCAAAGGACAGGCATTGTAAAAGGAGTACCAGGACAGGAAACCATGCAAGCAGAATCAGTCCTGCAGAAAGCTCAGTTGGCCAGCGGTCAAAAAAGCAAAGGTGCAGCTTTTGGTCGCTGTTTTTTCTTCCGGCAATTGCTGTTAGCCATACAAACGCAGCCAGGAAAAGAAAGCCGCACAGCAGGAAGAAAAGAAATACCGGCTTCTGATAGCTGGAATAGTTTTCAAAAAATGTTTTGTCGGCAAAAAAGGTATCGGAAACAGGAAATGCCTGATCCACATAGGCGGCAAAGATGAAATTGCTGTTTACTGCTGGCAGCAGGGAGTTTGCCACCTCCTTCCAGGAGTCGCAGGTAACATTGTTTCCGGGGAAAGTATTGTATTTCTTGAGCCCTGCCAGGTTGCTGGTAAATCCATCTGGTTGATATTGGATAAGAACATAGGAAATACCATTTATAGATTTTAAAAGATCTGTCAGTTTTGTGCAATAATCGATGGTGCCCCCCATATTGTCAGCTGTAGGATTTTCTATGGCTGAATCAACGTGTGTTACACTGCGTTCCAAGGTATAGCCCAGCTGGGCTTCCAGCTTGCTGTCATTGGAAATAACCTGTCCGTCATCCTCGTTAATGTAAATGTAACTCATGTTGGAGTGACCCTGGGAATAATTTTTCAGAATCTGCTCCTGCTGGATATAAAAGTCAGTTCTGGAAAGAAGGCTGTAAAGAGATTCGAAAGCCTCATCTATGCGGTCGTTCCATTTGGCATTGGAATTTAGAACATCCAGAATGCTGTCTGCGCCTTGGGGCGGATAAGCCTCTGTTGGTTCATAATATCCATCATAGAGGGAGATGGAATCATAGAGCACTTTGCCGTCCCCGGATGTGATCTGAATGCCGGAAAGATCATCCATTACACCATATTGCATGTCGTTTTTGATGTCTTCGATAAGCTGTTTGAGATTTTCATCGTAGGATGCTATTTCAGTTGCAGAGTCACTGAATCCGTAATACTCCATATCCACAGAAAAATCCAGCTCTCCACTGTCAATTTTTTCCAGAAAATCCTGAACATAATAATAATGCCGGGAAAGTGACTCGCCGGCAGAAGAAGCCTGGTGGCAGATCACAATGGGATTTCCACTGGAGGTATCAAAATCCTGCGCCCATTTTTCCAGGTCTGAAACTGAATAGGCCAGACCGGAGGTGTTTTGAAAAGAGATTTCTTCATCGTTGGCAATTTCATTAAGATCAACTACTTGGGATGCAGATGTCTGATTTAAAGAAGTGTGAGCCGCAGATGAGGCATTTTTGTCAGATGACTGGGAAGCTTCATTTTGGGCAAGGCCTTTCCAGGATACATTAGTATAGGGAAATGTAACAGAAATTCCGTACATCACGTCATAGGCTGCGTCGTAGAGGGTATTGGCAAATGCCGTGGAATCCAGATAATCTTTCCCGGAATCAGAAAGCCTCAGACCATGTGCCAAAGAGGTAATTAAAAATAAACCTAAGAAGATTACAGCTCCCAGAAAAATATATTGCAATAGGAGCAAAAGCCCTTTGATACCAGGGCTGCGGTGCCATTTTTTCTTTTCCATATGATTAACCCCTTTCTTGATAATGTGCTGCTTATCGTATTGGTAACGCCATTTGGCATATCCAATAGCGAATCTTTCAAATACTTTTAATCAAAGCTTTTCAATTTTATATCCAAGTCCCCAGACAACTTTTAAATACCTGGGCTCCTTGGGATTGATCTCAATCTTTTCCCGGATATGCCGGATATGCACGGCAATTGTGTTATCTGCCGCAATTGCTTCTTCATTCCAGATATTTTCATAAATTTGATTGATGGAAAATACCCGGCCCTGATTCTTTATGAGAAGAAGCAGAATATTATATTCAATTGGCGTAAGCTTCAGGGCTTCGCCATCCACCTGAACTTCTTTCTGATCGTCATTCACCGTCAGCCCGCCGGTTGTATAAATATGCTGACTTTCACAGGAAACTGCTGCACCCAGCTGGGTATATCTTCGAAGCTGGGAACGAACCCTGGCAATCAGCTCTAAAGGACTAAAGGGCTTGGTTACGTAATCGTCAGCTCCAACATTCAATCCAAGAATTTTATCTGCATCCTCGGACTTTGCTGAAAGAATAATAATAGGGAGAGAATGCTCCTCCCTGATTTTCAAAGTTGCCCTGATGCCATCCAGCTTCGGCATCATAACGTCGATGATCAACAGATCCACCTCATTTTTCTGTAAAACCAAAAGTGCCTGTTGTCCATCGTAAGCCTTTAGAATCTGGTGACCTTCCTGCTCCAGATAAATGCTGATGGCTTCTACAATATCTTTATCATCATCACATACAAGAATTGTTGCCATTTTCTTTTTCACCTCCCCTGTAATATATAAGGTATCAGACAAAATTTAAGATGAAAGGGGTAAAATCTTAAGATATTCTTATGAAAATATTGTACGTAAGCTTATGGATACACTGCACCATATAAAAACGTACTTGTCCGATAAATATGAGTGTAAAAGAAAGCCACGCTAAATGCAACAATATTGTCGGCTTTTGTCAGCTTTTAGCTGCTCCACTCTTTTTTGAAAGTGAGCAATAGGGTCATCATACTGTTTTTCCAATTCATTCAACCAGCCAATAGATTCTATTGTTTTCTGGCGGGAGCATTTCTTAGCTTTATTGTAATATGTGTCATTTTGCCTAAAAAAAACAGAAAAACTTTCGCGAGTTGACCTGTTGCGTATTGAAAAGGAATAGCTTATAATATTTTTAATAGTTTTAATCGTTGGATTTACATTCAGAAATGGAAAAGGACGCGTATGAGACAGGAGAAGAGAACTGAGACAATTACATACATAGTAGATGAGTCATATCGAATTCAGTATATGAGTAAAGCACTGATGAAACAGTTTTCGGATTTTGAGCCCGGAGAGATCTGTTATGAGAAGTTTCGGGGAAGAGAGAAGCCCTGTCGTAATTGCCCGTTGGCACATCCGAACCGGAAGACCGATTTATTTTATAATGAAGATCAGGGGAAATGGCTGAAAATCAATGCTGGAGAGGTCGAGTGGCCGGGAGCAAGGAACTGTCATGTGATTTTGGCAAAGGATATTTACGAGGAAGATATGGATAATCTTTGCCGTTTTGTAAATATGAAGAAGGAGATTCTGGAACGGAGAAACCCGGGCAAGACGGAGAAGAATAAGCTTACAGGTTTATTTGCCAGAATTCCTTTTTTTACACAGACAGAAACCTTTCTCAGAGTAAATGAAGCTGCGGCAGGGAAATACTGTCTGGTAGCCATTGATATTGAACATTTTAAGCTTTTTAACGAATGGTATGGTCAGGTGGCAGGAGACAAGCTCCTGAGAGAAATCGGGGCGCATCTTAATAAAATGCGTCAGGAATTTGGCGGGATTGCCGGATATATGGGCGGGGATGACTTTGTAATTGTTCTTCCAAATGATGAAAAAGTTCTCGAAAATCTGAAATGCCGTATTACCGGATTTGTGCGTGCGTACGGCGGACATACCGGATTCCTTCCTGCTTTTGGCTTTTATGTAATTGATGATATCAGTCTTAGTGCTTCACAGATGTATGACCGGGCAATTCTTGCGCAGGAGACGGTAAAGGGAAATTATGCTGTACGCTGTGCTTATTATAGCTCAGATATGAAGACACGACTGGAGAATAATCATGTGCTTCTTACTGAAGTGCAGGCCGGTTTGGAAAGAGATGAGTTTATATACTATCTTCAGCCGAAATGTAATCTGAACACAGGTAAGATCGTCGGGCTGGAATCACTGGTGCGCTGGAAGCACCCTGAGAAGGGAATTGTGGCACCTGGATATTTTATTCCGGTTATGGAGAGTAACGGACTGATCACAGAACTGGACATGAAGGTGTGGGAGCAGGTTTGCCAGACGCTGCAGGACTGGATAAAAAGCGGACATAAGGTAATTCCTATTTCTGTCAACGTATCCAGTGTGGATATTTATGCAATTGATGTGGTAGAGCATTTTAAAAATCTGGTTCGCAAATACGGGCTTCCGCCGGAATATGTAGAGCTGGAGATTACAGAAAGTGCTTATGTAGAAGAATATAAGGTGATCACCGGTGTGGCAGAGGCACTGCGAAATGCAGGCTTTACCGTTCTGATGGATGATTTTGGAAGCGGATATTCTTCTTTGAATATGCTGAAGGATGTAAATGTAGACGTTCTGAAGATTGACATGAAGTTTCTGAAAATGGATGAGAATACCATGGACAAGGGAATGGGAATTCTTGAGGCTGTTACCAGAATGGCAAATATTATGGGACTTCGCATGATTGCAGAGGGAGTTGAGACGGAAGACCAGATCAACTATCTGCTGAATATGGGCTGTATTTATGGCCAGGGCTATTTCTTCTACAAGCCTCTTCCGGTTGAAGAAATAAAAGCACTTCTCAATGACGAGAATAATGTGGATTACCGGGGGATTCAGGCACGAAAAATTGAGCATGTGCGTTTCAAGGATCTGTTTCAGTCTGAGCTGGCAAGTGACAGCATACTGAATAATATTCTTGGGCCAATTGCCATTTATGATGTATATTGTAATAATGTAGAATTGCTGCAGGTAAATGATAAATACTGTCTGCTGGTTGGACAGGATCCTGTGGATCTGGCAGAGAATGTTCAGGTTATGGAGGCAATACACCCGGATGACAGGAAAAAAATGCAGAATATTTTCCAACGGTCTTTCCAGAGACTGGCTGAAGGTGCAGAGGGAACTGTGCGCCGCAGAAGAGAAGATGGTCAGTATATATGGATAAATATCAAAGCATTTTTCCTGAGAGAACAGGATGGACATAAAATGTTTTATGGAGCTGTCCGGGACGTATCCGAAGAAATGAATCAGTTCCAGAAATTGATGTTTTATCAGAACAGGGGAAATTAATGTAAATGCAAGGGCGCGTTGTCCTTGCATTTTAAATTGGTTTGTGGCATAATCTGTGATAATAACTTAACAAGCTGGAAACATAGCCGATTAGGCTTTTATCCGGTTTCATTTCAAGATGACAGGTGAGAAAATGTCTGGTTTTACGAAAGAAATTATTATCAGGACTTTGTTTGAACTGCTTAATGAGAAACCTCTTGCGAAAATTACAGTGAAGGATATTGTGGAGCGCTGCGGTGTGAACCGGAATACTTTCTATTATCATTTCCGCGATATTTCTGATGTTGTGGAATCAGCTCTTCTTCGGGAAGTGGACAATGCCTTTGAACATCCGGTGGAAGTGGATTCTATGCTGGAATGCCTTGAGGTACTGGTGAATCTGATCGGAGAGAACAAGAAGGCCATGCTCCATATTTACTGTTCCGTGCAGAGAGAAACGTTTACCAGTGTACTGGATAAAATGTGCCAGTATGTTATAAAGCAGTATATCGTACATAATTTTGAAGAAGAAATTATGGAAAAAGAAGATATGAAGGTGCTCATGCATTTTTATAAATGCGTAATGATCGGAGTGATTCTGGACTGGATGGATCACAGGATGTCTTACGATCTGACAGAATATGCAGAGAAACTGCGTGAACTCTATGAAAATACTTTTGAGAAAACATTGGAAAAGGTGGCAGGAACCAAACCTGCTTATCTGAAAATCGTATAGGGAATTTGTAAATCTGCTTTTTTCCCCGGAGAATGGAAATGCGGTAAGCTTTTAGGCAAATATGGGATTGTGTCTGAATTTCAGACACAGTCCTTTTTTTGTCCGTTCCTTTTTGAAATTTATCTTACTATAATAAATCCATGAAAAGCAGAAAGGAGAATCAGAATGAATTCGTCAGGAACTTTGAAAATAGCACGAAATGGATATATAGTGATGGCAGTTGTTTTCTGTGCTTTGGGAATTTTTTTGATGGCTGCTCCGGAAAAAGCCGTGAAAATAATTTGTGTTCTTGCAGGAATTTTGTTCATTGCAGATGGAATCATAAAAATTATCGGCTATTTTTCCAGAGATTTTTACTGTCTGGCTTTTCAATTTGACCTTGGCTTTGGAATTCTCATGATTGCAGTTGGAATTCTGATTCTGGTGAGAAGGGAAGCCATACTAAGACTGATTTTCGTGATTTTCGGTCTTGTGATTCTGACCGATGCATTGCTTCGGATCCAGATGTCAGTGGAAGCGAAAAAATTCGGTTTGAAGCTCTGGTGGGCAGTTTTGCTTATTGCAGTAACAACCGGAATATTTGGAATGCTTCTTCTCGTTGATCCGGCAGGAGGTGCAAAGCTGACTGTGATTTTTACTGGCGTGGCATTTTTGCTGGAGGGAATACTGAAGCTTTGCGTGGTAGTATACACTGTGAAAATCCGTGAGAATGAAAATGTAGTCTGGGAAGATGAATTCAGAGAAATTTAAAGGAGGAGCATTATGAAACTGATTGACAAGGCAAAACAGGCCGCTATGGAAGGTGCTGTAACAAAAGCATTAGAATATCTGGAAAAGGATCCGGAGACAAACATTCCGAAGCTGATGGAGCTGGTTGACAAATTCACTCCGCAGGACTGGTATAAAGGTCAGAGGGATGCCATTCGTAATGCGATCCAGGACACAGACAGCAACTGGTATAAGCTGATCATGAACCTGTATCAGCTGAATCCAGGTGTCCGAAAAGTATTTTTCCAGAACTTTATTGTAAATGCCAGCTTAAAGGGAAGTGCAAGACAGGAAGAAGTTGCAGCACAGAATAACTGTAATGTTCCGTGGGCAATCCTTCTGGATCCTACAAGTGCCTGTAATCTGAAGTGCACAGGATGCTGGGCAGCTGAGTATGGCCACAAACTGAATCTGGATCTGGAGACCATTGACTCCATTATCAGACAGGGTAAAGAGCTTGGTGTTTACATGTATATTTATACCGGTGGTGAACCTACTGTACGTAAGAAAGATCTTATTAAACTTTGCGAGATGCATCCGGATTGTGAATTCCTTTCCTTCTCAAACGGGACACTTTTCGATGAGGAATTCTGTGATGAAATCTTAAGAGTAAAGAACTTCGTTCCGGCATTCAGTCTGGAAGGTTCCGAGGAAGCCAACGACGGACGCCGTGGAAAGGGAATCTATCAGAAGGTTATGCATGCAATGAAGCTGTTGAAGGACAGAGGACTTCCATTTGGAGTTTCCACCTGCTATACAGGCATGAACGTAGACAGTGTAAGCAGTGAGGAATATTTCGACAAGCTGATTGACTGTGGTGCATTATTTGCATGGTTCTTCCATTATATGCCAGTTGGAAATGACGCTTCACCGGAGCTTCTTCTGACACCGGACCAGCGAGAAGAAATGTATCGTGCAATCCGTAAATTCAGAAGCACAAAAGCAATCTTTACGCTGGATTTCCAGAATGATGCTGAATTTGTACATGGATGTATTGCAGGTGGAAGACATTATCTGCATATTAATGCAAATGGTGATGTGGAGCCTTGTGTATTCATCCATTATTCAAACTGCAACATCAAGGATACTTCTCTTCTGGACGCACTGAAGAGCCCGATTTTCCAGGCTTATCATGATAACCAGCCTTTCAACGAGAACATGCTTCGTCCATGTCCAATGCTGGAAAATCCGGAAATTTTGCGTAAATTAGTTGCAGAGACTGGCGCAAAATCCACAGATCTTCAGTCTCCGGAGAGCGCAGAGCACCTTTGCGGCAAATGTGATAAATATGCAGCCTGCTGGAAAGAGAGAGCAGATCAGCTGTGGGATGAGAGACAGAAGGAGAAGGCAGAAAAAGCCGGATGCTGATAGTTTGCTGCAGAAATATGCAGGTAGAATGATTTCATAATAAAGTCTGAGTATAGTATGTCGCTTGCAACGGCATCTGTACTCAGACTTTTTGTGCATAAGGTGCAAGAAACAGAGGACTAATAATTGTATGCACCCTCATAAGCGTTGCAGCGCTCCTTGCGCTTCGACTGATTTTCGCAGCTGCTGCACCTGTCACAGAATTCCTGTTCATAGCAGGTGGAACAGACGCAGCCTTTGCAGGCGTTGCGGTCGTAGGCGGAGGTACAGGTGTAAGGAAGTTTATTATCGGTAGTCTTTTCTGACATTTGAATCACGCTCCTTTTTAATGTGATTATAGTGCGAAAAAATATGTGGTTCAATGGGAAAAATCCGAAAAAAGTGAGGCGGATTTTTGGGCACTTTTTCAGGGAAGAAGATGAACAAAATTGACGTGGGTACAGTTTTCTGCTATCATAAATTTGTTATTTGATATTAGGCAAAATGAAAGTCAGTTACATTGCGTTTGTGGCGATTCCCAAGGGTTGTCCGCATTCGTGCTATAAATGGTTCATGATTTTACTTATACAGATATGATTCATGGATGATATTCAGGACTTTTGTGCGAAATAATAGAAAATGAGGTAAAAATAAAATGTGGATAGCAAATGGCTGGAAAGAATACGAAGTAATTGATACTTCCTGCGGCGAGAAACTGGAGAGATGGGGAAAATATCTCCTTGTCCGTCCGGATCCGCAGGTAATCTGGGATACACCGAAGACAGAGCCAGGATGGCGCAAGATGAATGCACACTATCACCGCAGCTCCAAGGGAGGCGGTGAATGGGAGTTCTTTGATCTGCCCCAGCAGTGGGATCTTCATTACAAGGATCTTACATTCCATCTGAAACCATTTAGCTTCAAGCACACCGGTCTTTTCCCGGAGCAGGCAGCAAACTGGGACTGGTTTGGAGACAAGATCCGTAAGGCTAGCAGACCGATCAAGGTACTGAATCTGTTTGCCTATACAGGTGGTGCAACTCTTGCGGCAGCAGCTGCAGGCGCGTCTGTTACACACGTAGATGCGTCTAAGGGAATGGTTACCTGGGCGAAAGAGAATGCGGCAGCAAGTGGTCTTGCTGATGCACCAATCCGCTGGCTGGTAGATGACTGTGTGAAGTTCGTAGAGCGTGAAATCCGCCGGGGGAATCACTATGACGCAATTATCATGGATCCGCCTTCCTATGGAAGAGGCCCGAAAGGCGAGATCTGGAAAATTGAGGATGCCATTCATCCCCTTGTGAAGCTTTGCACAAAGATTCTCAGCGATGATCCCCTGTTTTTCCTGATCAATTCCTACACCACCGGACTTGCTCCGGCTGTACTTACTTATATGCTGGCAACAGAGATGAAGAAGTATAAGGGACATGTAGATTCCCAGGAAATTGGCCTTCCGGTGAAGTCAAATGGGCTGGTATTGCCATGCGGTGCTTCTGGAAGATGGGAAGCGGTTTAAGAGTTGTTGTTCACTGGTAACATTCCGCGATGTGTTTTTTGTGAACAAAGTTCACAGAAAACCTGAGAACCTCGGCGCGAAATCATGCAAAGCATGATTTCTGTGCATCGCGAAGCGTGTTACTGTGAACGAAGTGAACAGTAACCGGTTTAAGAGGGATTTTATATAAAATAGAGCCAAACACTTGACAACCGACAATTTAGCATACTAAAATGGAAAAGATATACGAGGAGGATACACCAAACAGGCAATTGCCGAAGGAGGAATTTATGAAAAAATATACCGAAATGAATCATGAAGAGCTTCTGGCACTGAAAAAAGAGCTGGACAAAGAATTTGAAGAGATCAAGGCACAGGGACTTGCCCTTGATATGTCAAGAGGAAAGCCAAGCAATGCACAGCTGGAACTTTCTATGGAAATGATGGACGTTCTGAAGGGCGATTCAGATCTGAAATGCGAGACTGGAGTAGATTGCCGTAACTACGGTGTGATCGACGGTATTCCGGAAGCCAAGCGTCTTCTTGGAGAAATGTCTGAGGTAGATCCGGAACACATTATCATATATGGAAATTCAAGCCTGAACGTTATGTTCGACAGTATCGCACGTTCCATGACTCAGGGTGTAATGGGAAATACTCCATGGTGCAAGCTTGACAAGGTGAAATTCCTCTGTCCGGTACCAGGTTATGACCGTCACTTCAAGATCACCGAATTTTTCGGAATCGAGATGATCAATGTTCCGATGACTCCACAGGGACCGGATATGGACATGGTAGAGAAGCTGGTAAGTGAAGATGCAGCGATCAAGGGAATCTGGTGTGTTCCGAAATACTCCAACCCACAGGGTTACACTTACTCCAAAGAAACCGTAGAGCGTTTTGCAAGACTGAAACCGGCAGCACCGGACTTCCGTATTTACTGGGATAATGCATACAGCATTCATCATCTCTATGATGATAATCAGGATTTCCTGGTTGAAATTCTTGGTGAGTGTGCAAAAGCTGGCAACCCTGATCTTGTTTATAAATTTACATCCACTTCCAAGGTAAGCTTCCCAGGATCTGGAATCGCTGCCGTTGCAGCTTCCAAGGCAAACCTGGATGATTTCCGCAAATATATGCAGGTTCAGACCATCGGTCATGATAAACTGAACCAGCTCCGTCACGTAAGATTTTTCAAGGATCTTGACGGACTTCACGCCCACATGAGAAAACACGCAGATATCCTCCGCCCGAAATTCGAGCTGGTTCTGGATACGCTTGACAAAGAACTTTCCGGACTTGGAATCGGTGAGTGGACAAAGCCACACGGCGGATATTTCATCTCTTTTGATTCCCTGGATGGCTGTGCAAAGGCAATTGTAGCCAGAGCAAAAGAGGCTGGTGTTATCCTTACTGGCGCAGGTGCTACTTATCCATACGGCAAGGATCCGAAAGACTCCAACATCCGTATTGCACCATCCTTCCCTACACTTGAAGATCTTGGCAAAGCAGCACAGGTATTCGTACTTTGTGTGAAACTTGTCAGTGTAGAAAAACTTCTCGGCTAAAAGCGTGTTGCTGTGAACGGTAACCTTTCCGTAAAAGGTGAGCCACTATTTTCAAACAGGCTCTGAAATCGGAAATTTGCGCATAGAATGTAACCATGCCAGATCAGGAAAAGTACCTGATCTGGCATATAAAAAGAGGCAGAGTAATCTACTGTTATCTGTGAACAGTAATCATCTGCTTTTTATTGTCTTTACCCGTCTGCATTTGGAAGATAGAAATAAATGCCGACTATGGAGTTTATTTCCTGCATAAGGTTAAACAGAAGATGTGGTCGTGTAAAGACAATAAGAATTCATCATAAGCAGGGAGGAATTTATGGCAAAAAATAAGGAAAAAGCAGGCGCAGGAAGAACGATTGTTATTTTACTTGTGGTTTTGCTGCTGCTTCTTACAGCAGGAGCCTATGGATATGGCGTGTACTACTTTTCCAGTCATTTTCTTCCAGGATCTATGGTAAATGGCTTTAATTGTTCCTATATGGCTTCAGAAGATACCGAGGACCTTCTGAACCAGCGTGTAGGCGCTTATGTTCTTGCTGTGGAGACCATGAAAAACGGTCAGGAAGCAATTTCTGCCCAGGATGTGGGGCTTTCCTATGTGTCTACTGGAATTGTGAAGCAGTTGATCAAAGATCAGGACCGTTTTACCTGGTTTCTTGCTTTTAACCAGGATAAGAATTATGATATTTCAGAATCCCTCAGCTATAATGTGGAGCTCATGGGGCAGGCTGTTGATAATCTGAAATGCATGCAGCCAGAGAATGTAGTCCAGCCTGTGGATGCCCAGATCCAGGATACCGGAGATACTTTTGAAATCATTCCGGAAGTAATGGGAAATGCTCTGGATCGCACTAAGACGGAGGAAGTGATTTCCGCAGCCATGCTCCGGGGAAAAACTTCTGTAAATCTGGAGGACGAGAGCTGCTACCGGAAGCCTTCGGTATACAGCACAGATGAGCTGCTGAAAGCCAATTGTGAAAAAATGAATCAGCTTGTCAAGGTGATCATAACTTACGACTTTGCTGATCGTACTGAGACTGTGGACCGTACCTTGATCAAGAATTGGTTCGGTTATGATGAGGATGGTAATGTGATCCTGGATGAAAACCTGGTGCGGCAGTATGTGGCAGACCTTGGGCTGAAATATGATACTATGGGACAGACCAGGACTTTTCTGACTTACGATAATCGCCAGGTGGAAATTAAAGGCGGTGATTATGGCTGGGTAATTGATCAGGATGAAGAGGTAAAGGCTTTGATCGAAGCTGTCGAAAGCGGCGTTACACAGGTGCGTGAGCCTGTTTATCTGTACTCAGGCTACAGCCGCGGTACAAATGATATTGGATCCACCTATGTGGAGATAGATTTGACAAACCAGCGTCTTGTTTTTTACCAGAAGGGAACTCCAATCGTGGACACACCTATTGTAAGCGGAAATCCGGATATAGAAGGCTGTGGCACTCCTACAGGCTGTTATGCACTGGATGCCAAGGAATCTCCGGCAGTGCTTACAGGAGAGGATTATGAGGCAAATGTGACCTATTGGATGCCTTTTGCAGGAAATGTGGGAATTCACGACGCTTCCTGGCGGTCTGAGTTTGGAGGAAATCTTTATCTGTGGGAAGGCTCCCATGGATGTGTAAATGTTCCATATGACAAGGCGGCCGAGATTTATGCAAATATTGAGGTTGGCATGCCGGTGGTTGTGTATGAGTAACTATTCAGTAGAGAATATTCCGCGAGGTGTTTTGGGAAAACTAGAGTCTGTTTGAAAAATCATTTCCGCAATCTGCACGCCCCACGGAAATTCAGCGCGAAATCATGCGAATGCATGATTCCTGTGCATGGCAAAGCGTGTAACTGTGAAGGAACTGAACAGTTACGTTTACGAACAAAAAAGGAGATATAAGATTATGAAGATAGTAGTTTTGGCTGGAGGAACCAGTACGGAGAGAGAGATTTCCATTGTATCCGGTACCGGAATCTGCGGTGCGCTGCGCCAGAAAGGCCATGAGGCAATACTTGTAGATATTTTCTGTGGAGTTGAGAATGTAGACTGGGAGAATCCTTTCCCGGCTGAATATGATGTGGAAAAGACAGCAGAGTATATGAGTAGCTTCAATCCGCAGATCAAGGAGATGGAGAAAAAACGCAGAAGCTTTTTCGGACCAAATGTTCTGGAACTTTGCGAAAAATGTGACATTGTGTTCCTTGGACTTCACGGCGCAAATGGTGAGGATGGCAAGGTGCAGGCTGCATTTGACTTGATGGGAATCCGTTATACAGGAACCGGTTATCTCAGCAGCGCCATGGCAATGGATAAGCGCATTACAAAAGAAGTCTTTCTGATGAATAATGTGCCTACACCAGGCGGTTTTACTATGACAAGAGACAATCTGGAGAAAGACATTGCCAAATATAACCTGCAGTTCCCGGTAGTTGTAAAAACAAGCTGCGGTGGTTCCAGCGTAGGTGTTTATATTGTAAATGACCAGAAAGAGTACGAAGAGGCTCTTACAGATGCATGCCAGTATGGCGCGGATATTGTTGTGGAGGAGTATATCAAAGGCCGTGAATTTTCTGTTGCAGTTGTGGATGACAAGGCGTATCCGATCATCGAGATTGCTCCGATCCAGGGATTCTATGACTACAAGAACAAATATCAGGCTGGCTCTACTGTAGAGACCTGCCCGGCTGAGATTTCTCCGGAGCTTACAGCAAAAATGCAGGAGAATGCAGTGAAGGCAGCGAAAGCACTGGGACTTACCGGCTACAGCCGTCTGGATTTCATGATGAAAGATAACGGAGATATGTACTGTCTGGAAGCAAATACC
>OIYU01001413.1_pt1 | contig 15495 bp, 8 predicted proteins | sample 1588321 | NCBI WGS metagenome assembly OIYU01 (sample SAMN03283258) | human gut metagenome | biome: human-associated habitat; material: feces | host: Homo sapiens | place: USA | collected 2013 | reverse complement strand
TGTAACGCCACTTTAGATAGCAATATCTATCGGGGATTAAAGGTCGGAGGTGTAAGCCGTTAGTACGACTGGGCAGTTACAAGCCCATGACCTTTAGGTCGTGGGTAGTTGACTCGTTGTCCCTTCTAAAATGCTTTCTATTGTCTTTTTTCAAGTCGAGCAGCCGCGAGACTTCGCGCGGAGCATTTATCTCAGTCAGATATTGGACTCCCACTGAGACAAATTTGCTGTCACTCACCACCTGAAAGAGGTGGGAGTCTTCTCGACTGAGATAAATTTTCTTACTATTTTAAATATTTAAATATTAAAATAACTTTTTCTTAAATAAACGCAAAAGCTTCTCTTTTCAAAATTACTTCTTTGCCGCATTAAATGCCTTCTGACATGCATCTTTAATTGCTTTAGAAGAACAGGTGGCTCCTGCTACAGTATTTACGCCATCTGCATTTCCATTTGCTATAATTTTAGAAATCATTCCTTTCTTTGCATCGTTTGTATATGCTTTATTCGTTGAATTTGTATTTGCGGTAATGTTGGAAATTTCTGTAATTTTATCTTTTTTAATTGTGATATCCATGGAAATCGTATACGGATCAAAATCCTCATCTTCATCCGGCTCGCAGGTTATGCTTACTTTGTATGTTCCATTTTTGTAGTTTTTCCCTTCGTCTGGATTTTCTGTTGTTTCTTCTTTTTTCTCTGTAGTCGTTTCCTCTTTCTTTTCCGTTGTTGTCTCTTCCTTTTTCTCTGTGGTCGTTTCCTCTTTCTTTTCTGTTGTCGTCTCTTCCTTTTTCTCCGTTGTTGTCTCTTCTTTCTTTTCCGTAGAAGAACCATTTTTCTTTGCTTTTGATAAAGCATCATTTACCGCATTAAAAATAGCATGGGAACTGTACGTTGCTCCACTGACAGCATCTACTCCGCTTGTTCCGTTTTTAGAGACAATAAGTGATGGAAGATTCTTAATCTCATCTCTGCTCATAAACTGTTTCAGGTTGGTTCCTTTTGCTGTAGAAGAAATCTCCACCGCAGAAATCTTTCCATTTTTAATCGTTACATTTGCCGTTACACTATATTCCTTAAACTGCTCTCCCGAACAGGCCGCACTTCCGGTATAGGTGCCGTCTTCATACCCTTCTGCCGGTGCTGCAATATTATTGTTGTTATTATTGCTGTTAGAACCACTGTTTTTTTTCTTATTTTTTTTATTTTTCTTCTTTTTCTTTTTCGTACTGCTTTTTCCTGTTTCTGCCTTTGAAAGAGCATTTCTTACTGCGGTAATAATTCCATTGGAACTATAGGTTGCTCCGGATGCCACATCCACATTTGTAGTCTGTCCGCTGATCATCTTTGGGATAATTCCTTTTGCCTTACTAAAATAGGAAGCAGTTTCTCCTGATGCGCTTGTTACATCGATCGCGCTGATTTTTCCATCTTTTACTGTTACTTTTACAGAAATAGTTCCACCAAATCCTTTGCCTGAACCAGTGTAAGTTCCATCCTTCCATGTACCGGATTCACTTACTTTAGAAACACTCGGAGCCGAACCACCTGCATTACCTGCGTTCGCTGCTGCCGCTGTCGCATTATTAGACTCCGTTCCAAAAAGTGCATTTTTTACTGCACCGATAATTCCATTTGAACTGTATGTTGCTCCGGACACGACATCTACATCTGTACTCTGTGCCGTAAGCATCTCATCAATAACCCCTTTTGCACGCTGAAAGAAAGAATCCGTCTCACCTGGAGCACTGACAACATCAATCGCTGTCATCGTCTTTTTGCTTACAGTAACATTTACTGTAACTTTTCCGCCATATCCGTTTGCAGAACCTTTATACGTTCCATCTTTTACATCAATAGCCCCCTTCTTTCCCTTCTTTGTTGTATTCTTTTTCGTTGTTTCTGCCGTTGCTGCCCTACTTTCCTTCGCAAGCGCTTCCTTAATCTGACTGATGTCTTCTGTCTCTGAAGCTTCATACTTTTTTGCCTGTGGGGTTTTGTATCCGGTAAGTACTGTCACCATAAGAACCGCCAGGCAAACCGCCGGAATTATCGCTGTAATTCCTTTCACACCTGAAACCTTATCACCAAGACTTTTAAATTTTTCAACATATTTTTTCCACTTTTCTCTCATCATATCTCCCTTTCTTTTTGAATGTATTCTTGTATTCCTGTACTCTTGTATTCTTATATTCTCGAAATCTTTTTGTACTTGATTTTATGAGAAATTTTTTGTATCATTATTTTTTTATTATCGTAAAATCAGACTCACTGGTAAAATACTCTGCGAGTCCCTCTGAAACTAGAATGCTTCCGTCATCTTTTACAAGAATCGTGTCAAACTCATCACTGTGTTCTTTCCAGTATTTCTGTGCTTTTTCCGGTCCCATAATGAATAATGATGTGGACAAACCGTCTGCAAGTGTTCCGTCATCTGATACGATCGTAACAGAAGTCAGACCATTATTTGCCGGATATCCATTAGCCGGATCAATAATATGATGATATGTTTTTCCATCCTGCTTAAAATAACGCTCATATCCCCCAGAAGTAATCACTGCCTTATCCTTTATAGAAAGCACTCCAATATAACTTCCCGTATCTGCCGGATTCTCAACCGCCACTCTCCAGTCAGAACCATCTGGCTTTCCGTTTAGTGTCTGCACATTACCGCCAAGACTGATCACTGCACTAGAAATCCCATTTTCTTTAAAAATATCCATTACTTTTGAAGAAGTATATCCTTTCGCAATTCCACCAAGGTCAATCTTCATTCCTTCCTTATTTAAAATGACCTCCTGTTTTTTCTCATCATATAAAACGTGATCTGCTCCCATCAGTCCCCTTAACTTCTTCAGCTCTTTCTTTCCTGGAACACGATAGTTCTCCGTCGGGAATCCCCACGCCTGCATAATCGGATAAATCGTAATGTCAAACACTCCATTCGTGCTGTCATAAATCTCTTTTGAACGCTTGATCAGATATCCTGTTGTTTCTGATACCGAACCTTTTCCATTCTTATTAATCTGCGAAACTTCACTGCTGTCAATTCCCGTAGAAACAAGCTGTTCAATATTGTTAATCTCATCAACCGCCGCATCTAATGCTTTCTTGGCATTTTTCCCGTAAGCCGTTAAAGTCATATACGTATCCATCGCAAAAATATCTCGTGATTCCGATTCGTCCTCTTCGTTTTGGGACTTACGATCTGTATCCACTTCTGCCTGTGTTGTCTGCTCCACAGCCTTTCTACTATCATTCTTACTTTTCTCTGTATCTCCTGATGTTCCACATCCGGAAAGCATTCCTGCAGTGAACACAGTGGTCAGTAACATCACAACTGCTTTTTTTCTAAAATTTATCACAACAATCCTCCATTATCTTGAAACTTACTTTTATTAGTTCTTTCTAACTTTATACATTATATAGAAAATATTCTGACAATGCAATTTTTTTATAAATAAATGAGAACTTTTTTCATTAATATATATACAGTTTGACACAGCTAATAATAGTATACTATTATATTTTTCGTTAGAATAAGCTAACTCAAATACCAATTATAATATAAGGAGGAACTTATGAGAAACAAATTACTTGTAGCAGGTACTCTTGCTCTTGCAATGACTTGTACTACTGTATTTTCCAGTATTACTCCAGCAGTTGTAAAAGCAGCAAGTGTATCTACAGTACAGACACAGACAGCAGAAAATAGTGATGACTACGTTTACTGCTATGCAGGCCTGACATGGGCTGAATATTGGAAGGCTGAAGGAGTTTGGGCAGCCGGAGATACCACTTCTTCTGATACAGCTGATTCACACGGTGAAAAAGATAAAGGTGCCTTTGATGCTGTAACAAGAGCTACCGCTAATCACGGTCTTCATCGTGGAAGTTATCAGTGTACTGCAGTTATTAAAACTGCTGAAGGAGAATATAGTGTTTCCCATTGGAGCAGTGATGGAAAAACTGTCTACTTTACAGATGGTACCAGTGCCGGATGGAACAGAGGTACTCTCGCCTTAACCAATGGCACTACACAGACTATGACAGAATATGATGTTCTTGGATTAAAATATGTTCCTGTCAAAGTAAAATCTTCTGACTATGCCAGCTTTAAAGAAAAGTATTCCGTTGTAGAAAATAACGGTACCTTAATTGGCGGCTATGGAGAAAAAAATCTACAGGCTTATAACAACGTTACTGCATCTGTTGATAAGGATACCAATGGCCTAAAGACTGCCGAAAAGCAGAGTGATGGTTCCTTCACATTTACTCAAAGAAGTAACGGCTCTTCTTCTGGTATTAAAAATCAGACTCTCAAAACTGCTGATTTAAACAATATGGGAGCAACTGTAAAGGATGCAAGCGGTAGCTACGGTGAATTTCTTCGTGTAGATTTCACAAAAAATTACGGCGATCTTGGTGCTAATATGCAGGCTGTAAAATGGACCTACTATGGAAATGACAGCACACGTTCTAAGGCACTTGCCACTTACGGAACAAAGTTTGCTGCTGATAACTGGATGCATAAAAGTATGGGAATCCAGTTAGGTCTTACAAATTCTATTCGCTGCCAGCTTCCAAAAGGATATGACGGAACTGGCTACTGGAGCTTAACCATTTATGCTCTTGGATACGCTGATTCTACATATAACTTTGAAGCTACTGATGCAAACATTGTAAAACCTGACACAAATGCTGGCGATACAACTGAGTTAAACAAACTTGTTTCTTCTGTTGAAGGATTAAACCCATCGGATTATACAGAAAAGAGCTGGAATAGCTTCGAAACAGAATTAAAAGAAGCAAAAGACATTTTAGCAAAAGAGGCTCCTAATCAGGCAGAGGTTGATGAGGCAATCAAACATCTTACAGACGCTAAAAATGCTCTTGATAAATATGTATACGGAACAGCGAATCTTTCTTATGCAGACTTCTATTACGGAGAATTAAATGACGTAAAAGAGGATACTACTTTAGACCTCACTTCTGATAAAGCCGCTTCTTATCGTGAAAGTGGTATGTATGATGCAGTAAGTAGTGCAACAACTAATAAATATAAATCTTTCTTCTCCAGTACGTATTCAGAAGATAATGCAAACGGACAGGGTGGCTCTATTATCGGTATGAAAGACGTAAATATCGCTGTTCCAACTTCATTATATGAAAATGCGAAAAAGGCTATTTCCGAAAACAAAGAATGCAGCAACAAATTATTGGAAATTATTGGTTCTATGAAATTATCTGATAATGCACCATCTGAATATAAAATCTTAAATGGTGATGGTACTTTGACAGCTATGAAATCTGAGGTTGCCGAAGATACTTCTGATACACTTACTATCAAAACACAGTCTTCCTACGGACAATATGAAGTAGATCCTGTAACTTCTGAAAACAGCCCTCTTTCTAATTTAAGTGCTAAAGATTCCTTACTTGGTATCATCGTTGAAGACGAAGATGGCAAGAAATACGGTATGGAGCATCTGGAAAACATCTGGATTGGAGGCAAATTCTCCTTTGCCGTAACAGATGGATTTAAAGAAAAGCATGGAAACACAATTGATTATAATCGTCATGAAGCTTTACAAGGTAAAACAATTAAAAAAGTTACTTATCTTGTAAAAAACGATGCTGATATTGTTATTAATACTAACTTAAAATGTAAAACTTTAGCTGGTTCTGACAGCATTAAAGCTACCGCTAATGATAACTTTAAAGATGGTGCAACCGTTTCTGTTGATACTGCTGCTGTTCCTTCTGGTTCTAATTATACTTTAAGCAGCGTAAGTATGGGAAAAACTGTCCTGACAGAAGGTACAGATTATACATACGCAAACAATACTCTGACGATAAAAGCTACAGATAATACTGGTGTGGGTTCCTATTCTATGGTATTTACAGATGATACTTACTCTGATATTGTAGCCTCCTTCACATTAGAATCTGGCTACAAGACTGGAGATATCTCCATTAATAAAAATAATCAGGTTACTCTTCCTGCCGGTGTCAACTTTAAAAAATATGTAAATAATATTACATCTATTAAAATTAATGGGGTAGAAAAAACAGGAAAAGGCGGAATTAAAGCTACTGATTTATTTGATGCAGACGGAAACATTAACTTCAATGCAGCAATTAAAGGTAAAGATGGTTCTTCCACACCTGTATTTGCAGACAAATCTGCTTCTTACACAATAGAGCTTACATCAACCGGTTACCCATCTGTATCTGGAACTGTACAGCTGAATACTTCTATCCTTGAAGCTTCCATCAAAAAAGCAGAAGAACTTGATAGCAGCAAATATACTGCTGAAACCTGGAAAGCACTTCAGACTGCTTTAACAGAAGCAAAAGAAGCAAAATCCGCTAACACACAGGCAATTGTTGATGCTGCAAACACAAAACTTACAGAAGCTCTTTCAGGCTTAAAAGAAAAAGCTGTTACTCCTTCTAAACCTGCAACGCCTTCTAATCCAGACACAACAACAACTAAAAAACCTGCTACTAAACCAGCATTAAAGAAATCAAACGTAAAACTTTCCAAACCTGTTCTTAAAGTTGGAAAAACAACAAAGAACAAAACAAAAGTTACATGGAAAAAGGTTAAGAATGCTACCGGTTATGAAATCCAGTACACAACAAAAGGATTCGGTAACAAAAAAGCTACAAAAACAATTAAAGTTTCCAAGGCTAAGATCACATCTGCTCAGCTTAAGAAACTGAAAAAGAAAACAATATATAAAGTCCGCATCCGCGCCGTATATACAAAAGCCGGATATCAGACAGCTACATCAAAATGGTCTGCAATAAAGACTGTGAAGACAAAATAATAATTGTAGATTTCGTGTAGACGAAAAAAGAAATAATACCCTATCCCATCTGCTCTGTAGTCGCTGTGTTTAAAATGCTCGTTCGCATCTTAAACATGCTCCGAAGCCGCATCTGGGATAGGGTATTATTTCTTTTTTCTGACTATCTAAATCTACGGTTTAACAACATGGAATGTGCCAGAAGGCTATGGTCTTCCGGAAAATTAAATTTTAAAGGATTCACACTCAAATTGTTATCTTTTCAACATAAATCCCTAATTTGTTATTTATCTCAGTCGAGAAGACTCCCATCTCTTTCAGGTGGTGATGAACATCTCCAAAAGGGGATACTTTCTTACTCGATTGTATAAAAATTATAATTATCTATTCCTACCTTATGGAGAATTTCTCTCTGGTTAACTCTCATAGCCTTCTGGACAATCCCCTTATTCTTCCTCAAACAAAAATACTAATTTCCTTCTGGAAGCAAAAAGCAGAAAAGCAGAAATTTAATAGAGAAGAAAATGTGATGTCGGAGCCAGTAAAAATGCCGTTTAGGCATTTTCTACGCCGCGACTATCTTCACATTTTCTTCTCTATTAAATTTCTGCTTTTCGTCTCTTTAGTCCAACAAATTAGTATTTAATCATTCCCTTTTTTGAGAACTTTTTTCATTTGACATTTTTTGTTTGACACAACTAATTTTATATAGTACTATCTAATTGCAGAATAGATTTTCTATCTCAGACTTACAAGATTTGAATTGAATTTTCGGTGCTTAATATCTTTTTATTAGATATTCATGCATGAAAACCTGGTAGGGGACCCTCCACTAACGCACTCCGTATGCGCGCTAGGGAGAGTTCTCTAATTTTTTGCCTTAAAAATCAGTGCACAGATTTTTATATATTTATTTTCTTATCAAATATGTCCTTTTGGAATTTTTTATGTTTGATTTCATAATCAGGTTCTAAAAGTATACAAGAGAAGAAGGGAGACTACAAATTTAATGAGAAAACAAAAATTATTAACTAAGGCTCTGGCAGCTTCTATGGCAGTATTTATGTCTGTCAGCCAGCTTTCTGTTCCTGCATTTGCAGCAGAAGGAACAAAATCTGTTTCTATCGCAGGCAGCACTTACACATATTCTGCAGAAGCTTTAGAAGGCTATACTCAGATTGGAAACAGTGGATTATATTATAAATTAACTAACGGCACAGGTCTTTCCGGAACGATATATGGAACATCTAATTTAACTTACAAAGAATTTTATTCTGGTGATGTAAGCAGTACGGACAGCTTTGATGTCGTTACTACTGCCAGCACTTCTAAGTATTCTGTTTTATCTAATGCCTGGACAGATTATGAGGAGGAAAGTGCAGAAGCTACAGGAGGATATCATGTAAAAGGTGTTGCGAATGTAAATGTTGCTGTTGATTCTGACCTTTATGTTGAATCCACTATTTTAAAAGATGCAAACAAAGAATTAAGCAAAGCATATGAGGAAGCTTCTGATATTACATTAAATGAAAATCCTACACAGGTTCCTTCTCAGTATAAAACACTTCAGAACAACGGTTCTTATGTTTCTAACAACAAAACAGTCACTACTGTAACGGATGCCGTACCAACATTAACAACAGGATCTACCTGGGGTGAATACGAGATTGATGTGGTGGAAACAAGCACAAAATACTTAAGAAATTCCCGACAAGATGAGGGATTCCCTGTCAATTCTACTATTCAGGGAATCACTCTTGAAACAACAGAAGGATATAAAGTAGGTCTGGAACATCTTTCAAATATCTGGGTACAACCTTATAAATTATCTTTTAATGTTGCCAATGAAGCAGCTACTATGGGAATTGCAAAATCAGATAATACGGCTGAATTTGCAAAGCTTGTCAATAAAACAATTAATAAGATTACTTATGTAACACCAGAAGGTAACTATGTTTATACTTTCGCTGATGGAATCTTTATAAAACCAGCTTACTCTGAAGAAATCAGCGGTACTTTCAGTGACGATATGAAATCATTTACTTTAAATCAGCTTCCTACTGTAAAAAACGGAACATTAACTGTAACATATACTGTTGGAGCAGGTCATATGAAGACTCCTTATACTCTGTATTCCGGAGCTATTGCAAAAAGCGTTTCTCTTGACTTAAATGCTATCCCATCTGATGCAGAAGGTGGAACTTACAGCGTTGCTATTTCTTGTGATAACTACGCTGATATCCACGTTGCAATCCCTGTAACAGAAAATCAAAAAGCACAGTTACAGGAACTTATCAAACAGGCTGAAACTGCATTAAAAGGTGCCGGTGCTGATGATAGTGTATTATTAGCACATAAAAATGAGGCAGCAGAACTCTTAGCAAATGAAAGTTCTACCAGTGCCGATGCTGCTGATTTAATCAATGAACTTACTGAATTATTAAAACCATATCAATCCACAGAAGCTCCAACACCATCCATACCGGACAGTACAACAGCTTCTAAACCAAATACAACAACTGCTGCTAAACCAGCTACAAAACCTGCTACTACAGCAAAGAAGCCAAACACAACAGCCACAAAAGTAAAACTTGCAAAACAGACTACAAAAGTAAAAGCAAATGGAAAGAAAAAAATCAAAGTATCCTGGAAAAAAGATAAAAAAGCTTCCGGTTACGAAATCACATATTCCACGAAGAAATCTTTCAAAGGAAAGAAGACAATTGTAGTAAAGAGTAACAAGACAACAAGCAAAGTAGTAAAGAAATTAACATCTAAAAAGAAATACTTTGTAAAAGTACGCTCCTACAAACAGGTTGGAAAGACTAAGACTTATGGGGCATACAGCAAAGTAAAAACTGTAAAAGTAAAATAAGTTTCTCTTAAACATTTTATATAATTGGTATTTTTATAAATAGTATTTTGCCTCAGGCAGGGAGAGACGCTCCCGGAGAAAGTAGAATGATAGTTGCCTCTGCAAATGTAAGAAGTAATAACCATATCTTCTGGTTTATACATTCTATTATTTCTTATTATTCAAACTCTATTTAGTAAAGACCCCACGAAGCTATATTCCGTGGGGTCTTTTTTATTATTTGAATAGGATTGGCTTAGATTATAAATAATTCTCATACTTCTTAACACACCCGATTCCAATCGCATATGGTCCGGTATGTACCGCAATGGTTGCCCCAATCTGACAGATTCCCACCTGATCCACATGGCTCTCTCCATAAATATGGTTCGCAACGGTATTATAATATTCCTTGCCTTCCTCTATATCGTAACCAAAACCAACGCGGAAAGAATAGTCTTCCATCGCATCTCCGGTTTCTTTAAAATAGTCATCCATTAACGCAATCGTTTTGGCAACTGTCTTCTTACGGCTTCGTCCGATTCCTGAAGATTCAATCGCTCCATTTACCAAAGTAATAAGTGGCTTTAATGCAAGGGCACTGCTGGCAACTCCGGCAAGCTTACCGATACGTCCACCATGCTTTAAGTAATCTGTATTACCTACTGTAAAGAAAATCCGATTTGTCTTCTTCATCTTCTCAAGAATATCAATACACTGTTCATATGGAATACCGTTCTGACACATTCTTCCTGCCTCAATAACCATAAGTCCCTGACTTACTGTTGCTGCCTCAGAATTAATAACCGTAATCTTTGCATCTGGATAATCCTCACAGACAATCTCCTTTGCATTACATGCACAGTTATAGGAGCCGCTTAATGCTGGTGTAAAGCAGATACAGATTACTGATGTACCAGCTTTCGCATACTGAGTAAATACATCAATATAGTTCTGTACAGATGGAAGAGAGGTCTTTGGATATACATCTGGATTTCGTACCATTCGCTCATATACTTCACGAATACCTATCTCTTCAATCTCTTTATAATATGTTTCTTCATCAAATGATATATAAAAAGGTATAATGTGCAGATTGTACTGTTCGATAACTTCTTTCGTTAAATCACAACAGCCATCACTAATAATTTTATAATTCATCTCTTCCTCCAACACGTTTAGGTATATATTTACATCACAGAGAATTCCATATCAAAAATAGGATATATATTCTAAAAAAGAAATCCCTATTTACAAAATATCAGCTGAAACTTCTGAGATATAGTTTGTGTTCTCATTTCCATGTAACATAGTTTTCATATCTATATTTTAATATTGGTAAAACTATTTGTCAACTCTCTTCTATAATAGTCTCAGGTAAATCTTGCAATTTATTCTGATAATTTCTATCATTTCATAAAATAACTTCCGCTGGCCAGAGTTAACCCCATCACCTTCTTAAATCTATCATCTCACTTCAATATGAAAATACCCTGCTGCCTTCAAGACATCATCTCTTCTTCCAGAAATTTCACCACTCCAGCATTAAGATTCGTATCAAGAACATAATCTGCCCGCTCCTTTACCTCCTTATGTGCATTTCCTACTGCACAACAGCGGTCACAGGCTTCAAATAATGGAATATCATTTAGATTATCTCCCATTCCCGTAATCGCATCCGGCTGAAGCATTGCCCGAAGCTTCTGAACTCCATGATATTTGGAAGCATTCTTATGCGAAATCTCTAAATACCACAATCCATTTCCATAAACATCCTTATAAAAATTCAGATTTAACTTCTCATCCTTTTTCAAATATTCATAAAATGGCCGCAAAACTTCTTCTTCATAGCAAATGGAAAAATAAATGATATCCTCTCCTAAAATATCTTCTAATTTTTCTACCTTACTAAATGGCTTATGATACACATCTCGCCGCTCTACATAAAATTTTTCCATGTGTTCTGTCGCGATTTTCTCGTAATAGGTGGCCATTTTGCGCCCAGATTTCTGAATTTGGTTCTCTTCTCCTGTATTCGAATTTTTCTTCAGGTTTGAAGCTACACCTGATTTCAAATTCTTTTCTAAATTTAAAGCTATCTCTGATTCTAAAGTTACTTCCGAAATTTCCGGCGAAAGCGCATAGGCAAACCCTGTCACTCCAAACTTCTTTCTTCCTTTTAAAATATATTCCACAGAATCTCTTTCAATAATCTCCGCATTAATACAGCTCTTACTTACCGGATCATAGAGCATGACTCCATTCATCAAAATCATCGGATATGTCAAATGCACATCCTTCACAATGGAATTCACTGTCGCATAAGTTCTTGCTGTCGCAACAGTAAAACAAAGTCCTTTATCAATCAAGCGGTTCAGTCGTTCTGGCACATCTTCATTCAACAGGGCTTCACTGTTTAATAATGTACCATCTAAATCAGATACATATAGCATTTTACCAGAAAGATTATATCTATTAGCCTCGGATCTGGCTTCTTCTGATTTACCTTTTTCTAATTTACCTTTTTTAAATCTACTTTTTTCTAATCTATTTTCTTCCAAACTGTTATTTTCTGGAGAAATTTCATTTTTTCTCTTTGTTTGCTTATCTATTTTTTCTGTCATTTCTTCTTTAAATGAAGTTTTTGAAGCAGCCTTCTTACCCACCTCGCTTTTCATCTCAAGAACCGCTCTTTTATCCGCATCCTCACGCACTCTGAAAAAGAGATACTGCTGCATGATTCCTGCCGTGTCCTTATACTTTTCTACTGGAAAATGCCCGTTATAATACATTTTTTCCACCTTTGCAATCCATGTATCAATCGGAAACAATTCTAACTGATGAAGGCCAAAAAGCTGAATACAGGATGCGACCTTTTCTCCCACACCTTTTAGCTGCTTTAACATCTCCTTTACCTGCTCTGGAGTTTTTCCTTCATCCACAGCATCTTTTACCTCTTCTAAATCAAACTTTCCCTCTAAAATATCCTCCGCAGTCTGCCTTATATACTTCTCCCGGTATCCAAACTTAAACTCTGACAAATCCGCTCCAACAATTACTTCTGGAGCAGGAAAGGTATATCCCACAAGATGTTCGCCTTCATAATCAAAAACAATCTGCTCTCCAAGCTTTTCACACAAAGCATCAATGCTCTTCATAATCCGCGGAATATTGTTCCTCTGGCTGATAATAAAACTGATAATCATCTCCCACAAATTCTGGCGAAGAATACGAATCCCCCTTCCCATCTGCGCCGCATCGGTAAGAAAATCATCTTTCTCATCAATCTGCTCTATCACCTTTCCGTAATCCGTATCTAAATCCAGATATCTTCTAAAATATTCCTCATCCTTACTCCTGCATAAAATTCTGATTCCTGTCTTTTCCTGAAAAAAACAAGCCGCCCGACCGTCAGAAATCACAAAATATCTGCCCGGACACATTTTCTTCCAGCGAAAGCACTGACCACTCTCTGCAATCTGCTTTAAATTTATGTAGTTGTTCTTTATAAAAATATCAATATAATCCATTTGTTGTTTTTCCTCTTTCGAAATTTATAATCTCATCTTATCAGTTTTTAAAGTAACTTTCAATCTTCCCTCTTTTGCCCCAAATCCATCCTCAATCTCCTACTTTTCCAATATTAACTTTTTATTACTATCGCCAAAGTCATCTCCTTTTCAAAAAAACCAAAATATTTTCAAAAAAGTGAGAGATTCTCATCCCTTATTTGCGAATATATAGTGTAACCGATATAATTACCTATATATTTTTACATTCGAATGTACATAAAGGAGTAACCTATGAAGATAAAAGAATCGAATTTTGTGGAAGAGTTATCCCACAGAAATGAGAGAGCTTTAGAATATGTGATGGTGCATTATGGCGGACTTGTAAAGTCTGTAATCCACCGGTATCTGAATGTCCTTTCTCAATATGAGGAGGAATGTATTAATGACGTTTTCTTCGCTGTCTGGGAGCATATTGATTCTTATGATTCCATACGAAATCCCTTTGCCAACTGGATTGGCGGGATTGCTCGGTTAAAGGCTTTAGATTATAAAAGGAAATACGCCAATCGCCTTTTAGAAACAAGCTGGGAGAATGCACAACATACGACCGGGATTGATGATGCGATTGAATTACAGACACAGTTTGATGAGGAATTTTCTGAAGAAACACAGCAAATGTTATCTTGCCTAAAACCACAGGATAGAGAACTTTTTATCAAGTTATATGTGGAAGAAAAACCATTTGATGAAATATCGAAGGAAATGCATACAAAAAAGCCGGTACTCTACAATCGACTTTTTCGCAGCAAAAAGAAACTGCGCGCCCTTTTTCCCAAAACAAAATCAATGAATATTACTTAATGTACACAAAATCACTCAGCTTATGAAACGAATCATAGTAACAAAATCAATGAATATTACTAGTATACCCGTTGTCAATTATCTACCACAAAAAATGTGTTTTCATGACAACTGAAAGGAGTTTTTATGAAAAATGATATTTATGATTTATTAAATGATATTGATAATCAGATAGACACTTTTGAAAATATCGATATTACCAGTACTGATTTAAAAAACTGGAAGCAGTCCTTTACTTCAAAGAAAAAAGCATCCCTCAAAAAGCATACATGGAAAAAATACGTTGCCGCTGCAGCCGCTTTTGTCCTCATTCTCGGCGGAAGCAGTGCCCCGGTAAGACAGAACGTATACGCACAATCACGGCAGATTATGGAGAGTTTATCCACACTTTTAGGTGTTGAGGAAGACCTTAGTCCTTATAGTACTGTGGTTGGTAAATCTGTATCTAAAAACGGGATTACTGTTACATTAAATGAAGTAATTCTTGACGGACACAGCCTCATCATTTCCTATAAAACAAAAATAAAAGACAATGCCACATTAAAAAATTTAAATATTAAACGCATTACTGAACTCCCAATTGATACAGACGTTACTATCGGTGGACAAAATATTGTAAACAGCATCGGAAGCAGCTCTACTCCTATAGACAAACTGACCTCTATCTCCGAAAGCGAAATACAATTAAATGATTTTTCCGTTCTATCTGACAAATCTAATTTTACGATTAATTTTTACACATTAGATAAATCAAATACTACTATTGGAAAATTAAAATTTGCAGCTTCCGGCAAAGAATTAAATGCTAAAACAAAAAATGTAGCTTTAAATCAATCCTTTACTCTGCCAGATAAAACAAAAATAACTCTGAAAAATTATAGAAGCAATATAATCGATCAGAAAATAATATTTACTATCTCCCCAGACAATGCCGGACTTTCTGGAGATATCCTCTTAAAAGGAAAAGACAATCTCGGTAACCCTATAGAGTTTTTCCTTGATGAATCAGACGGAACAAGCGGCACTTTCAGAGTAGATAAATCAGTAGGATCTATCTCCCCTAAAGCCACCAGCCTTACTTTAACTCCATATTGTGCTGATTACTCTAACCTTTCCTCTAATAGCAGCTCGAATGAATCAAATGCCACAGAGGAAGCCGACTCTACCAAAATAATTGGTAGTGGAAATACACAGACTTTTTCTGTATCAAAATCAGAATCTACAAAAAAAGCTACCAAAGATACAGCCTCTGATAAAACCGAATCTACTGCAATTAAAGTCGATAGTGAACATACCGATACCACTCAGGAAATTACCATTTCCGACTATAAACAAATCGGAAAATCGTTTACTATTACTATTTAATTCATTAAGAGACAGACGCCCGAGAAGAGAATGGATATCCTATATTTGTGACTTTAGTCGCGGCGGTTTAAATGCTCGCTTTATGCGC
>OIYU01001412.1_pt1 | contig 15508 bp, 10 predicted proteins | sample 1588321 | NCBI WGS metagenome assembly OIYU01 (sample SAMN03283258) | human gut metagenome | biome: human-associated habitat; material: feces | host: Homo sapiens | place: USA | collected 2013 | reverse complement strand
GCATCGCCGTAATCGTTACGAAAAAGGGAAATCACAAAAAGAACACAACTACCTCTATAATCGGCTATATGAATGAAGCAACATCATCAAGCGCGACACCGCGCACAAAGGCAACAGCAAAGACAACAGCCAAGGCAGCGGCCACAAAGACAACGAGGACAGCCGCGAAATCAACCGCAAAGACGACAACCAAAAAACCAACCACCAAGCGCACTTCCAAGCCGAAAACCGCAACGAAGCGAACCGTCGGCGAAACTCCAGCACCTATCATCAACCGCACCAGCCCGGAACAGTTCGGCCGCGTAAACGTTCTTGGCATCACTCCGTCCGCCGAAAACGGCCTGTACCCGGCTCGCGTGGAGCTTGGCGAGGCATTCAAGGTCACCGCGCAGGTGTTCATCGAAGGCCGCACCAAGGCCGGTGCCACCGTGTCCGTGCGCAACACGCGCGGCACCGAGAAGGCCCGCTTCCCCATGACCTGCACCAACCCCGGCCTGGACCGCTGGGAAGCGATGGTCAAGATCGGCGACCACAGCGACCTGAAGCCGTGGGAAGATGGCTATGCCGACGTCAAGAAGCAGCTCGGCGAATGGCACATCGTGGTCGAAGGCTGGGAAGATACGTACGCTTCCTGGCTGCACGACGCGCAAATCAAGGTCGAGGTCGGCGACGATGTGGAGAACGCGCTGGAATCCGGCGCGCAGCTGCTGGAACGTTGGGCTGGCGCACGCGATTCCAAGCTGACCGCCGATGACAAGAAGACGCTGCGCGAAGCCGCGAAGACCGTTGCCGACAAGTCGCTCGACGCGACCGCGCGTCTTGCCGCAGCGACCACCGACGCAATCGCAAGCCTGCATGAAACCAATCCGCTGCGCGACGGCCTGAGCGCGTCGAATCCGCAGCGCTTCCGCGTGGAGCGTCCGAAGTCGAGCTTCGCCGCATGGTACCAGTTCTTCCCGCGTTCCGAAGGCGCGTATTTCGACGCCGACGGCAAGATCGTGCAGGGCACGCTGAAGACGGCGCTGTCCGGCCTCGACCGCGCGAAGGCCGAAGGCTTCGACATCGTGTACCTGCCGCCGATCTTCCCGATTGGCGTGACCAACCGCAAGGGCCGCAACAACACGCTGATTGCCGGACCGCACGATCCGGGCTCCCCGTTCGGCATCGGCTCCGAGCTGGGCGGCCACGACACCGTCGACCCGCTGCTCGGCACCATGGACGATTTCAAGGCGTTCTGCGCGCACGCGCATGAGCTGGGGCTGGAAGTGGCACTCGACTTCGCGCTGCAGTGCTCGCCTGACCACCCGTGGGTCAAGCAGCATCCGAACTGGTTCCGCACCAAGCCGGACGGAACGATCGCATTCGCCGAGAATCCGCCGAAGAAGTACCAGGACATCTATCCGATCGATTTCAACGCCGACATGGAAGGCATCGAAGCGGAAACCGAACGCATCATGGACCTGTGGATCAAGGCCGGCGTGACGATCTTCCGCGTGGACAACCCGCATACCAAGCCGGTGCGTTTCTGGCAGGACGTGATCGCCGCCGTGACGAAGAAGCATCCGGAGACGCTGTTCCTGGCCGAGGCGTTCACCCGTCCGGGCATGATGCGCGCGCTGAGCTATGCCGGCTTCACGCAGTCGCACTGCTACTTCCCGTGGCGCAACACCAAGGAGGAGCTTGAGGAGTATTTGGAGGAGACCAACGGCGACGGTGGTTTCTACCAGCACAACACCTTCTGGCCGTCCACGCCGGACATCATGACCGCCTACCTGCGCGACAACGGTATCGCCGGTCACGCGGTGCGCGCGGTGCTCGCCGCGATGGGCTCTCCGAGCTGGGGCATCTACAACGGCTATGAGCTGATCGAGAACAAGCAGCGTCCGGGATTCGAAGAGCAGATCGACAACGAGAAGTACGAAGTCAAGGTGCGCGATTGGGACGAGGCCGACAAGTACGGCATCTCCGAGCTGCTCACCTCGCTCAACAAAATCCGTTCCGAGCATCCGGCATGCCGCAGCTACCACAACCTGCACGTCCTGCCGAGCGACGATGCGGGCGTGGTGGCGTTCCTGCGCCAGACCCCGGCCGAGCTTACCGGTACCGGCAAGCCGGATACGGTGATCGTGGTGGTGAACCTCGACGGCCACAACGCGCATCAGTCCATCGTCCACATCGAGCTGCCGGACTTCGGTTTCGCCACCGACAAGCCGCTCAAGGTACGCGACGAGCTGACCGGACGCGAGTTCGAGTGGAGCTGGGACAACTACGTTTCGCTGGCACCGTGGGCCGACGTGGCGCACGTGCTGACGGCGATCGAGGACTGAGTGAGTTTGGATGCTAGGCACTCTGCCTAGCATCCAGCCAGCGCAAAACACATAGATCAAAGCCGGGTTGAAGACGTTTCTCACGTTTTCAACCCGGCTCTGTGCATTCCGTAGGTGGTTTTTTTGATTCCGTAGGTGCTCTCCGGTCAATCCACGCAAACAGAATGGCTGAAATCAAGCCTTTTTGCCGCAGGGATACCAGAGCCAACCACCTACGGAAGAGCAAAACCACCTACGGAATTGTTCTTCCAACGTTCCAAGGCAGGATAGTCAATCACAATCGGCCAAAAAGATGTTGACCAGCGAGCGCATCACGCCTTATCTCCCCAGCACTGAGCACCATTCATATAGGTATCCGGAAAATGGTGCCGACATGGCGCGAAAGCGGGTATCCTAAGTAACGAACTACTGCTGATCATATCGATCAAGGAGAAAACAATGGCAGAAACCTTTAACGTCGTGGTGGAGATCCCGCGCGGTTCCAAGAACAAGTACGAAGTGGACCACGAGACCGGTCGCGTGTTCCTGGACCGTACCCTGTTCACCTCCATGGGCTACCCGGATGACTACGGCTACATCGACGGTACCCTGGGCGAGGACGGCGATCCGCTCGACGCTCTCGTCATGATCCCGAACTCCGTGTTCCCGGGCTGCGTGGTGGAATGCCGCGCCGTCGGCCTGTATCACATGGTCGACGAGGCCGGTGGAGACGACAAGGTGCTGTGCGTGCCGGCTGACGTCCGCTTCGACGACATCAAGGACGTCGACGACGTGTCCGAGTACCACAAGGCTGAAATCAAGCACTTCTTCGAGCAGTACAAGGCTCTGGAGCCGGGCAAGGAAGTCAAGCCGGGCGACTACTGGACCGGTGCCGCTAAGGCCGAGGAGGAAATCGTCGCAGCCCGCAAGCGCCTCGCTGATAGCGAGAAGTGATCGCTTCTCCCCTTTTTATGTCAAAGCCCACTGCCCCCGGCAGTGGGCTTTTTCTCTTTTCCAGCCAGTGGAGGCCAGGTGCCGTTGCGGGGAGTCCAACGGACCAAAGCGTCCGATTTCTTCGTACCGCGGTATAGTGGTCTCTTGTAATTTTCGGCATGCGAACAGTATTCGCTGAATTCAAAGCCCGCTGGACACATATCACATCCGCGTGCGGCAGTTCTGTGTCGGTACTCCTAGGCGTAGGCGGAACGCAATCCGTCGAGGCCCATCCCGTGGGGAGACCGGCGGGATGAACCTTTTCACCAGCTATGCTCATTCAGATTCTGCTTATTGGCGTGTCCGTGTCCATGGACGCGTTCGCTGTCTCCATTGGCAAAGGCCTGACCGTCAAGAAGCTTCGCGGCGTCGATGCGTTCAAAACCGCCCTGTGGTTCGGCGGATTCCAGGCGCTTTTCCCTCTGTTCGGCTATTTCGCGGCCAGCACGTTCAGCAAATACGTGACCGCCGTGGACCATTGGATCATTTTCGGCCTACTCGCTCTGATCGGCGGCAATATGGTACGCGAGGCGTTCGAAGAGGACGAGGAGAACGCCAAGGAAACCCCTGAATTCGATTGGAAGCACATGCTGCCGCTCGCCGTGGCCTGCAGCATCGACGCATTCACGGTCGGCGTGAGCTTCGCGTTCATGACGCTCAACATCTGGCTGTCGGTGGTCATCATCGGCATCACCACCGGCCTGTTCTCCGCCGCCGGCCTGTATATCGGCCGCGCGTTCGGCTCGCGGTGGCAGAAGCCCGCGCAGATCGCCGGCGGCATCGTGCTGATTCTTATCGGCGTGAAGGTGCTGTTCGAGCATCTCGGATTCCTCGGTTGACTGCCAATCCAACATAATAAAAGCCCGTAATCATTGCGATTACGGGCTTTGTCATTAGAACAGCCGTTTACAGCACGACGATGGCGAGCGCCGCCAGACCGACTGCGAGACCGGTCAGCATGACCGGCAGCAGTGCGAGGCCGATCCACGGCGAACGCGCATCCGGCTCGGGGGCGGCGTCGCGGTGCCAGAAGTACGAGCACACGGTGAGCGCCACGGCCACCAATACCGTCACGATCGCGGCGACGACCCATGTCGTGGTCACGTTGCTGAACATGTCCACCGTGGCTCCGGAGGCAGCGGACATGGCGGCGGCCCTGGAATGCGTTGTCGGCAGGAGCACCGGCAGGAAGCACCAACCCGCGCTGGCGATCATGGCGACGCCTTCGACCACGCTGTGCGACAGCGAGCGGATGAGGTGCGTGCGGTTTTCGCGGGCCATCTGGCGTCCGAAGGAGATCACGATCAGCAGGATCAGCAGGCCGCCGACGCCGGCGATCCAGCCGTCCTCCATGGAGAAGTCCTTGCCGCCGGTCGCGTCGGCGGCGAAAATCGCCCGTCCGAGCGTCATCGTCGTGGCGCACACCACCGACAGCAGGCCGGCGATGACGGCGATCACGTGTCCGGCGGTGCCGTCGCGGAACGGGCTGAACACTACCAGCAGCGCGATCATCGCCAGCGATCCGATGATGGTGAACGGCACCACGGCGGGATTGGCGGAATCGCCGTATGCGATGCCGGGAACGAGCGCGAGCGCCACCAATACCACGTACGCGACGATCTGGATCGCCAATACTTTGCCGAAAGCGACCTTCGACGGGTTTTGCTGGGAAACGGCCTGCGGAGCGGTCATCTCGGACCCCCTTTTTATATTGTGGTCAATACGTATGCAATATGAATAAATGTAGCCGTATGTGTCCACATACTTCAGTTACAATCGATGAAACGCCGATAATACATTTTGCGTGTACAATCGCGGCATCAGTTTAGAACAAAAGGGAGCTGACGTGACGGATCTTACGCTTATGACGTTCGCTAGCGATCCAGCTACCGTTCTCCCCTCGTTGGCGCTGCTTTCCCACCGCGTGCGCGTGTTGCCGATGGATGCGGCCAGCCTGGTGAAGATGCCGGAGAACACCATTCTGTTTCTTGATGCGCGTGACGACCTGGCCACCGCCAAAACGCTGTGCCGGCTGATTCACGCGTCGGGACTGTCCACGCCGATCGTGCTCATTCTCACCGAGGGCGGCTTCACCGTGGTCAATTCGCAGTGGGGCATCGCCGATGTGGTGGTGGCCTCCGCTTCCCCCGCCGAAGTGGAGGGGCGTCTGCGTCTGGTGTCCGAACGGGGCAATGCGCCGGCCAGCACGGCCGCTAGCACCGGCGAGCAGGGCGTGCAGAACGAGGATGGCCTGATCCGTTCCGGCGATCTGGTGGTGGATACCAACGGTTATACGGCCAGCCTGCATGGCCATCCGATCGACTTGGCGTACAAGGAGTTCGAGCTGCTCAAGTATCTGGTGCAGCATCCGGGCCGCGTGTTCACGCGTGCGCAGCTGCTGCAGGAGGTGTGGGGCTACGACTATTACGGCGGCACCCGCACTGTGGACGTGCATATCCGTCGTCTGCGCGCCAAGCTGGGCGGCGAGTACGAGCATCTCATCGGCACCGTGCGCAACGTCGGCTATCGTTTCGATCCGCCGGAAGAGGATGAGCATGAGGCCGCGGCCAAGGATGCGGCTCACGGCGAGTCCGGCGAAAGCTGACTTTTTTCTTGCGATCATTCCGTTGATGTTCGACGGGTTTCGTTTGTTTTCGTTGGCCTTTCGCTGATTTCCTGTTGTTTTTTGCTGATTTTCTGTCGTTTTTTCGATGGATTTTCGCTGTTTTTGCCGATTGCGACGTTTCCATAGGTTTTCCGCGTTCGTCCGCATGCGAGGGGTAGGCTGGAGGCATGCCTCGGGAATCGAAGAAGGCGCGGATCGCGCGCATGCATCAGGAATACGAGCAGTTGTGCGTGGAGATTTCCGATCCGAAATGCGCGTTGAACTTCAATTCTCCTTTCGAACTGCTGGTGGCTACGGTGTTGAGCGCGCAGACCACCGACAAGCGCGTGAACATGGTCACGCCGGAACTGTTCGGCGAATATCCCGGTCCGGCGGAGCTTGCCGCCGCGAATCCCGAGCACGTCGAGGACATCATCCGCACCATCGGCTTCTTCCGTACGAAAGCGCGCAACATCATCGGGCTGTCGCATGAGTTGTGCGTGCGATTCGGGGGCGAGGTGCCAGCCGATATGGCTTCGCTGGTCAGCCTGCCGGGCGTGGGCCGCAAAACCGCGAACGTGGTGTTGGGCAACGCGTTCGGCGTGCCCGGTTTTCCTGTGGACACGCATGTGATTCGTGTGACTGGGCGATTGCGGTGGCGGTCCGACTGGGCGAGCCCCTCCCCTGACCCGGTGGCCATCGAACGTGAGGTCACCGCCTGCTTCCCTCCCGAAGAATGGACCGATCTGTCTCACCGTTTGATATTGCATGGCCGCGCCATCTGCCATGCGCGAAAACCGGATTGCGCCGACTGCCCCCTCAACGACACGTGTCCGAGCGCGTTCGCCGCGTGATTCCGACGCATGCCAGCCGCCGCGCCGGCACTCCGTCGAATCGCACCCGGCCATCGGGCGTGTAGCACGCGTCAACTAGACTCGGGTGCATGGATGAAAACGGGCGGAAACGTAATCTGAAAGCCGAGGCGACGCGCTGGCTGATCTTCTTCGGCGTCGCGATCGTGCTCAGTGTGCTGCTGTGGCTGGGACTGTCGCTGACAGGCCGCAAGAATCCCATCACATCCTTCGGCACGCTCGTCTCCGACTCGTCGGTGACCGTCGGCATCGAAGGCAATGCGCCGAAATCGCTTGACATCCGCACCGAACAAGGCACCGCCGTGGAGCAAGCGCTGCTCGGCAACGTATACGAAACGCTGGTGTCACGTAGCGAAACCAACAAGCTGCAGCCGGGAATCGCCGGCTCCTGGCAGGCTTCCGACGACGGTCTCACGTACACGTTCACGTTGAACGGCGGCATGACGTTCGCCAATGGGCACAAACTCGACTCGTCCGACGTGGTCTGGTCGCTGCAGAACGCCGTCAACAACCATTACGTGGGAGCCGACCAGCTTGGTGATCTGAAGGAAATCACCAATCCCAATGCGAATACGGTGGTCATCACGCTCGCCAAGCCGAATCCGCGGCTGTTGCGCGCGCTGGCCGGCCGTGCAGGCGTCGTGTACGACGCGGAAAGCAAAACCAACTATGCGAAATCGGCGGTCGGATCGGGACCATTCACCGTGTCAACCGCGGACCAATCGCAAATCGTGCTGCAACGCAACGACTCGTATTGGGGCAAAAAAGCCGCATCATCGCAAGTGACGCTCTACTACTACGCCAACGAGGAATCCATGGCCGATGCCATGAAAGCCGGCAAAATCAGCATGACGCTGCCGCTGAGCGCTTCAACCGCCTCGGAACTGGGCAAAACCAACGGTATTACCGCGGACAGCGGCATCAGCTTCGACAAGGTGATGCTCGCGTTCAACAACGACAACAACAGCCCCTTCTCCGACGAGCAGATCCGCAAGATGACGCGATACGCCATCGATGCGAAGACCATCGCCAAGAACGCGCCCGACGCGTACGCGCCGCTGGGAGGGCCGATCAGCCCGCTGGAAGACGGGTATGAGGACCTGAGCGGACTGTACCCCTACAACCTCGAACAGGGGCAACGGATGCGCACGTATTTCGGAGTGAACTACATCGCGCCAATCGACATTCTGGTGCCGAAGGAATACGAAAGCATCGGCAACGACGTGAAAACCGCCATCGAAAACCTCAATATCAACACCAATCTGGAAGTGCTCGATTCCGCCGCGGACGTGACGGAACGCATGAACGCCGGCACCTATAACATCGCGCTGACCACCATGAGCGACGAAGGTGACGCAAGCGTCTTCGACAACGGCCAGTCCGTGTTCCATTTCGAGAACGGCGACGCGCAGCAGGCTTACGCCAATGCCATGGCCGCGACCAACGACAACGATTATCAGGCCCGCATGCGCGATTACGCGCGCGCCGTCAGCGAAAACGCGGCCAGCGACTGGCTGTACACGCGCAAGAACTTCCTTGCCGTTTCCGATGGGCTGCAGGGGTATCCGAAGAATCTGACCGACCGTCTGCTGCCGTTGAACAGATTGACGCTGCACTGATTTTTCCACGGTTTTTTATGTGGATTTTCCGCGATTTGCCTGCGATTCCGGCATTCGGTTCGATAGGCGCTGATACGACGGCAGTTGTCACATTCGCTTTCTAGACTAGCGACTATGACTGAAAGCCAAGATAACACCATCAACGCGAACCTCACGCCGCTGCCCGACAAGGTCGGCGTGGACGGTCTCGAAGACAAGTGGCGCGGAGTCTGGGACGAGAGCGGAGTCTACAAGTTCCAGGGCACCCGCGACCGTAAGGCCGTTTATTCCATCGATACCCCGCCGCCCACCGTTTCGGGCCACCTGCACGTCGGCCACGTGTTCTCCTACACGCACACCGATGTGATCGCACGTTTCAAGCGCATGAACGGCTACGACGTGTTCTACCCGATGGGCTGGGACGACAACGGCCTGCCGACCGAACGCCGTGTGCAGAACTATTACGGCGTGCGCGTGGATACGTCCCTGAAGTACGATCCGAGTTTCGTGCCGCCGTTCGAGGGTACGGACGGCAAGAAGATCGACGCCAAGGACCAGGTGCCGATCTCCCGTAAGAACTTCATCGAGCTGTGCGAGAAGCTCACCGCCCAGGACGAGAAGCAGTTCGAGGCGCTGTGGCGCTCCCTCGGCCTGTCCATCGACTGGTCGCAGACCTACCACACCATCGGCGAGCATCCGCAGCGCGTGGCCCAGAAGGCGTTCCTGCGCAACCTGGCCCGTGGCGAAGCGTATCAGAAGGACGCTCCGGGTCTGTGGGACGTGACGTTCCAGACCGCAGTGGCCCAGGCCGAACTGGAATCGCGCGAATATCCGGGCTTCTACCACAAGGTGGCGTTCCGTTTCGAAGACGGCACCCCGATCTACATCGAGACCACCCGTCCGGAACTACTGGCCGCCTGCGGCGCGCTGATCGCGCACCCGGACGACGAGCGTTACAAGCAGTATTTCGGCCAGTACGTCTACTCCCCGCTGTTCCACGTGAAAGTGCCGATTCTGGCGCACAAGGCGGCGGAAATGGACAAGGGCGCCGGCATCGCCATGTGCTGTACGTTCGGCGACGTCACCGACGTCGAATGGTGGCGCGACCTGAACCTGCCGCTGCGTTCCATCATCCAGCGCAACGGCCGCATCGTCATGGACACCCCGGATTGGATCGAATCCGAGGAAGGCAAGCGCATCTTCCAGGAAACCGCCGGCAAGACCACGTTCTCCGCACGTAAGATCATCGTCGACGAGCTGCGCGCTGCCGGCGATCTGGACGGCGAACCGACCCCGACCAAGCGTATGACGAACTTCTACGAGAAGGGCGACAAGCCGCTCGAAATCGTCACCTCCCGCCAGTGGTACCTGAAAAATGGCGGCACCGACGAGAAGCTGAACGCCGAACTCATCGCACGCGGCAAGGAACTGAACTTCCACCCGGACTTCATGCGTGTACGTTACGAGAATTGGGTGCATGGCCTCAACGGCGATTGGCTGATCTCCCGTCAGCGCTTCTTCGGCGTTCCGTTCCCGCTGTGGTACCCGGTGAAGGAGGATGGCACCGCCGATTACGACCATCCGATCACCCCGAGCGAGGACCGTCTGCCGATCGACCCGACCGACGATGTGCCGGAAGGCTACACCGAGGACCAGCGTGACGTGCCGGGCGGCTTCACCGCCGAGCCGGACATCATGGATACCTGGGCCACTTCCTCCCTCACTCCGCAGATCGTGACCCGCTGGGAGGAGCCGGGCGAAGAGAACCAGGCCATTTTCAACGCCACCTTCCCGATGGACCTGCGTCCGCAGGGTCAGGACATCATCCGCACCTGGCTGTTCTCCACCATGGACCGTGCGCACTTGGAGAACAAGTGCCTGCCGTGGGCCAACACCACGCTGTCTGGCTGGATCCTCGATCCGGACCACAAGAAGATGTCGAAGTCCAAGGGCAACGTGGTCGTGCCGGACAAGCCGATCAAGCAGTTCGGCGCCGACGCGGTGCGTTACTGGGCCGCCGCCGCCCGTCTGGGTCTGGATGCCACGTACGACGAAGGCCAGATGAAGATCGGCCGCCGTCTTGCCATCAAGCTGCTCAACGCCACCAAGTTCGCTCTGGCCATCGGACGTGAGGACGAGAACCATCACGTGGGCGCTCCGGCAGTCGCCGCATGGAACCCGGCCGACGTGACCGAGCCGATCGACCGTTCCGCGATGTCCAAGATGGCCGCCGTGGTCCGCGAAGCCACCGACGATCTCAACAACTACGAGCATTCCAAGGCTCTGGAAGTCATCGAGAACTACTTCTGGCAGTTCTGCGACGACTACATCGAGCTGGTCAAGAACCGTGCTTATGGCACCGCCGATTCCACCGGCAACGTGCCGAGCGAGGCCGCGGTGAAGTCCGCACGCACCACGCTGGGCCTGGGTCTTGATGCGTTCGCGCGCCTGCTGGCCCCGTACCTGCCGTATGCCACCGAAGAGGTGTGGAGCTGGATGCATGAGGGCGAAGGCTCCGTGCACCGCGCAGCATGGCCTGCGGCCGACGTGTACGCGGCCGCCGCCGGCGACGCATCCGCCGATCTGCTTGCTCATGCCGGTGAGGCTCTGGCCGCGCTGCGTGGCATCAAGTCGAAGGCCAAGGTTTCGATGAAGACCCCGATCCTGTCTGTGACGCTTGCCGTTGCCGACGATGTGCGCGGGTCCATCGAGGCCGCGCTGGGCGATATCGCCGAAGCTGGTCGCGTGACCGGACCGATCGCCTTCACCGCACCGGCTGCCGCCGAGGGTGAGAACGAGGCCGCCGATGTGACGGTCGCCGAAAGCGAGCTAGGCGAACCGCCGGCCAAGAAACCGAAGAAGTGAGTCTCTGAGGTGAGCCGCCAGCGGCTTTTGTAGCGCAGCCGCTCACTTCACCCACATACGAGGGGCCTTTCCTTTGCATGAAGGAGAGGCCCCTCGTATATCCCGTCACTGTCTGCAACTAACCGTGCCCCCTTTTGCTCATATTCAGTCAAAATCGCGGGAAAAATGCTTTCGTGAGCGAAAAGGGGTATAAATCGCAGGCAAAACGGTCGAAATCATATCCCCTTTTGCTCACGTCCGTGCAGAATCGCCCTAAATCGCAAGACGTGCGCGCATAGAACCGTCCTTATCCCGTTCTCGGCTGTTCTCAGCGTACATTCCTGCCCCTGCGCACAAACCCGTACGCGAAAAATGGTTTTTATGGGCGTAATCTCAACGAATGCACAAGCGGAGGCGGAAATCGCAATCAAAAACCCCGAAACGTACCACGTAAGCGACGGAGCACTATCGGATTTAGCGCATCGCACAAACCGCGTGCTCTACAGCACCGGAACGGACAGGAGGTACTGCGGGCCAGCGGACGAATTTCCGGAACCGTTCCCACCCAATCCAGCCTGCAGCGCATCGTCGAAAACTTCCGCAGCGGCGGCCAATTCGACCGTCTCGTCAATCAAATCGCCATTATCCGGCGTGAAACCGGTTTTCGCCAAGCCATAGCCGGTAATTGGTAGCGAGCTGGCGGACGAATCCGCCGAACCGTCGGACGAATCGCCACCGCTGTTCTTCGAAGAGCCGTCCACTCCCCCGACTTTCGCCACATTCTTCGACGTGGTGTCCGCTGCGGCGCCGAACGACGGGCGTAGTCCGCCCGCGTAGCTCATCACATCATCCATGCTGATGGCGTTCTTGTCATCGACCAAGCTGGTCGAATCGGCGGTGTTGTTCTTCGCCTGCGCGCGTTCGGCCTTGCGTTGCGCACGGGACCGCCGTTTCTCGGCTTTCGCGCACAACGATTGGCTGGCGGAGGTGGAACGCAACGTGTCCAGCACAGAAGCGTCATCGGCAGCGCCCGATTCGGACGTGTCGTCATCCGAATCCAGCTGGTCGGCGAATCGCAGCACGATCTGGTGGAATGCGCTGGCCTGTCCGGTGTGCTCGCTGGCGTCCGCCAACGCGGTCATCGCCGCGGACACCTTGTCGGACGCGGTTTTGAGCTTCTCATTGTCTTTGATGCCGACACGCACGTCGGCGATCGCCTGGGTTTCGTAGCTGCCAGCCGTGCCTGCGGTGGCGCCCAGTTCCTTAAGCCGAGCCGTGTATGCGTCGGTGAAATCCATCGAATACGGGATCATGGCCGCGGACAGCTGCGATTGGCCGGCACTGTAGTCTTTGGAGCCGCGCTGTTGTTCCTCGCCGGCGCGCTTGGTGAGCTCGTTCACCAAGCCGGATGTGCCACGCTGTTCGATGGTGCGAATCACCTCGTCGACGGCGTCGGCCGCGCCGATATGCCGGTATGCGGCGCTCACGTCGTTGACGGCGTTGGCCAGGTCTGCCACGGATTTAGCTACGGAGGTATCGCCGTTCAGTTCGGACGCGGTGCCGAGAATGGCGGGAAGCTGTGTGGCGTTACCGATCGAACCGGACAGATGCGTGGTGTATGAGCCCACGTACGCGTCGATGTAGCCGTCGAACGCCTGATCGTGCGCTTTGGAACGTACGGCGATGGTCTGTTTGGCAAGCGCTTTCTCGTTGTCTCTGAGCTGTTCCAGTTGGGCGATGAGCTTGCGGTTGCGTTGCGAGCCGACGTTGGTCAGACCGTCCACCAAGGTGGTTGCACGCTTGGTCAGGTCAGGCAGTGATTGCTGAACGTTGCCTTCCACCGCGGCGATGGACAGTGAGCTCATGGTGAAGTGCTTCGCCGTCACGTAGGCGTTGAAGGTCAGGTCCTCGCCCGGTTTGCCGACCGCAGCCACCAGGGTCGAGGTGTTGTCGGATGAGACGAGCACGCCGTCATCGGCGGTCACGTCACTGCCGACGCGTCCGGGAATGGTGAAGGCGACGATTGGCGTCAGATTGGCGGTCACGTCGGGTTTCGTGGCATGCAGGGCGATGCGTATGCCGATCATGCCGGAAGCGCCGGAAACGTCGGAAACGCTTACGTCGGGCCCGTTGAGGGTGAAGGAGGCGGATATTTTCCACGGCAATGCGACAACGCCTTTGGGAACGCGTTTCGACGTGGAGGATCCGCTGTTGGTCAGGAAAAGGCGGCCTGGTTTGTCGATGGAGGTGTAGGCGCTCATCACGTCATCATGCGATGCATCGGCCACGTACTGCCCATTCTGTTGCAAGGCCGATATCGCGTCGTTCACGCCGACTGCCGCGACGGGAGCGGCGGTGATGACGGCGACCGCGATCGCCGCGGCAAGCGGGCGTCGGGCACCGGATGGACGGTTCGCGGTGGCGTGGCGCATGCCGGACCTCTCAATCGCAATCGAAACAACTTTCCAAGGCATTTAATGTAGTGCCCGGCATGCCCGTCGGCAATGGACGTTCGCGCGGGGCGCGCGGAAAACGGACGGCTCAGGCGAAAACGTCGAGTACGCCCGGGTCTCCCCCGTTTTCGGCGATGCGCTTGTGGCGGCGCTTGGCCTCGGTCACCACGAATTCGCGGTACATTTCGGCGATTTCCGGATCCAGTCCGGCTTCGTCGGCAATGCGATGCAGACGCTCGATCTGGGCATGTTCACGCTGGTAATCGGCCGGCGCGAAGCCCGCACGCGCCTTGAGCACACCCACCTGCGACGTGTATTTGAACCGTTCCGCCAGCAGCGAGACGATGGCGGTGTCGACGTTGTCTATCGATTGGCGCAGCGAGGCGATTTTAGCCACCACATCGGCCACTTCGGGGTTGTTCTGCGCGGTGCGCGCGTCGATGATGGTTTCGGATTCGGTTTCTTCTTCTGGCCGAAGCCAGTCATGTTCGCTGTCGCTCATGGGTATAAGCCTACCGCGCACCCTACCGCGGCATCTGCCGAACAGCGGTCACTTCGCGAAGTAACGCTGCAGCACGATGGTGGTTTCGGTGCTGACCGACACCGTGCGATGGATGAGGTTCAACAGCTCTTCGAGCTTGCTGGGCGATTCGACGCGAACGGTGAGCATGAAGCTGGGCGAACCGGCGACGGAATCGCAGGACATGATGCCGTCGATGTTTTTGAGCTTGTCTGGAATCTCGGCTTCCTGGGAGTAATCGATGGGCGTGACCGCGATGTAGGCGTTCACCGCAAGGCCACGGCGCTCGTCGTCGATAACCGCCTTGTAGCCGCGGATCACGCCGCGACGCTCAAGCTTCTGTACGCGCGACTGCACGGCGGACACGGACAGGCCTGTCGCCTCGGAAAGGTGGGACAGCGTGGCTCGGCCATCCTTTTCAAGCATGTCGAGGATTACGCCATCGGTCGCGTCGAGCTGGCTCGCAACCGTACGTGCGTCTACCGGACCATTGTCACTGTTGGTCATTCATACCCCTTTTCCAACAATCCACTGCACCGGCCGCAATCGACCGTCCCCACTGCAGTTCCATGTTCTTTTTCTTCCTTACCATACCCACTACCGCGCACATACCGTCGCGGAATCGCCGCAGTTTATCCGGACGGCGCAACGCTGTCATGAAATATCTTTGTTTTATTTAGCTCATACCCCCATATCGACCATATATATTTTCCCCATTTATCTTTTCTCGTCGTATTTTTACCTATTTTTTAATTGACAACGTTGTCCAAAAAATGGTCAATCTCACGAAATTCGTCGAAACGCACGCATAGGAAAGGGGCTACACGGCGATTGCCATGCAGCCCCTCAAACCTTCAGATTCGCTTGCAGCCGACGACTCAGTTGCCGTTGGTGGCGTTGCCGCTCTGCTGGATGAGCGACGCCATGAAATCGCGGTTGGTCGCTGTCTTCTTCAGGCGTGGCACGAGCGTCTGGTAGGCCTGTTCCGGCTCGAGGCCGCCCAGCAGGCGACGCAGACGGTAGATGATCGGCAGTTCCTGCGGATCGGTGATGAGCTCCTCGCGGCGGGTGCCGGAGGCGTTCACGTCGATGGCCGGGAACAGGCGCTTGTCGGCGAGCTCACGGCTCAGGCGCAGTTCCATGTTGCCGGTGCCCTTGAATTCCTCGAAGATCACCTCGTCCATCTTGGAACCGGTTTCCACCAGCGCGGAGGAGATGATGGTCAGGGAGCCGCCGTTCTCGATGTTGCGGGCGGCGCCGAAGAACTTCTTCGGCGGGTACAGCGCCTGCGCGTCCACACCACCGGACAGGATGCGG
>OIYU01001408.1_pt1 | contig 15521 bp, 12 predicted proteins | sample 1588321 | NCBI WGS metagenome assembly OIYU01 (sample SAMN03283258) | human gut metagenome | biome: human-associated habitat; material: feces | host: Homo sapiens | place: USA | collected 2013 | reverse complement strand
TGTTGGCAAAAGCACTGGGAGCCAATATGCTCATCGGCGTGGAGACGAATCCGTACCGTATTGAACTGGCGAAGAAGATGGGACTGGCTGATTATGTATTTGCACCGGATGAGGCTTATGATCAGATCATGAAAGTAACAAACGGCAATGGTGTGGAGAGAGCGTTCGATGCCAGCGCCAGTGATCCAGGAAGACAGCTGGCAATCCGTGCTACCAGAGAATGGGGCAGGATCGCATTCGTGGGAGAGGGAGGCACCTGTACTTTTAACCCCAGTCCGGACATTATTCATGGTCAGAAGACAATCTACGGCAGCTGGGTAACCTCGCTGTGGAGAATGGAAGAACTGGTAGAAAGACTGGTGCGTTGGGGAATTCATCCGGAAGATCTGATCACGGACGAATTCCCTCTGGAGCAGGCAGGGGAAGCTTACAGACTGATGGCAAGTGGAAACTGTGGCAAGGTGGCAGTGGTATTTCCCGAAGACTAAGGGAAGAAAGGTTATCATATGGCAGAAATCATAGAACAGAGCCGGATCCCAAAGAGGACTCTGGTGGACGGATCTAAGGTACCGGCAATCGGACTCGGAACCTTCGGATCCGATAAATATAACAGCGATCAGATTGCAGAAGCTGTATATGGCGGTATCCGGGCAGGATATCGTATGATCGACTGTGCTTCCGTATACCAGAATGAGAATCGTATCGGAGAGAGCATTGAGCGTGTCCTGAAAGAAGGAATCGTGGATCGAGCGGATTTGTTTATCACCTCTAAAGTATGGAATGATATGCACAATAGAGTGAAGGAGTCCTGTGAGAAGAGCCTGAAGGATCTGCGGGTATCTTATCTGGATCTGTATCTGGTGCACTGGCCTTTTCCCAATTATCATGCTCCCGGCTGTGACGGAGATTCCCGTAATCCGGATTCCAGACCGTTTTCTGTGACGGAATTTCTGAATACCTGGAGACAGTGTGAGGCACTAGTGGAAGAAGGCAGGGTAAAATACATTGGTATGTCTAATATGACAGTACCGAAACTTCAGGCAGTATTGCCGTTGTGCAGGATTCAGCCGATGTTCTTAGAGATGGAATTGCATCCCGGATTTCAGCAGCCGCAATTGTATGACTATGCACTGTCACAGGGGATTCAACCCATCGGTTATTGTCCCATCGGATCGCCCTCCAGACCGGAGAGAGACCGGACGGCAGAGGATATTGCAGATACCCGGATGCCGGAGATTATGGAGATTGCAGAGCATCATCACGTACATCCTGCTATGATCTGCCTAAAGTGGGCGGTACAGAGAGGACAGATTCCGATTCCTTTTTCAGTAAAGGAATATCAATATGTGGATAATCTGAAATGCATCACAGAAGATCCCTTGACAGTGGAAGAGATGGAGATGATCCGGAAAGCAGACAAGAATTGCCGCCTGATCAAAGGTCAGGTATTTCTGTGGCCCGGAGCAACCGACTGGCAGGATCTATGGGATGTGGACGGAGAAATCACGTCATGAAAGGGGTAAGCGCATGTTAAAAGGAATTCCGAAGATATTATCTCCCGAGTTATTAAAGGTACTTTGTGAAATGGGACACAGTGACAGACTGGTTATCGCAGACGGTAATTTTCCGGCTGAGTCCATGGGGAAGGATGCAATCGTGATTCGGATGGACGGACATGGCACGACTGAGATTCTGGATGCCATTTTGCAGGTGTTTCCATTGGATAGTTATGTGGAGCATCCGTTGAATCTGATGGAGGTGATGCCTGGGGATCCGGTGGAGACGCCGATCTGGGAGAATTATGAAAAAATCATCGCAAAACACGATTCCCGAGGTGGCAGTGCCATTGGACAGATCGAGCGCTTTGCCTTCTATGAGGAGGCAAAAAAGGTCTATGCCATTATTGCAACCGGAGAGAGTGCACTATATGCCAATATTATGTTACAAAAAGGTGTGGTAACAGAATAAGGCAGCTGATAAGAACAGGAGCAAAAGCATCGGCGATAAGCGGATGCTTTTGCTGTTAAGAAAAACATGTTAGAATACAGTCAGGATCAGGGAAATGTGTGCAAAAAAATATATAATAACAGGAAAAAAGGAGAAATGGCATGAGTAGGTTATGGTATGATCATCCGGCATCGGAATGGGAAGAAGCTCTTCCTATAGGAAATGGCAGAATCGGTGCCATGGTCTACGGAGGTACGGACAGAGAACGGCTCCAGGTAAATGAAGAGAGCATCTGGCTGGGTGGACCTGTAAACCGTCACAATCCCGATGCAAAAGAAAATCTGCCGAAGATACGACAGCTCCTTCGGGACGGCAGAATTCCGGAGGCTGAGCATCTGATGGAGACCGCATTATCGGCCTGCCCGGAAGGAATGCATCCTTATCAGACACTTGGGGATGTACAATTTTTCTTTGATGGGATCGAAGGCGGCAGAGAACGGAAAAGCGGTAAACTGCGGGATATGATCCTCTGTGAAGGAACAAAACATTATGAGAGATGTCTGGATCTGGAAACGGCAATCTGCCGGACAGAGTTCACTGTTGGTGACAGTATATATGAGAGGGAAATATTTGCCTCTCACCCGGCGGACTGTCTGGTGATGCGCTTCCGCACAAGGGGCAAGGGGAAAGTGAATTTTTTAGCGAAGCTTCGAAGAGAAAGCTGGTTTGACGGAACTTGTAAGGTTGGAGAGAATGGCATAAGACTTTATGGCAATCTGGGAAGAGGCGGATATGAATTTGCCATGGAACTGCGTGCTGTGTCTACTGGCGGACGGATTTTGACCCAGGGGGAATGTCTGAAGGCAGAAGGGGCAGAGGAAGTGGTGTTGTGGTTTACTGCAGATTCCACTTATCACTACAGTATACCAGAAAAGGATCGGTATGCGGAGGCATATCTGAAAGCTGGTAGGGAACTGCCTGTGGGGCTGGATGAAGAATTGACTGGCTCTGCAAGAACAGAGTTCCTATACCAGATGGCAATGCAGACACTTCTGGCAGAGAAAATGGATCAGCGCCTGAAGGCGGCGATGCTTCTGTCTTATGATACCCTTAAAGCAGAGCATGTGGCAGATCATAAATCTTTATATGACCGTTTTGTGTTTGAAGTAGAAGGCGCAGAGCGGTACGAGAATCTGCCTACGGATCTGCGCCTTGAGAGACTTCGGAAAGGGAAGCAGGAGCATGCAGAACAGACAGAAGACGTGGGATTGATGAAGCTGCTCTATGATTATGGACGCTATCTTACGATTGCTGCCAGCAGGGAGGGAGGGCTGCCGACCACACTGCAGGGACTTTGGAATTGTGAATTTTTCCCGGCATGGGACAGTAAGTATACCATCAATATCAATACAGAGATGAACTACTGGCATGTGGAAAACTGCAATCTGTCAGAGTGTCATATTCCCTTATTTGAATTGTTAAAAAAGGTGCAGAAGAACGGCAGATATACCGCCAGAGAAATGTATGGGTGCCGGGGATTTGTGGCGCATCACAATACGGATATTCATGGAGATACCGCACCACAGGATACATGGTATCCCGGGACTTATTGGGTGATGGGAGCAGCATGGCTGTGTACGCACCTATGGATGCATTACCGCTATACAAAGAATCTGGTATTTTTACGGGAAGCTTTCCCTGTCATGGCAGAGGCAGCACTATTCTTTGTGGATTATCTGGAAGAAAAAGACGGATATCTGGTGACAAATCCTTCTGTTTCACCGGAGAATACATATATCCTGCCGAATGGACAAAAAGGATGCTGCTGCATCGGTGCAACCATGGACAATCAGATTCTGAGAGATCTGTTCAGAGGATGCCTGGGAGCCTGGAAGGAACTGGGAGAACAGGTACCGGAAGCCTGTGAGATTCCGGAAGTCGGTGACATAAAGGAACTGATGGGAACAATCCGCAAAATATACGACAGACTGCCGCCAAACAGGATCGGCAGTGACGGACGCCTGATGGAATGGATGGAGGAATACGAGGAAGCAGAACCCGGACACCGCCATATTTCCCATCTGTATGGGCTGTACCCCGCCGGAGAGATTACTGTAGACGGCACCCCGGAACTGGCTGAGGCCTGCCGCAAGACCCTGGAATACCGCCTGTCCCACGGCGGCGGACATACCGGATGGAGTAGGGCATGGATCACGAATCACTATGTCAGCCTGTGGGATGCTGAAGCAGCATATGACAACATCCGGAAGATGTTGGAGGTCTCGACCTATCCTAATCTGTTTGACAAACATCCTCCGTTCCAGATTGACGGCAATTTTGGGATCTGCGCTGCCATGAATGGGATGCTGGTTCAGAGCAATGAGGAGAGAATCCTGCTTCTCCCTGCATTGCCGGCTGCATGGAAGACCGGCTCCGTACGGGGAATGCATCTGATAGGAAATCTGGAACTTTCCATGAGCTGGAAAGACGGAAGAATCACTGGTGCCGTTTTTACTGCATATTCGGATGTGGATACTGTGGTGAAATATAAGGAGACCGAAAAAAGACTGCAATTAAAGGAAGGTGAGATCAAAGATATAATGCAGTATTGACAGGTAAAAAAGTAGTGGATTGATGTACTTAGGGCTGGCTGTCGCACCAGCGACTTGGTACAATACCTAGGGAAAGATAATCAGTTACGAAAGAATATGGCAGGAAGCATACATAAAAGATTGTTGGGAATATCAGCAGGAAAAGTGTCCGGGAATAGCATTATCCCAGCTTGATAAAGTATTGTATCGGCTGGACAAGGAGAAGGGCAATAAGGTAATATATTAATGCATGCTGGAACGGAAAAGGCGGATTCCTCCGATGGAAGAAATCGTCTGCGGAATGGAGATTAGTATGGAATATATATCAGATGTACAGGCAAAACAGATGATCCTGGAGGTAGGCCGGAGGATGTATCAGGGCGGCTTCGTGGCGGCGAATGACGGGAATATCTCCTGTAAGGTGGGGGATAACGAGATCTGGGCGACACCCACGGGAGTCTCGAAAGGCTTCATGACAGAGGACATGCTGGTTAAGCTGGATCTGGAGGGGAATGTGTTGGAGGGAACGCACAAGCCTTCCAGCGAGATCAAGATGCACCTCAGGGTATTTAAGGAGAACCCGAAAGTACAAGGCGTGGTACATGCACATCCTCTGACGGCGACGGCGTTTGCCTGTGCGGGCATCAGTTTGGAGGAGCCGGTGCTGATGGAAGGGGTGCTGTCACTGGGCTGTGTGCCGTTAGTGCATTTTGCCCTGCCGGGAACGGAGGAAGTGCCGGAAGCGGTGGCACCCTATTGTCGGGAATACAATGCTGTATTACTGGCGAACCATGGCGCACTGACCTGGGGGGATAATCTCATGCAGGCCTATTACCGTATGGAGACTACGGAATATTATGCGAAGATACTGATGATGAATAATTTTATCTTAGGAAAAAAGACCCTGCTATCCCAGGGACAGGTCGATGACATCATTCGCATCCGTGCAGGATGGGGCATTACCACGGGCGGCAGACCCATCGGACCGGAGAGCGCGCAGAATCTGGAGGATATCTGTATCTCCCGGAAAAATAAATAAGCTATAGGGAAAACAAATGGCTGTGAAGAGGTGATTTGTTTTCCCGGGCATATTAGTGCGATAGCACGAATTTGTGAATTTATACATGAGTTTATAATAGAAGGCAGTGTTAGAGACTTCTGCGAAAGCAGCCTCCAACAGGGCCTTCTTTTTGTGCTTAATTTGCGTAATTACATAGAAGCAGGCAGGGGGAAAAGCTTCTACAGGACACAGATTTTTCACAGACTGAACACTTTTTCAATACAAAATCCAACTATACTTGAGAAAACAACGGAAATTGGACGGAATAGCAATTGGAGGTTCGCCGTGAAGAACAAAGAGATCAAACAGATATTTTTTTCCCGAAAGAAAAACAAAAAATGGATCATCGTTGCGCTGGTACTGGTACTTACGCTGGGCGGCGGTTCTGTGGCAGCAGTGGTGATATTACATAAAAACAACAGTCAGTCGGAATTTTCCATGCCGGGTAATATGGCGGGACTGACCTTCACGGAGGATATGATTGCTGCGTCAGGTGTTACCAATGTCGGTATCACGGAGGCGAGCTTTGACGTGGAAAATCTGACAACAGAGTTAGAGATCGAGGAAGTCTACGCGGTCTCCGGGGAAGAGGTAACGGCAGGAGATAAGATTTTAAAGCTTACGGAGGACAGTGTGGAGGAAGCCAGAAAAGAACTGGAGAGAGCGCTGGAGGATGCGGAGCTTGCGTATCGTACCGGAGCTATCGAATATGAGCAGAACCTGATCACAGCGGAGTATACGAGAGACAGTGCCATTCTCACCGGACAACAGGCTAAGGATGTCTATGATGAGACGGTAGCAAGTCTGCAGAGTGCTGTGACCAGGGCGGAAGAGGAATTGCAGGATGCGGAGGATGATATAGCAGAGTATGAATCCTATGTGAATGACGGTTCCTATAAGAGCTATTTCAAGGTGGATGAATATCAGGCAATCTATGATGAGAACCTGAAAGCCCTGACGGACAAGATGGATGAGTGGGGCATCAGTTGGTCTCAGGTCACCGGCAGTGGTGGTGGATCAACGCAGCTGAGTGCTGATGTTTCCGGAAATAATGCGCAGCCTCAGAGCGGCGGAACTTCCAACGCCAGCATTTTGGCTTCTCTTTACAGTATTCTGGAACAAAATCTGAAAGATTTGGAGGAAGCAGAAGATAAATATGAGGATGCAGTCACCAATGCTTCTTTTAACTTACAGACATTGCAGTTAAAGCTTTCCAGTCTCCAACAGGCCGTCACGGAGGCGAAGGAAAATTATGAGATCCAGCAGGCGCAGGCAAAGCTGACCTATGAGACTTCCCTGTCCGGCGCAGAACGGGCAGAGAGCGATTATAATACTACGGTGGAAAAAGTTAAGTCCGATCTGGCAGCTCTGAAAAGTACTTATGAAGATGCCAAAGAGAATCTGGAACTGTTTGAAAGCAGTGTGGGAGACGGATATTTCTATGCCTCGGAGGACGGAACGATCCTGCGGACCATGGTGCGGGCGGAGCAGGCTCTGACTTCCGATGCAGTGGTATTCGTTTACAGCAATCCGAAGGAGCTGACGGTCACCGTATCGGTAGATCAGTCGGATATTACAAAACTGACTGTAGGCGACAGTGCTTATGTGCAGTCCTCCGCAGGCAGCGGATATACCGGTGTGATCACAGCCATTGATCCGGTATCCTCGTCTAGCAGCCGTACCAGTGTCACTTACAGCGTGACGGTACAGATCAATGTAGAAGATGAGGAGGACAGTTTAAGTGCCAACGAATCCGTCACCGTAGTCTTCGGCATGACGGAGGAAGAGATCGAGCAGTTACAGCAGAGACAGAGTATGCAGGGCAGACCTGACGATGTGTCCGACGGCGATGCGATGCCGCAGGGCGGTCCCGGAGGCGGCGAAAAGCTGGAAAATGGTGAGATGCCGGAAGGAGCCCCGGGTAACGGAGAAGTGCCGGAAAACGGTGGCATGCCGGAAGGAGTCCCGGGCAGCGGAGAAGTGCCGGAAAACGGTGGCATGCCGAAAGGCGGCTCCGACAACGGGGAATCTACGGAAAATGCAAATGAACAGCAGGGAGGACAGACACAGTCATGAAATTAAAAAGCCCACATTTTGATAAACTGAAATCCCTCACGAAGAAGCAGAAAAAACTGATCCTGGCGGGGATCGCACTGTTTCTGCTGATTCTGGCGGCCAGTTATACCGTGTTCATCGCACCGTTACTTCAGAAAGAACAGTGGATCTACAAGGAAGAGACCGTGGAGCGTGGTACTTTAAAGGTAGGTGTTACTGAGAGCGGCTCTCTGGAATACAACACAAAATCCATAGATTACAATCTGGATCTGGACGTCAGTGATGATGACGAGGATGACAGTGATGATGACGATGATACCGTACAAAAATATCTGAAGATAGAGGAGATCTACGCCGCCAGCGGGCAGCGTGTCACCGAAGGCGAGGAACTGCTGAAATTCACGGAAGACAGCGTGGAGGCGGTTCGGGCGCTGTTGCAAAATGCGGTAGTGGAGGCGCAGGCAGACTATGCGGAGGCAGAGAGTACCTATGAATTGTCCCTGCTGGAAGCCCAGACCGACTACGATACCCAGAAGATCAGTGCTTCCTATGCGGCATCCATCCGCAATACTTCCGGTACGAGCGTGACGAACAAAGTGGCATCTCTGCAGGTACAGCTGGAGCAGAAGCAGGCGAATACAGCTTCTCTGCAGGAGAAGCTGACAGAAACTCAGGAAGATTATCAGGATGCATTGGAAGATTATGAAGCGGCAAAAGAAGGTTATGAAGGCGCCGGAACCGATAATACAGTGAATTTTATGACGATCCAGAATGGTTATCTCAGTGCCAGATCCAAATACCAGCAGGCAAAATCAGCGTTGACGCAGGCAGAGGATGCTTTATCGGAGAATGAAAGTGCTATTAGCGATCTGCAGAACCAGCTGGCAGCGGCACAGGCAAAGCAAAAAATCGATAAGCTGGATACAGAAGAGACCTATCAGGAAGCGGTGATCACCGGGCAGAATGCCCAGACCACTTACAACGCTGCCGTGGAAGATCTGAAGGAGACCTTACAGGAAGCGGAAGAGACGAAGGAAAAACGGGAAGAACAGTTACAGGCCTTTGAAGATTTCGTCGGAAGTGATGGTATTCTCTATGCCACAGAGGATGGTGTGATCACAGAGGTCAGCTACGAAGCGGGAGATCGCCTGACGACGACAGGAGCTCTGTTTTCCTATGCAACGTCGGATGACATGAGAATCTCCGTGGATGTGACCCAGGAGGATATTGTGGACCTACAGGTGGGAGATGCGGTAGATATCACCTTTACGGCATACCCGGAGGATTCCTATACCGGAAGCATCCTCTCCATCAATACCACGGCTACTTCCGATTATAGTAATACCGTAAGCTACACTGTGGAGATCAGCGTAGAAGGCGCATTGGAGAAGCTGTATGGGGGAATGACCGCAGATGTCATTTTCGTAACGGAAGAAAAAGAGGATATTCTTTATGTGTCCCGTAAGGCCATTGTCGAAGAGAACGGCAAGACCTATGTCTATCGTAAGACAGCACTGGGTGGCAGGGAACTGGCAGAGGTAGAGACCGGTATCACCAACGGTGTGGACATTGAGATCCTGTCAGGACTGGAAGAGGGCGATACCATCTACCTGGCAAGTAAGGTCAGCTCCGAGGCAGAAGTCAAGAGTACGGAGGAGACTGCCGATTCCGGCAGCAGTTCTGATACCGCAGTCGGCAGTGATATGGAGTTCGGGATGTCGGAGGATATGCAGATGCCGGGAGGCGGTGACATGCCACAGGGTGGTCCCGGGGGGGGTAATTCCGACAGCTTCGGCGGCGGAATGCCGGGCGGTCCCGGAGGACAATAAATCAGGCGGATGGAGCAAATGTTGAGAAGCAGACAGGAATGATTGGGAACAGTTATGAAGCAGAATGAAAATGGGAAAAAGATCAAAGAAAATATAAGAAATCAAATGCGCCGGATTGGATCATGGAAAAGCTGGTCGAAAAGACGCAAGCTCACCACAGGTGTCTGTGGTGTCTGTGTGATTGCTGTAGTGGCTGGTGCCATTGGTCTCTCCGGTGGTTCCGACACGGAAGTCATTTATAAAGAGACCACGGTAAAATACGGTACACTGGTCAAAGGTGTGACGGAGAGCGGTTCCGTGGACATCGGTACGGTGGATCAGACCTTTGATCTGGATATGAGTGCCCTGCAGAGAACGGATACTTCCGGCAGCAGTTCCTCCGGCGGCTCCTCCGGTAGTACTGCCGGCAGCAGCTCTGGTTCCGGTGGTTTTGGCGGCATGAGTGCTTCCGGCGGCGGAGCTCAGGGAGGCTTAGACATGTTTGGTCAGATCTTCAATATGGGCGGCAGCAGCTCCGGCAGCAATGGTGACGATTCTACCCTGACTGTGGCGGAGGTAGTGGTCTCCGTGGGGCAGCAGGTGTCCGAGGGAGATCCCCGGTACCTGCTGGAAGAAGACAGTGTCTCCGACCTGGAAGACGAACTGCAGTCTAACGTAGAGAAAGCAAAAGCGGATCTGGAGGCGGTGGAAGCCGACCAGACCCTGTCAAAACAGCAGGCAAAATACACTTATGACAGCAGCACTGCTTACGGCAGTTATATTGATACCGAGTACAGTACTACATTACAGGAACTTCAAAATACGGTAGATTCTGCAGAGAGCACGCTGGAGCAGGCGAAGAGCAGTCTGGAAGATTACCGGGCACAGCTGGAAGAAGTAACGGCAGCCTATGAGGATGCGGCACAGGTATTGTCGAACTGTAAATACAGCCTGAACAGTACCGACGCAGCAGATGATACTTACGGATATGTCTATTATGCGCAGCTGACGGAGCAGGCACAGTCCACGGCAGATTCCCTGGAGCAGCAGAAGGAAGAGCTGGAACAGAGAGTAGAGCAGGCGGAGGAAAATGTAACTACTGCCGAAACCGCCTACAATAAGGCAAAACGGGAATTGGAGCAGGGAAAACTGACCGTAGCTGAGACAAAAAAACTGCGGACACTGGCTTACAATACCGCACAGGAGACCTATGACATTGCACTGGGGTATCTTGCGCAGGAATTGTCCGATCAGCAGGAAACCTATAATGAGACACTGGAAAAATGGAATGAGTTCAGCACTTATATCGATGGTAATGCAGTATGTGCAAGATACAACGGTGTCATCACCGGCGTGGAGCTGGAGGCCGGAGACAAGATCAGTACCGGAACCTCTCTGGTTACCTTATACGATATGGACGAAGTGACCATAACGGTAACGGTGGATGAAGATGACATGACGGATATCTCTCTGGGATCTGCAGCGAATATTGCATTGACGGCATATCCGGAAGATATCTTTACGGCAAATGTGACGGCTATCGGAGATGCGACATCGGATTCCAGTGGAAATATAACTTATGACGTAACTGTCACATTAGAAGGGGATGTCTCCGGACTGTTCCAGGGCATGACAGGAGATGTAACTTTCGTTACGGAACAAACGGAAGAAGTGCTGTATGTCTCACGCAGAGCCATTATCACAGAGGATGACAAGACTTATGTAAAAGTGAAGACAGCAGATGGCAGCATTGTGAAAAAGGAAATAACGACAGGACTGTCAGATGGTTCTAACGTGGAGATCTCCGGAGATATTGCAGAAGGAGATACCGTATTGATCGAAAGCAGCATTACGAAGTAGAGCGGAGACCTGTGGGAAAGTAAGGTCAATGGAAGGGAAGAAGTAAAATATGAGATTATCCGAAATATTGCATCTGGTGTGGCTGAACCTGTCACAGAATAAATTCAAAGTGATCCTGACTTCCATCGGTATCGTTGTAGGATCTGCCACTATTATGCTGGTATTGGCAATCGGTACCGGCGGAAAAGAAGAAGTGGCGGAGCAGTTCAAGAACCTGAATGCCGGAGCCATTGATATTTCCTGCGACAGCAGTGACAGCGGTGGTTTTAGCTTTGAAATGCCGGGCGGTGGAGGAAGCGTTACCGTCACAAATATGGGCGGAGGTCCCGGAGGAGGTTCCGGCGGCGGTATGTCCGGTGGTCCCGGCGGGGGAATGGATTTCGGCGGATTTTTCGGATTCGGACAGGAGGAAGAGAGCGAAGCCGTGACATTGACCAGTGAAGACGGTGATGATCTGGCGACTTTTGTATCGGGAATCTCTGCAACTACGATCTCTTATTCCACTACAGCATCGGTGGAGGGAGGCGATATGACCTCTGCTTCCTATTACACCATTGCCGGTGTGGAGGACAATTATGCCACCATCAGTAATCTGGAAATGGCCATCGGGGATTTCCTTACAGAAGAAAACAACGAGAGCAAGGAAAAGGTGTGCGTACTGGGTGCCACCGTGGCAAAGGAAATTTTTGGAAGCGCCTACGATGCTTATGACGGTATAGTCTATATTGATGGCCGCCCCTATATAGTGTCAGGGGTACTATCCGAGATGGGAACTGTGGCATCCGGCATCAGCCCGGATACGGCGATCTATGTACCTTACGAAACCGGCATCAAATACATTACCGGTACGAGCATTAGTCCAACCATTACCGTGGTCGCAGAAGATGCGAATCAGGTGGACACTGTAATGACAGGGGTGGAGAGTGCTTTAAAAGAAAGTTATCCCAACACCACATTTACCATCAGCGATGCCGGAAGCAAGATGGAGGCAGCCTCTGCTTCCAACGAGACACTGACATTACTGTTAATCTCCATGGCGGTGATCGTATTTATTGTCGGCGGTATCGGCATTATGAATGTATTGTTTGTATCCATCAAGGAGCGTACCAACGAGATCGGTATTCTGAAAGCACTGGGCTGCTCCCGAAAGGATATCCTGTTGGAGTTTTTATTGGAGGCAAGTTTTACCAGTCTGGTAGGAGCGGTACTGGGGGTGCTGGTGGCTCTTGGAATTACGCCATTCGTGCAGCTGTTCAACGTGAGAGTGTCCCTGTCGGTACAGGGTGCAGTATTGTCGCTGTTGTTTGGTGGCCTCACCGGAAGCATCTTCGGCTTCTATCCGGCATATAAGGCATCAAGACTGATCCCCGTAGAAGCTTTAAATCAGGAGTAGTGCGAAAGGTGTAAGGATTATGATGGAAAACGCAATGATCACCATGAAAAATATAAATAAAGGCTATATGCTGGGAGAGGAGCGTCTGCCGATTTTGAAGGACATCAATTTTCAGGTAAATAAGGGAGAATATGTGGCAATCTTAGGCCCTTCCGGTTCCGGTAAGACTACGTTAATGAATATGATCGGCTGTATGGATGTGATGGACAGTGGGGAATATTATCTGGATGGCATGGCAATCCACAAGACCAAGGAGGACGATCTGACCATGGTACGCAACCAGAAGATCGGGTTCATTTTCCAGAACTATCAGCTGATCCCGACCTATAATGTCATGCAGAATATTATCATGCCCCTGCTGATGCGTGGCATGACCCATGAAGAAGCAGAAGAAAAGTGTAAAAATACTATCAAACTGCTGGGGTTGGATCATCGTATCGGACATAAGCCCAACGAATTGTCCGGCGGACAGAAGCAGAGAGTATCCATTGCCAGAGCACTGGTGGGACAGCCGGCGATCCTTCTGGCGGATGAGCCTACCGGTGCTCTGGATCAGACCAGCGGTAAGGAAGTACTGAAGATGTTCCGGGAACTGAACGATATGGGCAACACCATCGTCATGATCACCCACGACCTGGGTGTTGCACAGTCAGCGAAACGTATCGTGCGCATTGTGGATGGGCAGTTACAGGAATAAGGGATAGTCACTCAGCCAACGGGAAAGAGGCTGGGACTGTTCCAGACCGGATTTCAGGGTACGGTCGGCATCCGATTTATTTTCTGCCGGTATTATCAGCAGAAATTCTTTCCCGTCCATAAGTACACCGCAGAATACGGTTTTCAGATCCCGGGAGATAAGAAACATATTTCCCGGGATATTTGTTACAGATTCGGTCAGGCAGGAGTAATAGGGTTCTTCATCGATAAAAGGTGCATAGAATCCCATGTCATCCGCACCTTCCACGAAAAGCCTCTCTCCGTTCATCCAGACATTTCCCGCTATGGCGTCTTCCTGATTCCCCCAGAGATAATGTAAGGCTTTCCCGTGGATCTCCACCGATACCTGTTCGAAGGTATCCGGTTCCGTCAGACTGACCAGCATTCCGGTTCCGGTATAGTCATAATCCTTTTTGATGGGAGTATGATAATAGCGGATCCCGTAGTCTCCAAGGCAAAATAAGGCAAATACGAGCAGAAAAATCAGAATGCCGCAGAAAACGGTTCTTAATTTTTTATTTCGCATCATGGTTCTTGCCTCCTTTTTATTTTATTATACCATCAGATATCCATACTGGCAATGAGCTGAAACATTTCCTCGGCGGTCATGTGATCTGCGGTGATCACGTATACATAATTGTCAGCTTCATAATAAGCCATGGCGTAACCATCCACATAAGTATATACCGTGGCAATGTGACCGCCGATGACATGTTCCTCTTCGGCATCGTATTCATTGTCTAATACGAGTGTCAGGGCATTATTCGCGGAAATTAGCATTTGCTCCCAGATGAGTTGTTCTCCGGCATTGTTTTCATAGAAAATTTCACAAAAAAGAGGACTGTCTCTTCGGTCTGTCTCTGTATAGCCCTCCGGGATGCAGGTCGGTATCGTGGGAGTGAGTACCGCATCTTTTTCCTCGGAAGAGTAGTTATACTGCGTAGCATCCTCGCACAGGGTCTTTAGTGTCATGAAAAACTTATCCCGATAAGCATCCACACTTAACGTCAGAACCAGCCCGGCGCATACGATACCTGTGAAAAAGATTGCCACGCGTTTCAGGAGCTGTTGCGCACCGGTCAGCATCGGATGGGCTTCGTGACGGATCACTTTTTTCATTTTCCGTTCAAATCGTTTTGAAAATACATAGTCTTCATCAACCTGACCTTCCAATGCTTTTATCATGGCATTGTCCACCACAGGCATATACTGATAGAGCCATTCATCCGTTACTTCCATGGATCTCATTATTTTCCTCCCGTTTATTCAAAGCTTCCTGTATCATAATCTTTCCCCGGGATAATCGCTGCCGGATCGTTCCTTCGGTGATGTTTAATACTTTTGCGATTTCATCGTTGTCCATATTGCCGGAGTATTTGAGGAGAAATACATCCCGGTATTTTACGGGCAGGCACCTAAGGATGTCCAGTATTCCGTCATCCACATCCGTCTCTGCATAAGTCACCGGGACATTACATTCTTCCAGCTCATCCACATAGATTTCCCGTTGAAATTGATGGTTTCGCTTCCGGTAAATAGCTATAGTCGCATTTTTCGTTATGGTAAGCAGGTAGCGTTTCGTCGCCGTGGCGTCGATTTCCCCTATTTTTTCCATGTTTTTCGCAATTTTTATAAACGCCTCATGTACGGCATCTTCCGCAAGAAAAGTATCCTTCAGCACATTCAGAGCTACTTTCATCATAAGGTGCCGATAGGTTTCATAGAGAATCGCAAACTTTTGTTTGTCTTCTTCGGCGTCGATCATCATCAGATATATCATTTGTTGTTCCCAGGCCTTTCAATGAGTCATAACGAAGGTTCCTGTTCCTATTGTTACAAAAACGTAAAAATATTTCAATTGCAGGTTTATATGTTTGTCCCAATAGTATCTTTTGGGTAACCGGGGCACTTTATTGTGCCTGCTTTACGGATCCCGGCAGCCGGGGATATCATGACCCTGAAATGCGATGCCATCGTCAATGCCACCAACAGTGGAATGACCGGATGTTATGTGCCGAATCATAAGTGCATCGACAACTGCATCCACAGCTTTGCGGGGGTGCAGCTGCGACTGGACTGCGCCCGGATGA
>OIYU01001399.1_pt1 | contig 15582 bp, 19 predicted proteins | sample 1588321 | NCBI WGS metagenome assembly OIYU01 (sample SAMN03283258) | human gut metagenome | biome: human-associated habitat; material: feces | host: Homo sapiens | place: USA | collected 2013 | reverse complement strand
ACCAGGAGATCCAGATTCCCGCTTCCAAGGCCCCTGCCTTCAAGGCTGGCAAGGCACTGAAGGACACTGTCAACAACAAGTAAAAGCATGCGGCGTGTGGCGGGCCCGGGGTATTCCGGGCCCGTTTTTTGCAGCCTTTGGCGCATGGAAAGGAGATGGAAAAATGCGTCTGGACAAGTACTTGAAAATTTCCCGCTTGATCAAGCGGCGCACGGTTGCCAATGAGGCCTGCGACGCGGGCCGGGTGCTGGCAAATGGCAAGCCTGCCCGTGCCTCTTACGAGGTCAAGGCCGGCGATGTGCTGGAAATCCACCTGGGGGAAAGGGTTTTGAAGGCAGAGGTCCTTTCTGTGGCGGAGTATGCCAAGAAGGAGCAGGCCTCCGACCTGTACCGCCTGCTGGAGGAATAATTTCCCTGCCGTCCCCATAGACATATCCCAAGAAACAAAAGGGGTATGCGTATATGGCAGAAGCACAGAAGCCGCAGGGGCATCACAGCCTGCACATTGAGGACCGGGGCACTTTGCGCGCCACCGGCGTCTCTCGGGTGGACTTTTTCAGCGATGAACTCATCACCGCGCAAACTGCCTTGGGAGAACTGCACATCAAGGGGGAGGGCCTGCACATCGAAAGCCTGGACTCCCAGTCTGGGGAGCTGTTGGCCCGCGGCAAGGTCATTGCCCTCTCTTACACAGAGAGCGGCCCGGCCTTGTCCTTTTTTGCCAGGCTGTTCAAATGAGCGGGCTGGAATGGCCCGTTCTGTCCTTTTCCCTGGCCTCCGGGGCGGCCTTGGGCTGCCTCTTTTTGCTGTTCCGGGGCTTTTCCCGGCTGCTGGGCCTGAAAAAACTGGGCACGGCCTTGTTGGATGTGCTCTTTGGCGGCCTGGCTGGCGGCTTTGTCTTTCTCTGCGCCCTGGCGGTGGACAGCGGCCGCTTGCGTTTGTACCAGGTTCTGCCGCAGGCGCTGGGTGCCTGGGCCGCCGTGACGGCTCTTGGGCCCTGGACCCGCAGGGGGGCGGGGGCTCTTCAAAAAATTTTTTGCCGCCTTTGGCGCCTTTTGGGCGCGGCGGCGGGGTTCCTGCGGGGCCTTTTTCGGGCAGGAAAGGGCCCAAAGGGATATCGGGGGAAATTTTCCGGAAAAAAGGGGAAAAAACACGAAAAAAAGACTTGAAAAATTTATGTATACCAGTATATAATAGGAACAATATGGGAGTCCTTTATCAGGGCTGAAATCAATGGGAGGCGTGTCTCTTGCAGAAATTAAAGGAGCGGTATAAGGGCAGCATCCTGCTGAAGTTCGCGGTGCTCTGCTTCGCTGGGTTCATCCTGGTCTCTTTGGTGAGCCAGCAGCTGCAGATCAGCGAAAAGCGGGAGGAGCTCCAAAACCTGCAGGATCAGCTGAACACACAGACCATCCGCAATGAGGAGATAGAGAATTCCCTGGAGAACAGCGGCGGCTTAGAGGAATATGCCGAGCGCAAGGCCCGCAGTGAGCTGGACTATGCCAAGCCTGGAGAACGGGTGTTCATTGATGTGGGCGGCGGCAGCTGAGCCCCTGCTGATTATTTTACTATCCGGCGCAGCCGAGGAGGAATTTTCTGTTTATGCAGCTTGAGGTTGGAGGTATTTACGAGGGAAAGGTGACAGGGATCACCAAATTTGGCGCGTTCGTCAGTTTTGAGGGCGGCCAAACTGGAATGGTGCACATCTCCGAGGTGGCCCCCACCTTCGTCACTGAGATTCGGGACTTTGTTTCCGAGGGGCAGACTGTCAAAGTGAAGGTGCTTTCCATCAATGAGGAGGGCAAGATCAGCCTTTCCATGAAGAAGGCGCTGCCCGAGGATCAGCAGCGTAGGCCGGCTCGCCGGACTGATGCTCCCCGCCGGGAGGGCGGCCGCAAAGAAGGCGTCCGCCGGGAGGGAGCCCGTCCCCCCCGCCAGCCCCGTCCCGCTCCCCAACAGGGGCCTGCGCGCCCGGGAGATTTTGAGTGGCAGTCCCGCCGCAACGACAGCGGCACCTTCGAGGAAATGATGAGCCGCTTCAAGCAGACCAGCGATGAGAAGATGTCCGATTTGAAGCGGGGCAATGAGTCCCGCCGGGGCTACTCCCGCCGGGGCCAGCAGAAATAATCATCAATAGGGAAAAGAGCCCCTTTCCGGGCTCTTTTTTTAGCGCTTGACTTGATAAGGAAGGGAGACTGCTCTTATGAGAGAATTGGACGCGCAAACCGTCACCCAGGCGGTGCGGCAGCTTTGCATCGACGCCAACCGGGTGCTTCCCGCCGACCTGGAGGCCGTCATCCAAGACTGTTCCCAGCGGGAGAAGGATGAGACGGCCCGCTCCATCCTCTGCGACCTGTGCCGCAACCTGGACGCCGCCCGGCAGATGGAAATTCCCATCTGCCAGGATACGGGCATGGCGGTGGTCTTTGCCGAAGTGGGCCAGGACCTGCACATCAACGGGGACTTTGAAGCCGCCGTCAACGAGGGTGTCCGGCAGGGCTATGTGGAGGGACTGCTGCGGTGCTCTGTAGTGGCGGACCCCCTCCGCCGGGATAGGAATACGGAGGACAACACCCCGGCCATCCTCCACACCCGCCTGGTACCCGGGGACAAGCTCACCCTCACTGTGGCCCCAAAGGGATTTGGCAGCGAGAACATGAGCCGCCTGAAGATGTTTACCCCTGCCGCCAAGCCAGAGGACATTGTGGCCTTTGTGAAGGAGACCGCCCAGTTGGCGGGCTCCAACCCCTGTCCGCCGGTGGTGTTGGGCGTGGGCATTGGCGGAGACTTCGAGCTGGTGGCGATGCTGGCAAAAAAGGCCCTGTGCCGCAGCGTGTCCCAGCGGAACCCCGACCCCTTCTATGCCCAGCTGGAGGAAAAAATGCTTCAAGCCGTCAACGAGACCGGCGTGGGGCCCCAGGGCTTTGGGGGAGAGACCACGGCCCTGGCGGTCAATATCGAGGCTTATCCCACCCACATTGCCGGGCTGCCCGTGGCTGTCAATGTGGGGTGCCATGTCACCCGCCACAAGACAGTGGTGCTGTAATTCTGATCTCGCCACAATATATTCCTCTTCATATTGCAATATTCTGGACAATGTGCTAAAATGAAGTCAGGAAAGCAGGAGGCTTTCTCAGAGTGGACGAAGGCTTCCCGCCTTTCCAAATCTGACGAAAGGAAAGTCCGCCGCCCGATGGGGAGAATGGGCTGGAGCGGACGGGTGCGTGGTATGAAGATCACCATTGTCGGAAGAAAAGTGAACCTGCGCAATAACTTTAAGGAGCTTGCGGAACGGAAGCTCTCAAAATTTAACCGTATTTTTGACGAGGATGCCGAAGCCACTGTCACCGTGACGGTGGAGCGCAACCGCCAGACTGTGGAAATCACCATTAAGCAGCGGGGGATGATCTACCGGGCTGAGGAAACCTCTATGGAGATGAACGAGGCCCTCGACCATGTGATCTCCGCCCTGGGCCGGCAGATTCGCCGGAATAAGACTAGGCTGGAAAAGGCCAAGAAGGTGAGCCCGGATATCGACTTCCCCGATGCCCTGTATGATGAGCCCGATGAAGAAATCCAAGTGGCCCGGGTAAAGCACTTCAACGTGAAGGTGATGACCCCCGAGGAGGCCATCCTCCAGATGAACATGCTGGGCCATCAGTTCTTCCTGTTCCGGGATGACGCCACAGGGGAGATCAATGTGGTCTACCGCCGTAAAAACGGGGATTACGGCCTGTTGGTGCCGGAAAGTAAATAAGCACAGATACGCGCGGAGGGGACCCGCTTGGGCCCCCTCTTTTTGCGGCCTGCATACAAAGGAGAGAGTATGAGAGATCGGATGAGGTTTTGCGTGCCCTGCCTGTTTGGGGTGGAGGGCCTGGTGGCTCAAGAGCTGCGGGAGATGGAACTGGAAGAGGTCCAGGCGGAGAACGGACGGGTGCTGTTTTCCGGCGGATGGGAGGCCATGGTCCGGGCCAACCTGAACAGCCGCTTTGGGGAGCGGGTGCTCCTGCTGCTGGGAGAGTTCCCCGCCCGCTCCTTCGAGGAGCTGTTCCAGGGGGTGAAAGCCCTGCCCTGGGAAGACCTTTTGAAAAGGGAGGATCAGTTCCCTGTGGCGGGCAGCAGCCTGTCCAGCCAGCTCCACAGCGTGCCGGACTGCCAGGCTATCGTGAAAAAAGCCATTGTAGAGCGGCTGAAGGCCAAGTACCGCCTCTCCTGGTTTCCAGAGACAGGGTCTCTGCACCGGGTGCGCTTCCGCATCCTGAAGGACCAGGTCAGCGTCATGGTGGATACCAGTGGCGAGGGCCTGCACAAGCGGGGCTACCGGGCCCAGTCCAACGAGGCCCCCATCAAAGAGACACTTGCCGCCAGCCTGTGCCAGCTGAGCCACCTGCGCTCCGACGGCCATTTGATCGACCCCTTCTGCGGCTCGGGCACCCTGTTGGTGGAGGGAGCCCTGCTGGCCCTGCGCATCGCCCCGGGGCTCCAGCGGACCTTCACCGCCCAGACCTGGACCAACGTCCCCAAAGCCCTGTGGCAGCAGGAGAGGGACCGGGCCCGCTCCTTAGAGCGCCGCGACGGGGGCTTCACCGCCCAGGGCTTCGATATCGACCCCGCCGCTGTGGAACTGACCCTGGAAAACGCCCGAAAGGCCGGAGTGGAGGAGTATATCTCTGCCAGCGTCCGGGATATCCGCGCCTTCTCCCAGGAGGGGAGGTATGGCTGCGTCATCTGTAACCCGCCCTACGGCGAAAGGCTGCTGGATATCCGGCAGGCCCAGCAGCTGTATCAGTCCATGGGGAGCCTGTTCCGGCCCCAGCGGGGATGGAGCTTTGGCGTTATCACCCCGGACCCGGAGTTTGAGGCGCTGTTCGGCCGGAAGGCGGACAAGCGGCGCAAGCTGTATAACGGCATGATTCAATGCCAGTATTACCAGTATTTCAGGGGGGAGGAAAAAGGCCGTGACGCTGCTCCAACGGCTCCGCGGTGAGATGGAGACGCCCCGTCTGCTGCTGCGCCATTGGCGGGAGGAGGATTACCAGGATTTCCTCGCCTTTGCTTCAGACCCGCAGGTGATGCTGGCCTCTGGCGCCCGGCCTGCCCGCACGCGGGAGGAAGGGGAACGCTTCTTCCGCCGTGCCTTGTGGGACAGCGGTTGCTATGCCATTGTCCTCAAAGAGACTGGGCATCCCATTGGGAAAATCAAGTTTCAAAGGGATATCCGCCGCAGCGGGGTGAAGAGCCTTTCCATCGGCTACGAGCTGGCCAAACCCTATTGGGGCCAGGGATATATGACAGAGGCCCTGCGGGCCATGGTGCAGTACGGGTTTGAGCGCAAGGGGCTGGATGTGCTGGCCATCGGGCATTTTAAAGAAAACAGCCGTTCCCGCCGCGTGATTGAGAAGTGTGGCTTCCACTATGAGGGAACCCTGTCCCAGGCATTTCAGCGCTTTGACGGCAAGGTCTTTGACGATGTGTGTTATTCCATCCTGCGGGAGGATTATTTTTCCTGCCCGGAGCGGTACAAAAATCCCTGAGAAAAAGGAGGACCACATCCACATGGTGCGCATCAGCTACGCCCTCCACAAGCCTCTCGTAAGAAACGGGAAAGAAAGGGAAAGCAATGGGTAAGGTTCCCCTAAAAAAACAGAAAGGCCCCTTTGGTACACTGATGGTGTCCCGAAGAGGGCCTGATTTTTTTAGAAAGGGAGAATGAGCTGTGAAAAAGAACTTGTTCCGCGCCGCCGCTGCCGTGGCGCTATCTGCCGCCCTGTTGAGCCTTACCGGCTGCCAGACCGCCGCCAAGCAGGCCGTTCAAGAGCTGAACGCCCAAGACGCGGTCACCATCCAGCTGGTGTGCCAAAGTGAGGACGTCTACCAAATCTTTTACTCCACCTACCTGGAGGGGGAGGAGTACGGCCAGGGCGGATGGGCGGATATGGACGGCAAAGCCCTCACCCCCGAGACGTCCCTGACAGCCTCTTTTGACAAAGACTACTTCGATGGCAAGGACCTCTCCACCTTGTCCATGGATTTCTCCCCCTACGGCGAAGGGGACGCTGTGGAGCTTGCCACCACGGAGCAGGTGGATATCCCCGCGAAGTACGGCGAGACCTACACCATCCTCTTCACCGGGGATGAGGAGAGCGGCTTTACCGCCCAGCTGCAGGAATGAAAGGAGCTCCCGAAAAGGGAGCTTCTTTCAGGCGTGCGCGGCTTTCCTCCGGCTGCGGATAAACAACCCCACTGCCAGCAGCGCCACCAAACATTCCGTGACAGGGAAGGCCAGCCAAATGCCCACCATCTGCCCCACAGCAGCCAGCAGAAGGGCCACGGGGATGATGAGGAAAAAACCACGCAGCAGGGAAATGATGTGGGCGGGAAGGGGCCGGTCCGTAGAGGTGAAGTACATCGAGAGCACTACGTTGCACCCGGCAAAGGGGCATGCGATGAAGTACAGCCGCAGCCCTTGGACAGCAATGGCCTGCAGGGTGGGGCTGCCCTCGCTGTTGAACACAGCCGCAATCTGAGGGGCAAAGGCAAGCACAGCCCCGTAGATTGCCACGGAGACCCCCAGCATGGCAATCACCGCGTACCGAAGGGTGGCGGAGAGCCGGGCCCGGTCCCCAACGCCATAGCTGCGGCTGAGAATGGGCTGAATGCCTTGGGCAATTCCCGTATAAATAGAGATAACCACTAAGGAGAGGTTGGCGATAACCCCGTAGGCCGCCACGCCCGTGTTGCCCTCCATCCCCAGAATCAGCGAGTTAAAGACGATGATCACAATGCCAGAGGAAACCTCCGTTACCAGGGAGGGCACCCCGCTGGAAAGAATGCGGACGGTCCGCTGTCCTTGGGGGCGGCAGGCCACAGGCCTAAACTGGTTTTTCTTTTGGATAAAATGGGGGGAGAGAATGCAAATGCTGATCAGAGGCGCCAGTCCTGTGGCGAATACCGCCCCGAAGATTCCCATGCCGCAGGGGAAGATGAACACCCAGTCCAGCACCACGTTGGAAAAGCTGCCCCCCAGCATGGCCGCCATGGAGAGCTGAGGCGCTCCATCGTTGCGCACAAAACACAGCAGCACGTTGTTCATCAAGAACGCAGGGGCAAATAGAAGGATTACCCGCAGGTAGGTGCGGCTCATAGTGAACACGTTCCCCGTGCCGCCGAATAAGCGCACAATGTCCCCGGCAAAGAGCAGGCCCGCCGCCACAAAAAGGGAGGCCAGCACCGCCGCCAGGTACAGCACGTTGGTGAAGACGCGGTTGGCCTCCCGGTGGTTCCCCTGGCTTTTCAAAATAGAGTACCGGGTCCCGCCTCCCATGCCGATCATCAGCCCGCTGCCGTTGATAAAGCTGTAAATGGGGATGGCCAGGTTTAGGGCCGCCAGGCCGTCTGCCCCCAGCCCCAAAGAGATAAAAAACGTGTCCGCCAGGATGTAGCAGGAAAGGCCGATCATCCCCAGTACATTCAGCGAGGTGTACCGTGCGAACTCTTTCAAAGGGGAGGTGTCTCTCATTGGCCAGCCCTCCTTTTCAGCAGCTCCTTGGCCTCCTTGCCGGTCAGGTGCTCAATCTCCATCTCCAGCACGCATACGCTGTTCCATGTGCTGGAGATTTCCTTCTCCAGGCTTTCCGGCTCCCCCGGGTTGAACCGCTCCCCCAAGGCCTCCAGGGCGGCGCGCTTTTCCCCGGCGTCCTCTAGGACCCGCACCTGTCCAAAGGCGATGACGCTTCGGAACAGCGTGGTGTACTTCTCCGGCGCCACCAGGTCCTGGGCGATGACGCAGAAAGAGCATTTTCTCTCCCGCCGGATAGCGTCCAGCTTGTGGCCGGCCTTGGCGCAGTGGAAGTACAGCCTTCCGTTGTGGTACACGTAGCTCAGGGGCACGCCGTAGGGGTAGCCGCCGTCCCCCAGCAGGGACAATACCCCGCTGGTGCCCCGGCGCAAAATGGATTCCGCCTCCTCTGGGGGAAGCAGCTGGTTCTTCCTTCTCATGTCCCGAAACATGGTCATTCCTCCTAAAAGCTCTGCCAGGCAACAAAAAAGCACTGGCGCCCCGTATCTCCAAATGGCCTGCGGATACGGCTCCAATGCTACTCCCACCCGGCGGCGGGCACAATATTTTCCTTTCCCTGGGATTGTAACACACCCCAGGCTCTCTGTCAAATAAAATCTTGCTTTCGGTATTTTTTGTGGTTACAATATATTCGGAGACAGGGGGAAGTGCGAGATGTTTTTTAAAAAAAGTGCAAAATCCATAATTAAACAATTGTCATCAGCGATGGTTGATTCGGTTGATAATATTATGGATAAAGTGATTTCGATATACACAAATACGGATGAAGAGTTGTTAGAACGTGCTACGCCGGAAAAAATATTGGATTTTTCATTTGAAACTATGGTGTTTTGTACGCATATTGCTGATATAGTTCTCTTCAGACGTCGCCCAGAAATCAGGGAAGATGTAATTCACTGTGTGTATGATAGCATTGCAAAATCGTATGATTTGCTGAAAATCGATATGGACTTTCAGCATGAACCTTTGATGTTGATTATTGACCGAATGAATAAATATGCTTGTACTGTGAGCAAATCATATGAACCGGCCATGGTGTGGCAACTTGGCGAAACAGTTCCAGATGACCCGTTTTCGATGACTTTGTATTTATATGGCGATTATATTACCTATTTTCGAGAAAATGGAAAGATTCCTTATGGGGAGGAAATAAGTACATTTTATCTTACGGATGTACTTGATTGTGAATTTTTAGTATTTTACAAAATCGTATATAACGTTGTGGTACCAGAAATTCATTCGTATATCAATCAATTGGATAAGATTATAATATGACATTATATTCAATAAAAAAGTCCCTCCTGATTTTTCAGGAGGGATATTTTTTTACCTGCTATTCAATTCCGCGTACTGCAGCAAATTCCTGCACAGCCACAGCACCAGCACGGCAATGGCCGCGTTGATTACTGCCATACCCAGCAGCCCGGCGGCCGCCCCCCAGACGGGGAACAGGATGGAGCACACCACGCAGGCCGCAATGCCCGGAATGGCCATGAGCAGCAGCACCAGGAAATAGAACAGGAAAATCAGCGTCTTAGACTGCACCATGCCGAACACCCGCTCCACACACACGTTGCCGGCGGTGAACAGCAGGGCAAAGCTGACCCGGGCCACCATGCAGCAGGCGATCTCCAGGGGAGAGGCGCCCACAATCACGCCTACCACCAAAAAGATCAGGATGGCCTCCCAAGTGTCGGAGAGCAGGCTCTCCTTGATGGCGTACAGCAGCTTTTTCAGGGGCGGCTCGGGGATGAGGTAGATGTAGGGCTTAATCAGCTCCCGGTTAAACCGGCCCAGCGCCACGCTGAACAGCTGCATGTAGGTGGCAAAGGCAAAGATGCCCACCAGCCCCGCGTCCCGCATAAAGAAGGAGCAGCCGATAATCACCGCCATGAAAATGAGGGACATGTTGGAGAAGAGGAACACCCCGCTGCGGCGGTTTTCCACCCGGTGCTTGTAGTAGATGGCAGAGGCGCCCCAGCCCTTGCCCAGGCCGGTTTTGCCCACCTTCACGTTCTTGGGCACCACCTCGTTGAGCTGCCCCTCCTTCTGGGCGGTGATGGCGGACTGGGCGGTTTCCGCGGTAGAGAGCACATCCTCGTAGTAGTTGTTTTTGCAGGTGAGGATAAGCCCCAGCAGCAGGGCGAACAGGGCCGCCAGCAGCCCCACGGAAAGGCCAACCAGCAGCCAGTTTCCGGCGAAAATGCCGCTGACCAGCCCTGCAGCCCAGCCGGAGACTGGGAACAGAATGCCGGGGATGGTGGCAAAGAACGCCGCGCCCTTTTCCAGCAGCGGCCCGTAGCTGCCGCCGCCGGCCAGGGCCAGCAGGTCCTCCCGGCAGGAGAGCACCGCCCACACGCCGTACAAGGCCGCCGCGCCGAATACGCAGTACCGCACGGTTTTCCCCGCCCGCTCCATGCCGCTGGTGCGCACATAGGAGGCCATAGAGGCCAGCTGGGCGAAGAACAAGGTCAGGCCGTAGCCCACAATAATCAGCGCCAGGTGTACAGGCTCCACGCCGTAGGCCCCGTGCATCCAGGAGTACTGGAACAGGATGAAGAAGCCCAGCACCAGGGAAAGCCCCAGCTGGCGAACCAGTCCGTAGACCAAGATCTTATTGGAGCTCATGGGCGCGGGGAACAGCAGCGTCACGTCGGACAGTGTAAACATAGGGGAGTTGGAAGAACTGCTCCCCGAAGCGAACACCATCAGGAACATCATAGTGTAAAACAGCACCATAATGGCGGTCAGCTCCTGGGGATTGCGCAGTTCTTCCAGGTCATAGGCGCTGCCGGAAAAGGCGGTAAGGGCAAACAGCGCCACTAAAATTACAGCGTAGATCAGCTTTGCGGGGCTTTTCACCACGGCAATCAGCTGGTTTTTCAACTTTGTGGCGGTCAAGTATACAAGAGGGCTTTTCATGGCGTCAGCCCTCCACAGGGGCGGGCGCCCCCTCCGTGATCGCAAAGAACAGTTCCTCCAGAGTCTGACCCTCGCTGCCGTCGTTGAGCTTGGTGGCGGCGAAGCGGCCGTTCATCATGATGTTGGCCACATCCCAGTAATCCTCCACGCTGTCGATCATGTGGGTGGAAATCAGCACAGAGGCACCGCTGGCCTTCAGCTCCCGGAAAATCTCCTTCAGCTCCTTGATGGCGTGGGGGTCCAGGCCCACCAAGGGCTCGTCAAAGATCACCACCCGGGGTTTGTGGCACAGGGCGCAGCAAATGGAGAGCTTCTGCTGCATGCCCTTGGAGAGCTCCTTGCCCAGCTTGTTCCGCTTGTCGTTCAGTTCCAGGCGTTCCAGCAGCTGGTTGGTGTAGGCCTCGTCCTCCACCTTGTAGGCCCGGCGGATGAATTCCAAGTGCTCCTCCACGGTGAGCAAGTCATATACTGCAGGCATTTCGGGAATATACCCTAATTGCGCCTTGGCTTCCAAAGAGGTGTTTTCATAGCCGTTGATCTCAATGCGCCCGGTAAAACGCAGCAGCCCGGTGATGCACTTGATGATGGTGGATTTGCCTGCCCCGTTGGGCCCCAGCAAAATGCCGATCTGCCCGTCGCCTACGGCAAAGCTGATGTTGTCGTTGGCCAAGGTCTTGCCATAGCGTTTCGTCACGCCGCTGATGGATAACATGTTCATTCCCTCCTGCCCAGTGTCTGGGCTGTCAATTCGAGCCCCCGTGAAAGCAGCGGGGCTGTTTGTATTTTTGCCTGCCCCATGCCAGCTGCGGCAGGATAGGGTTGCGTCTGCGTCCCTGCCATGGGTGAGGGCGGGAATATTGTACTTGATTTCCACGTCCCTGGCAACCCGCTAGCGGGTTTCTTAAGATTTTCGACAGAAAATCTTAACAGAGCCTGTAAACCCGTTGCTCCCGTGCTTTTTAGGGTGCAAGGAAAGGCTAATAGTCTTGCAGGAAATACGGTTGGAAAGAAAAAGAGGGTGGCCGTGCCCATCCCCCTTTTTGCCTTATTTCCAGCTGGCCGCGCACAGGTCCGCTTTCCCGAAAGGCTGGTCTGAAAGAAACCGCACCTGCTTCCCGCTGACTTCCAGAAAGCCTGCTTCCCGCAGCTTTTTCAGTTCCCGCATCATGGCGCTGCGGTCCACACACAGATACTCCGCCAGGGCGCTCAGAGTAAAGGGCAGGGAAAAGGACAGGCTTTTTTCCTCCCCAGCGCGGATGCGGAAGTAGCACAGCAGCTTCTCCCGGGTGCTCCGGCAGGAGAGCACCTCCACCCGCTCGCTCAGGGCAAAGGCCTTTTGCGAAATGAGGGAGAGGAGGTTTTCCAGCAGCTGCCTGTGGCAGGCACAGGACTTTCCACAGGAGGCAAGCTGCGCTTGGGGCAGGAAAACAATTACGCAGTCCGCTTCGCACACTACGGTCACGCTGTCGCAGGGCAGGCTGGCAAAGGCGATAAGCTCCCCGAACACGCCGCCGGGCCCCAGCCTTTCCAGCACGGTCCTGCCGCCGTCCGCGTCGATTTTCACAAGGGCCGCGCAGCCTGATTGGAGGATGCCCAGCATCCGGCCGCTGCTGCCCCCATAGGTGTAAGCGGTCTCTCCAGCCCGGAAGGACCGCGGGCCGGTGTGAAAGCACTCCAGCATCTGCTGGCACCCTGCTTCTTCCATCCCTGCAAAGAGGGGCAAATTGGACAGCTTTTCTATGGAAACGTCTCCTTTCACAAAATGTGGGAATATTTTCCCCGTCCGGGGACATCCTAAAGCGCAGAACCCAGAAAAGGAGGGACCCCGCATGCCGGAGCCCAGCAAAATGGACATGGAAGCCAAACAATATTTTAATTCCCTGCCTCCCGCTTTGCAAGAGCAGCTGATGCAGAGCGCTGCCGATCTGAATACAAAGGAGGACTTGATGCGCTATTGCACCAACCTGCTGGGAGAGCACGCTCCTGACAGGCAGTCCTGAGACAGGAAAGGCCGCGGCAGTGCCGCGGCCTTTGGCTTTTCAGAAGGATTACAGAGCCTTTGGGGCGGCTTTTTTGTCCCCCAGGCTCTTTCTGGCCCACAGTAGGAACGTCACTGTGGTGGTGGCCGCTGCCGCCAAGTCCGCCACCGGTTCCGCCGCAAAGACGCCGAGCAGCTTGTCGCCAAAGAAAAGGGGGAATATGTAGATCAGGGGGATGAGCAGCACGATTTTCCGCAGCAGCGCCAGCAGCAGGGAGGCTTTGGCCTGCCCCAAGGCCAAAAAGCTCTGCTGGAACCCCACCTGGGCCCCAAAGGAAAACACCCCAAACAGGAAGATGCGCGCCGCCCATACGGCGGTTTCCGTCAGCTCCGGGTCGCTGGTGAAGATGCCAACGAATACTTGGGGGATAAGCATGATGGCCAGCCAGAACAGGCAGCTATAGGTCAGGGTGCAGGTCAGCAGCAAGCGGATGGACTTGCGCACCCGCTCCATGTTCCGGGCCCCGTAGTTAAAGCTGGTGATGGGCTGGGCGCCCTGGGTTAATCCCTGCAAGGGCAGATTGATCACCTGCATGATGCTGGCAATCACCGTATAGGCGCCCACAGCCACATCCCCGCCATACTTCAGCAGAGAGGTGTTCAGCACCACGCTGAGAAGGCTCTCTGTGCTCTGCATAATGAAAGGGGAGACCCCCAGCGCCAGCACGGGCAGCAGAATGCGCCAATGGATTGCCATGCATTGAGGGCGAAGCTTCAGGGTGGTGCGCTTTCCGGTTAAAAAGAGGATCACCCATACCGCTGAAACAGCTTGAGAGAGCACCGTGGCAATGGCCGCGCCCCGCACTCCCATGCCAAAGGCAAAGATAAATAGGGGGTCCAAAGCAATGTTCAGCACCGCTCCAATAATAACGGTCAGCATGCTGGTTTTGGCAAAACCCTGGGAGGTAATAAACATATTCATCCCCAGAGAGATCTGCACAAACACCGTGCCGCACACATAGATGCCCATGTAGTCCATGGCGTACCCAATGGTGTTCTCACTGGCGCCGAAGGCCCAGAGGACAGGCTCTTGAAAAAGGAGGAATACCGCCGTCAAAACCACGGAAATTGCCAGGAGAGCGGTCAAGCAGTTCCCCATTATGCGCTCGGCGCGGTCTTTGTGGTGGGCGCCCATAGCAATGGAGGCCCGGGGCGCTCCGCCCATGGCGATCAACGAGCTGAACGCGCTGATCAGGGTGATGATGGGGAAGGTGATGCCCACGCCGGTAAGGGCTGCTGTGCCGATCTCTGGAATGTGGCCGATGTAAATGCGGTCCACAATATTGTACAGCATATTCACCACCTGGGCGGTGATAGCGGGCACCGCCAAGGAAAACAGCAGCCTCCCAATCGGGGCGGTGCCCAGAAGGTTCTCCCGGATTGTGTCCTCAGTTGTCTGTGGCTGGCTCATTTGTTCTCCGATTCCTCTTTTCCCTTTTCCTGTTCGGGGTCCTTCACCAACAGCAGCCGGGCAATGCGCTGCTCTTCCACCTCTAGCACGGTGATGGTCAGCCCCGCCTCTTTCACCTGGGGATGTTCCCCCGCCTTGGGCAGGCGGCCCAGCCGCTCGGTCACCAGGCCCGCAATGGTGTCATAATCCCCTTCGGGCAGGTCGGCGCCCGTCATGTCCGATACCTCATCAATGGAGGCGGTCCCGTCCACGGTGAACTCCGTCTCGCTCATCCGGTGGATTTCCTCCTCCTCGTGGTCATATTCATCCTGAATGTTGCCCACAATGTCCTCTACCAGATCCTCCAGGGTGATCAGCCCTGCGGTGCCGCCATATTCGTCCAGTACAATGGCAATCTGCACCTTGCGCTCTGTCATCTCCGTGAAGAGCTGGCTGCACCGTTTCGTCTCCGGCACAAAATAGGCGGGCCGCATCAGGTCCGTAATCTTGATGAACTCTGGCATTTCCCGGCCCACATAGGGCAGCAGGTCCTTGATGTAGCAGATGCCCACCACCGTATCCAGGTCTTCGTGGTACACCGGAATGCGGGAGCAGCCGTTCTCCACGGCGGCCTCCACCACTTGAGAAATGGATGCGTCGTCCTCCACAGCCACAATGTCCGTGCGGTGGGTCATGGTTTCCTCCGCGGTGGTATCCTTAAAGTCCAGGATGTTGGTGATCATATCCCGCTCGGTTTCCTCAATTACGCCCTTTTCCTCGCCTTCTCCCACCATCTGCAGGATCTCCTCCTCCGTGACGGGGTCATCCAGAATGTGGGGGTCAATGCGGCACAGCCGCAGAATGCCGTTGACAATCAGCGCGCAGAGCTTTAAGAAAGGAAAAGCCACCGCCTGCAAAAAGCACAGCAACCCTACAAAGCGCTGGGCAAAGGCGCGGGCGTTGTGCCGGGCGCTCTTTTTGGGGAGCAGGTCTCCAAAAAGGAAAAAGACCAGAAAGTAGAGGATGGAGAGGAGAAAATACGCCAGCAGTCCCCGGCCCCCTTCGTGGGCGATAGGGGAGAGCAGCCCCTCTGCCAGCCCTCCAAAGGTGTAAAGGAAAAGCCCCAGCCCCAGCAGGCCAAAGAGCAGCAGCCCCGTCTGCAGGGGAGAGACCGCGGCTTTCTGCCAGTCCACCAGCTTCAGCAGCTTTTGGGCCTTGGCGTCCCCTTCCTCCGCCTCCTTTTTGACCTGCGCCTGAGAGAGAAAGTCCACAGCGGCCTCTCCCGCGGCGTAAAAGGAGGAGATGACGAGGCACAGCAGGGTGAGGGCGGCGGTGAGAATGAATAAACCGTCCGGATCGGGTGACATGAGAAATTAAACCCCTTTCGCAAGTGCCGCCGGGCAGGGCCCGGCGTTTTTTATTTTCTATTGTACCGGAAAGGGCCTTGTCTGTCAAATCAGAAGGGAAGAGTTTGTCAAAAAGTTCTCGAATCCCGCCTTTTATGCCTTTACAGGCCGTGAAAAAAATGGTAGAATAAAACAGCACGGGACTATCGGCAGCACATGTGGAGAAGCCCGTCATATCCGTTTCCGATCATCCTAAAAGGAGGAAAATATTTCATGGCAAGAAAAATGAAAACCATGGATGGCA
>OIYU01001396.1_pt1 | contig 15594 bp, 10 predicted proteins | sample 1588321 | NCBI WGS metagenome assembly OIYU01 (sample SAMN03283258) | human gut metagenome | biome: human-associated habitat; material: feces | host: Homo sapiens | place: USA | collected 2013 | reverse complement strand
TCACGACGGAGGCCACATTAAGTGGCCTCCTGTTCGTGCGGAACTCGCGATAAACCTAAGCCGGTGTCCCCACTCTCCCGGGGCCTGCGGCTACTTGGTTGTCGCATGCGGCTCGCTTTTCGGAACAGGGCTGATAATTCTAGATGCAAGGCGCTCTTGGTCGTTATGGGCCTGGGGCGTCTGTCTTATATAGGTAGATTCCTTGCGGGTTCGAATCCCTCCGCTTGCCCACAAGAAAGCGCTCCAGGTTCATAAGGGCCTGGAGCGCTGTGTTCTTAAGGGCTGGGACGGAGGGATTCGAACCCCCAACAGCCGGCACCAAAAACCGGAGTTCTACCGTTGAACTACGTCCCAATGTGTGGTGTTGCCCAAAAGCAACTCGTTTAGTTTACCTAATCTGCGAGGGCATCGCAAACGCCATCGAGCAGGCGTACGGCGAGTGTCTGCGCGTCGCTGGCCGTGAAGGTGCCGTTGTAGCGCGTCATGCCCGTGAGCTCAATGCGAATGCGTGCCGGCTTCTGCTGCGCGGCAACATTGGCAGTGCGGATGCGCTGGGCCAGGTTGTGACACTCGGCGAGGGCAATCGTGGCGCGCGGTGCGGCGTCGGCGGGCAGCTCGTCGCTTGCGATCTCGAGCACCAGGTCAACGTCGGTTGGGACCTCGGAGTCGCAGAGCATCATGCCGCTGTTGTCGGTCGTTGCCGTGGCGATATTCCACATGCGCGACGCAACACTGCGTGCGATGGGGTCCTCGCCGATAACGGCAATCTGGAAGCGCTCGAGCACGTTGGCGGCGCGAGCAAAACCGATGCGGGACTCGGCTTCGGTGACCGAGGGCTTGCCCTCCCACACATGGTGCAGGCGGTTGATGTAGGCGTAGGTGTCCTGGAAGGCCATGCCGTCGGCAAACAGGCCGACATTTTCCTGGAACTGCTGCAGGGCGGCCTCGGTATGCGGACCAAAGTAGCCGTCGTCTTCGCCACAGGCAAAGCCCAAAACGTTGAGAGCGCGCTGCAGGGCCTGCACGTCGGCGCCATGGAAATTGGGCATGCGCAGATAGAGGGTGCGGTCGCCCAGCTTATACGAAGCGTCTACAAGGGCGCTCCAACAGGGGATATCGACGGCATGACCGGCAGCAAGGCCGCTGTCGAGCCTGAAGGTGCTGACGGCCTGCTCAGTGGTGGCTCCAAAGTACTTGTCGGTGACTTCGGCGGCATCAATCGTGTAGCCGAGCTGCAGGAGACGAGACTGCACGTCCTCGACGGCTGCTCCTTGCATGCCCGTTGTAATAGGTTCCATGAACGAACCCCTTTCGGCGTACCATTCGTACTATTTGAGCGTCTGTCGGATAGACAACGCAAAGGGATGCATAAACATGCACTCAACAGTGTAGCAAGTTGTGCCTAAATACGCTGCTGACAGGTTTTATAACCCCCGTTAGTTAAGGCGCTCCACAAAGAAATCTGCCATGGAGAGGAACAGCTCGCGTGCGTGCGGATCAAGCTCAACGTTCTCGATGGCCGCTTTGGCCTTAGCGGTCAGGTCGAGCGCGTAAGTGTGGGCGTAATCGATAGAGCCGGTCTCCTGGAAGATCTCCACGGCGCGTGCGAGCTGCGCGGGATCATCGGTGCCCGAGGAAAGAATCGCCTCGACCTCGTCGTGGTGGCGCTCATCAGAGAGGGCGTGTACGGCGACAAGCGTGCGCTTGCCCTCGGTGATGTCGGTGCGGAAGTCCTTGTTGGCGGCTTCCTTAGTGCCGACAAGGTTGAGCAGGTCGTCCTGAATCTGAAAGGCAAGGCCTGTGTGTAGGCCAAAGGCGCGCAGCGCTTCGATTTGCTCATCGCTGCCGCCGCCGATAATGGCTCCGGCGGCAAGCGGCGTGGCTCCGCTGTAAAACGCGGTCTTGTGCGTCGCCATGTCCAGGTAGTCATCAACCGAGATATCAAAGCGCCCGTCACGGACCCAACCCAGGTCGAGTGCTTGACCCTCAATGGTGCGGACGATCATCTCGGTAAGCTCGTGGAGCACGCGCAGCTTCACGTCGGACTCCAGCGTAGGGTCGTCGAGAACCGTCTTGGTGACCATGGTGAGCGCCAGGTCGCCACAATTGATGGCAAGGCCCGTGCCCTCGGTAAGGTGCATGCAGGGCTTGCCTCGACGAAGCTGTCCGTTGTCGGCGATGTCGTCGTGGATCAGCGCGCCCGACTGGAAATGCTCGATGGCTGCCGCGGCGCTGCGGGCGCTCTCAAAGCTACCGCCCACTGCGGTTGCGGCGAGCATACAGATAAGCGGGCGGTGGCGCTTGCCGGCGTTGGCCGTAAAAGCCGAGAGCGGCGCATACAGGTAGCGCTCGATATCGGCAGAGGTCGCCTGTCCGTCAAAGAACGTGGCCAGATAGTCGTTAATCTGGTCAAAGTGCTGGGCTAAAAAGCTGGTAAACGGACTGGACACGGGTTCTCGCATTCTTTCTGAGGTTGCGTTGATGCAATATGCAGACAACATATTGCCACATTAGGGCGTTTGGCGCGGCAGTTTTGGCGATTTGGGACAACGGGCGTGCGTTTGATGGAGCGCGCCTAAATCAGCCCAAAATGCTCGAGCGCCGCAACGACACCGTCGTGATCGACGGTGTCGGTCACGTAATCGGCCTTATCCTTGAGATAGTCCGGCGCATTGCCCATGGCGATACCGACATCGACGGCGTTCATCAGCGAGACGTCATTGCCGGCGTCGCCGATGCCGTATACGGTTCCGTGGTGGGGATCGAGGGCGTCGAGTACAGACTGGATGCCCCCGCGCTTCGTGCATTCGCGGGGCGAGATTTCGGTTACCTCGAGTTCGAGCTCGTTAAAGCACAGCAGCGGCTCAAGTGCCTTATCTTGAGCGATGTGGTTGGCGAGCGATGTAGACATCAAGATCTTGTAGACACTGTAATGTTGCAGCTGCGTGACTGCGTCGCCCAGGGTGCGCGCGTATCCGGGAGCATCGGGCGCATCGGCACTCATGCGCACGACGCCGTTGAGGCCCTCAAAGCGGATGACCTCGCCCGATTGCTCAAGGTAGGGGGCAAGACGCTGCAGCATACTGGGCGTCATCGACAGATCGCGAATTGTGTGTCCGTTGATCTCGGCGTAACCGCCCGCAAGACAGACGATGCCGGTCCAGGGCAGCTCAAGAAGTTTGGGGTGGATGCAGCTCAGGGTACGTCCCGTGCAGATAAAGGCCATGTTGCCGTTGGCGACAAACTCGCGGATTGCCTGCGAAACCGCCTCATTGGGATAGGGGGAGAGGTCCCGCTCGTCTTCGGGAAGGTCTTGGGCGAGCCTGGGGTCTTGCCAGGCGAGCGTTCCGTCGATATCGAAGAAGCAGATATCGCCGCGCTTATGGGCTGCGCTGGCGGCAGGGGAGGCCGAGGTGGTGGGCACAAATTCCGGCTCGAGGCCCATGATCTGGTCAAAATGCTCTTTAACGCGGGGAACGGAGATGCCGATAATCACCTGGGCGGTCTTGCCCGTAATGATGAGGCCCTTGGCGCCCACCGCGACAAACGACGCGTTATCTGCAACGATGGAAGGGTCTGCGACCTCGACGCGCAGGCGCGTGGCGCAGTTGGTTGCGCCCACGATATTGCCAACGCCACCTAAAAGCTGAATTACCCGCTCAGCGAGGACGTGATCTTGATCGGATCGACTATTGACCTCGTCATTGGGAGATTGCTCTTTGGCAAAGTCGCTTCCCGTTAAACAACCGATTGCCGCGCGATTGGCAACATGATCCTCGCGGCCCGGTGTCTTAAGGTCATAGACCAAGATGAGTGCTCGAAAACTAACAAAAAAGATGAGGCTAAAGGCAAGGCCGATACCGAGCGCCAAAAGATAGGCACCGGCATGCGTGCGCATGAGCGGAATAAAGTTGAAGGCTGCCATCTCCATGAGGCCGCCCGAGAAGATGCCGACGATGCCAAAGAGATTCATGGTTGTGGCAAGGCAAGACGATAAGACGGCGTAGAGCAAAAAGAGCCCGGGGTGGGTGAACATAAAGAGAAACTCGAGTGGCTCGGTAACGCCGCAAACCACCGAGGCGATGATGGCGGGAGCAAGGATGACCCTGAGGCCGGCGCGGCGCTCGGGTTTTGCGGTGGAGTAGAACGCAGCTGCGATGGCAGGAAGGCCAAAGAGCTTGACCCAGCCGGTGGCGGTAAAACCGGCCCACGGCGCAAGTTCATTAAGGGGGCGCGTGCTATGGGAGAGGATGGGGAGCAAACTGCTCCACGTGGCGTAGATGCCGTCGTTAATGACCAGGTTGTCGTAGTAGATCGGCATGTAGAGCAGGTGGTGCAGGCCAAAGGGTTCGAGTGCTCGTTCTAAAAAGACAAAGATGCCCACGCCAAAGGGACCGACGCCTGCAAGCGCGTGACGCAGCGTATCAGTTACATCGTATACGTAGGGCACGATGGCGGCCGAGATAGCGGCAAGGGCAAACACGGCAAAAAAGCTGATGAGGTAGACCAGCGAGGAGCCCGAGAAGGTGCCGAGCCAATCGGGAATTTTGGCATCGTAGAAGCGGTCATGGATGGCGACGACGGTTGCCGATACCGCCAGCGGGCCGATAATGCCGGTGTCGAGCGTCTTGATGCCGTCGATGATGGTGATGCCGCTAGCGGAGGTCAAAGACGACGGGTACTTAAGTCCAAGATTGTCTCCGCTCAGCTTAACGATTTCGCTCAAAAAGAAGCAATAGGCAAAATAGGCCACGAGCGCCTCGAGGCAGCAACGTGCCGGTTGCTTTTGGGCAAGGCCGATGGGCAGCGCTACAGCAAAAAGGAGCGGAAGGCGCTTAAAGACCGTCCACGAGCCGCGCTGGATGATGGTCCAAAAAACGTACCAAGGGGTTCCGTATACGGCGAGATCGCCGACGATGTCCGCAGTCGTTGCGAGAGCGGAGACGCCGACCATGAGGCCTGATATAGAAAACAGCATGGCGGGCGCGAACATTGCCCCGCCAAAGCGTTGGATTTTTTGCAGCATGTTCTGCCTCCCGAATATCGAGGTTCGTTGCGGGTGGTGAAACGTTTAAACAATGGATTCATTGTAGAGGACCGGACGATTGTCGCGCCGGCAGTTTTGAGTGAAACCGATTTGGGCATGACAGAAGCCGTCAACGGTTAAATACTGTCGCTTTGCCGATAATCGGTTTAAACAACTTTAAGAAATGCTATCCTGCCTAGCCATACATATTCATTAGAGGTGAAGTCATGCCAAAAGCGATTTATGAAGGAATCTACCGAGAAATACGCTCGCGCATCATTAATGGGACCTATGCGTTTCAGGAGATGCTGCCAACTGAAGCCGAGCTGACCGCGGAATTTGGCTGCACGCGCAATACCGTCCGCCGCGCTTTGAGCATGCTGGCCGACGGGATGTTTGTGCAGCCCATACACGGCAAGGGCGTGCGCGTTATTTGGCTTAAGGGCGAAACCGACATGTTGGGCGCACTCGAAGAGGTTGAGTCGTTTGGCGAGTTCGCAAAACGCAACAATGCCGTTGCTTCGACCGAGGTCAAGTCTTTTGAACATCTGGTGTGCACCGAGCAACTTTCTCGACGCTTGGGATTTAAGACAGGTGAGCAGTTGATTCGCGTGGTGCGCGTCCGAAGCCTTAACGGCAATGCGCGCCAAGTAGACCATGGCTACTTTTTGGAGTCGATCGCCAAGGGCCTGACCCCCGAGATCGCGGCAGATTCTATTTACGGCTATCTGGAGCACAAGCGCGGTGTCAAAGTGATGGCGAGCCGTCGTACGGTGAGTGTCGAGCTCGCCAACGATGAGGACTGCAGCTATCTTGACCTCGGCAAATACAACTGCGTTGCCGTCATGGAGAGCCAGTCGTACACCTCGGATGGCATCTTGTTTGAGGTGACGCACACTCGCACACACCCCGAGATCTTCCACTACCGCGTCAACTCCAAGCGATAGCCGGCCAGCTCGCAGCCTGACGAGACTCATGCCCTCAAAGCGAAAGCGCCCGGTCAAACCGACGATGCATCGGCTTGACCGGGCGTTTTCTCTGCATTTGGTAACAATTAATTGTTTATACAAAACTTGTCAAGTATCAAGTTGAAATTACCGTTCACCGAAGTTTTTCTACCGCTCTAGTAATACTTGTTCAAACAAGTAGCCAAATAGCGTATCGTACAAATCAGCAAAAGGGGCAAAGTTCCCGAGCCAATCTCCGAAGGCGGCGGCAAAGGGTGCCGCCACGGTGTGAAAGGGTGGATTGTAATGAAGAACGAAATGAGCAGAAGGCAGTTCCTGGGCTTTGCTGGTTCCGCGGCTGCGGTTCTTGGTCTGGGTCTCGTGGGCTGCGGTGGCTCCGCCGGCTCCGGCTCCTCTGCTTCTGGTGACGCTGCCGAGGTCTACTTCCTCCAATTCAAGCCCGAGGTCGACAAGGAGTGGAAGGAGATCGCCAAGGCCTATAAGAAGGAGAAGGGCGTCGAGGTCAAGATCGTGACCGCCGCCTCCAACACCTACGAGGAGAAGCTCAAGTCCGAGATGTCCAAGAGCTCCGCTCCGACCCTGTTCCAGGTCAACGGCCCCACCGGTCTTAAGAACTGGAAGGATTACTGCGCCGACCTGTCCGATACCAAGCTCCGCGGTGAGCTCATTGACGACTCCCTGGCTCTGCAGTCCGACGGCAAGGATGTGTGCATCGACTGGGTTCAGGAGAGCTTCGGCATTATTTACAACAAGCAGCTGCTCGAGAAGGCTGGCTACAAGGCCGAGGACATCAACTCCTTCGACAAGCTGAAGGCTTGTGCCGACGACATCCAGGCCCGCAAGGACGAGCTTGGTGTTGAGGGTGCCTTCACTTCCGCCGGCATGGACGACTCCTCCAGCTGGCGCTACACCACCCACCTTGCCAACATGCCGCTCTACTACGAGTTTGAGAAGGAGCACAACCAGGAGGACGACGAGATCAAGGGTGAGTTCCTCGACAACTACAAGCAGATCTTCGACCTGTACATCACCGACTCTACCTGCGATCCTTCGCAGCTTGCTTCCAAGACCGGCGACGACGCCACCAACGAGTTCGCAACCGGCAAGGCCGTCTTCTACCAGAACGGCTCTTGGGCCTACTCTGACCTCGTCAAGGCCGGCATGACCGACGATCAGATTGGCATGATGCCCATCTACATCGGTGTTGACGGCGAGGAGAACCAGGGCCTGTGCTCCGGCGGCGAGAACTATTGGTGCGTCAGTTCCCAGGCTTCCGAGGATGCCCAGAAGGCCACCGAGGACTTCATGTATTGGTGCGTCACCGCTGACACCCCGACCAGCATCATCGCCGACAAGATGGGTCTGACCGCTCCGTTCAAGAGCGCCAAGGAGACCACCAACGTCTTCTCGCAGCAGGCCGTTGCCATGGCCAAGGACGGCAAGAAGACCGTCGCTTGGGACTTCGTCTACATTCCCTCCGAGGAGTGGAAGAAGAACCTCAAGCAGGCTCTGATTGCCTACGCTGCCGATAACAGCAAGTGGGACGGCGTCAAGAACGCCTTCGTCGATGGCTGGAAGACCGAGAAGGCTGCTTCCGAGTAAGCAGTTGCTGCCCAAGCTATCTGATTAGCGACAGGGGGCGGGCAGACGTAGGTTTGCCCGCCCCCTGCATATTGAAAGGACCCTTTTATGGGCAAAGCACTCAAGCGCTGGTGGCCGCTCTTTATGCTGCCCACGTGCCTGGCGTTTATGATCGGGTTCGTGATTCCCTTTATCCAGGGCTTCTATCTCTCGTTCTGCCAGTTTATTACCATTAACAACGCGCACTTTGTCGGTATCGAGAACTACGTGCGCGCATTGTCCGATTCGCAGTTTGCCACGTCGTTCTTCTTTACGGTGGCGTTTGCCTTCCTGTCGACGGTGCTCATCAACGTGATTGCCCTCGCCATCGCGCAGGCGCTCACCCGCAAGGCGCTCAAGGGCACTAACATCTTCCGTACGATCTTCTTTATGCCGAACCTGATCGGCGGCATCGTGCTGGGCTACATCTGGCAGATCTTGATCAACTGCCTGCTCTCCAACGTGGGCGCCCAGCTCATCGCCCTTAACTCTGCTGCTGGCTTCTGGGGCCTTATCATCCTGACCCTGTGGCAGCAGGTCGGCTACATGATGATCATCTACATCGCTGGTCTGCAGTCCATTCCGTCCGACTACATCGAGGCCGCCAAGGTCGACGGTGCCACGGCATGGCAGACGTTTTGGAAGGTTAAGGTCCCTAACCTGATGCCGACCATCACCATCTGCCTGTTCCTGTCCATCACCAATGGCTTTAAGCTGTTCGACCAGAACCTCGCCCTTACCGGCGGCGCCCCCGCGCACTCCACCGAGATGCTCGCCCTGAACATCTACAACACGTTCTATTCGCGTGCCGGTATTGCATGGCAGGGCATCGGTCAGGCCAAGGCGGTTATCTTCTGCATCCTGGTTGTTGCTATTTCCATGATCCAGCTTAAGGCCACGAGGTCCAAGGAGGTGCAGCAGTAATGAAACGCGATAAGGTTATCAACCGCGCGCTCTCGATTTTCTTTACGATCCTGTCGCTCGCGTGGATCTACCCCGTGTTCATGATTGCGCTTAATTCTTTTAAGAAAGCGACCGCAATCAGCACCACCACGGCGTTCGATCTGCTCACGCCCGAGACGTTCAACGGCCTTGCAAACTACGTGCACGCCCTTAACGAGCAGGGCTTTGCCTCGGCGTTTATGTACTCGCTCATTATCACGGTCACGTCGGTCGTGCTGATTTTGGTGTGCTGCTCCATGTGCGCTTGGTACGTGGTGCGCGTCAACAACAAGATCTCGAACTTCTTCTATTACCTGTTCGTGTTCTCGATGGTCGTGCCGTTCCAGATGCTCATGTTCACGCTGTCCAATTTGGCGGACCGCATCGGCTTCAACACGCCGTTCAACATCTGCTTTATCTACCTTGGCTTTGGCGCGGGCCTGGCGGTCTTTATGTTCGCTGGCTTTGTAAAGAACATCCCGCTCGAGATCGAGGAGGCGGCCATGATCGACGGCTGCAACCCGGTCCAGGTGTTCTTTAAGATCGTCCTTCCCATCATGAAGCCCACCTATCTTTCGGTCGGCATTCTCGAGACCATGTGGGTCTGGAACGACTACCTGCTGCCCTACCTTACGCTCGACTCCACCAAGTACAAGACCATTCCTATCTTGATCCAGTACTTCCGCGGCGGCTACGGCCACGTCGAGCTCGGACCCATGATGGCCTGCATCATGATGGTTGTTATCCCCATCGTCGTCATGTACATCCTCTGCCAGAAGTACATCATCGACGGCGTGGTGGCAGGTGCCGTCAAGGGCTGATGCCGTAACTGTTTTGCAAGTTTCTGCGGCGCCCCTCAGCGCGGCGCCGCACATCGAAAGGTAAAGACATGGCCGAGATCGTTCTCAAGCATGTTCAGAAGGTGTATCCCAACACCGAGTCCAAAAAGAAGGGCTTCTTTGGCAAAAGGAAGAAGACCGAGGAGAAGAAGCACAACCTCAAGGTTACCGAGGATGGCGTGCTCGCTGTTGAGGACTTTAACCTCACCGTTCACGACCAGGAGTTCGTCGTCCTCGTTGGCCCCTCTGGCTGCGGTAAGTCCACGACGATGCGCATGGTCGCCGGCCTGGAGGACATTACCTCGGGCGACGTGCTCATCGACGGCAAGCGCGTCAACGACGTGGCGCCCAAGGACCGCGACATCGCCATGGTGTTCCAGAGCTATGCTCTGTACCCCAACATGACGGTGTACGAGAACATGGCGTTTACGCTTGAGCTCAAGAAGGTCCCCAAAGACGAGATCGACCGCAAGGTTCGCTCCGCTGCCGAGATCTTGGGTATCACCGAGTACCTCGACCGTAAGCCCAAGGCGCTTTCGGGCGGCCAGCGCCAGCGTGTCGCTATCGGCCGCGCCATCGTGCGTGACCCCAAGGTCTTCCTGATGGACGAGCCGCTGTCCAACCTGGACGCCAAGCTTCGTAACCAGATGCGTGCCGAGCTCATTAAGCTGCGCCACGAGATCAAGGGCACGTTCATTTATGTTACTCACGACCAGACCGAGGCTATGACCCTTGGCGACCGTATCGTGGTCATGAAGGACGGCGTCGTCCAGCAGATCGCCACGCCGCAGGAGGTCTTCAACCATCCCGCGAACATCTTCGTCGCCGGCTTTATCGGCGTGCCGCAGATGAACTTCTTCGATGCCCAGCTGGTGCGCTCGGGCAACGGCTTTACCGTCAAGACCGAGGATATGAACGTGGCGCTCGCCCCCGAGACTTGCGCTCAGCTTGCCCTCAACTGGGACGGCGGCGACGTGAAGGAGATTACGGCCGGCGTGCGTCCCGAGCAGATCCTGCTTGCCGACAAGGACGAGGAGGGTGCGCTCCAGGGCACCGTCGAGGTGACCGAGCTCATGGGCTCGACCGAGCATGTCCACGTGACCGCTCCCGACGGCCAGTTTGTTCTGATTATCCCCGTCGTCGACCTCGAGGCCAAGGGCGCGCTCAAGGCTGGCGACACCATCTGGTTCAAGTTCGAGAAGAACGCGACCCATCTCTTCGATAAGGTATCTGGCAAGAACCTTATCTAGGCCCGGTGCATCCAGGCCCTCCCTTTGGGCGACTGCGGTATTGCCATCCTTTTGCCGCGGTCACATATAACGCTCCCCTCCCGTCCACTGGGCGAGAGGGGAGCCTTTCTTTGTGTTGGGGTTGTCTGGCCGGTCGTTTGTCTCGATCTGTAACGGGTAGGGCCGATTTCGGACGTTAGATGTTACAGATCGAGACGGTTCCGCTGAGCTAACCATTTCATCTAAATCTGTAACACCAAAGGTGAATTTCAGCTGCTAGATGTTACAGATTGAGATAAACCCAAGGGAAGGGGCCAGTATGTCTCAATCTGTAACAGCTGGGACCGTTTTTACCGAGTAGTTGTTACAGATCGAGATTGTTTGGCCGAGTCGGGTCACAGGGTAACGTGCGGGCACAAAAAAACGGAGCCGTGTTGCCACGACTCCGTTTCTCAAGAGGATGGGTAAGGGAAGCGAAATTAGTTCAGGTGCCAGATCTCGTCGTTGTACTGGGAGATGGTGCGGTCGGACGAGAAGGTGCCGGCGTTGGCGATATTGATGAGCGTCTTGCGCATCCAGGCGTCGTGGTCCTCGTAGTCGGCCAACACGCGCTCCTTGGTCTGGATGTACTCCTCGATGTCGAGCAGGGCCATAAACCAGTCCTTGCCCTTAATGTCATCGTGCAGGCGCTGCAGGCGCTCGACGTTGCCGGTCGCCATAAAGGCCGGGTTGGTGATGAAGTCCACCAGCAGTTTAATGCCGGGCTTGCGGTAGAGCACGCCGGCGTCATAGGTGCCGTCGGCATAGAGCTGCTCGACCTGTTTGGACGAGGCACCAAAGGTATAGATATTCTCGTCGCCCACGAGCTCGGCAATCTCCACGTTGGCGCCGTCGAGCGTGCACAGGGTTAGGGCGCCGTTGAGCATGAACTTCATGTTGGAGGTGCCGCTCGCCTCCTTGGAGGCCAGGCTGATCTGCTCGGAGATATCAGCGGCGGGGATCACGCGCTCGGCGGCGGTGACGTTGTAGTTCTCGATCATGACGACCTGCAGGTAGGGAGCCACGTCGGGGTCGTTTGCAATCCACTGCGACAGCGTCAAGATCAGATGGATGATGTCCTGCGCGATAGTGTAGGCAGGCGCCGCCTTGCCGCCAAAGATGATGGTGACGGGGTGCTTAGGTCTGTTGCCGTTCTTGATATCGAGGTACTTCCAGATGATGTAGAGCGCGAGCATCTGCTGACGCTTGTACTCGTGGATGCGCTTGACCTGGACGTCGATGATGGCGTTGGAGGGAATGGTCACGCCCTGCTCGAGCGCCATGAACTGGCGCATGATGGCCTTGGCTTCGACCTTGGTGGCGGCCAGGCGCTCAAGAACGTCCTTGTCGTCGGCGAACTTGGCGAGTTTGCTCAGATCGCCGGTGCTGCGCCAGTCGGTGCCGATCACATCGTCGAGCAGGCTGGCGAGCGCGGGGTTGGCCCCATGGATCCAGCGGCGGAAGGTGATGCCGTTGGTCTTGTTGGAGAACTTCTTGGGATAGATCTCGTAGAACGGATGAAGCTCGGTGTCCTCCAGGATCTTGGTGTGGAGGGCGGCTACGCCGTTGATGGAGAAGCCAAAGTGGATGTCCATGTGGGCCATGTGGACGGTGTCGTGCTCGTCGATGATGGCGACGCGCGGGTCATCGTGCTCGGCCTTCGCGATCTCATCGAGCTTGACGATAATGTCGGCGATGGCAGGGGAGACCTTCTGCAGGCTGGCGAGCGGCCACTTCTCGAGCGCCTCGGCAAGAATCGTGTGGTTAGTGTAGGCGACCATGGAGCGTACGATGGTCACGGCCTCGTCAAACTCGATGCCATGCTCGGTGGTGAGCAAGCGAATGAGCTCGGGGATGACCATGGTGGGGTGCGTGTCGTTAATTTGGACCACGGCATAGTCGGCCAGATCGTGCAGGTTGCTGCCGCGCTCGACGGCCTCGTCGATCAGGAGCTGGGCGGCGTTGCTCACCATGAAGTACTCCTGATAGATGCGAAGTAGGCGGCCCTGCTCGTCGGAATCGTCGGGGTAGAGGAACAAGGTGAGGTTCTTGGCGATCTCGGTCTTGTCGAAGTCGATGGAGCTGCCGGGGACCAGGCCGTCGTCGACGCTTGCCAGGTCGAACAGGCGCAGGCGGTTCTTGGTGGGCTGGCCGTAACCGGGCACATCGATGTTGACGAGCTTGGAAGTAACGGCAAAATCGCCGAACTCGACGGTGTAGGAGCGGTCATCGTCGACTAGGATGTCCTGCTCACCGAGCCACTCGTCGGGGACGGCCTTCTGCTGGTTGTCGACAAAGCGCTGACGGAACAGACCGTAGTGATAGTTGAGGCCCACGCCATCGCCGGTCAAGCCCAGCGTGGCGATGGAATCCAGGAAGCATGCGGCCAAGCGGCCCAGGCCGCCGTTGCCGAGTGACGGCTCGACCTCGAATTCCTCGATCTTGTTGAGGTCGTGACCTGCGGCGGTGAGCTGGTCCTTAACCTCGTCGTAGATGCCGAGGTCGATCATGTTGTTGATGAGCAGCTTGCCGATCAAAAATTCGGCGGAAATGTAATAGAGCTTTTTCTTGCCGTTGTTGAGCGGGCAGGCGGCGGAGCGCTCCTGCACGAGTTTGACCAGCAGCTTGTAAATGCGACGGTCGTCGAGCTGCTCGAGCGAGGTGCCAAAAGACTGCTCGGCGAGTTCCATGAGGTTAATTTGGGGCATGTTTTCTCCTGTGATGGGTTGTTTCATGTCTGCAATTCATAAGAAGCCCGCGCGAGGGGATTGGGGTGGCCTCGCGCGGGAAAAGCAAGCGCGTCCGCACGGTGGGGAGGGGTCGGGCGCGGTAGCTCCTATTGAGGAAGCTCGATTTCGGCTTCCGACGGGATGCGGAAGTAGGTCTCGGTCCAGTCGGTGAGTTTGTGCTCGAGCTCGCGGGTGATGGCGCCGTCGAGCATGCGCCAGGTCCAGTTGCCGCCCAGCGTGGCAGGGGTGTTGATGCGCGCCTCGTTGCCCAAGTTGAGCAGGTCCTGCATGGTGTAGATGCACGTGTCGCTCACGCTGGCGGCGATGGTGCGATTGAGTGCATCTGCCATGGGTTCGCCGGCCTGCTGATGGGTGTACAGGACTGCCTGCTCGCGCTGACGCGGGGTGGCCGTTCCCTCAAACCAACCGCGCGCCGTCTCGTTGTCGTGGGTGCCCACATAGGCGACGGTGTTGGCGATGTAGTTATGCGGCAGGTAGTACGAGTTGGTGCCCTCAAAGGCAAACTGCAGGATCTTCATGCCGGGGAAGCCCGAGTTGTCGCGCATGTCGATGACGCCGGGGGTGAGGAAGCCCAGGTCCTCGGCGATGATGGGCAGCGTGCCGAGCTTTTCCTCGAGCGTCTTGAAGAACTTGAGGCCGGGACCCTGCGTCCACGAACCGTAGGACGAATCGGGTGAGGAGAACGGCACCTCCCAATAGGCTTCGAAGCCGCGGAAGTGATCCAGGCGGATGACGTCGTACATGTCGAGGGCGGCGCGAATGCGGCCCTCCCACCAGGAGAAGCCGTCGGACTCCATGGCGTCCCAGTCGTAGATGGGGTTGCCCCAGTACTGGCCGGTGGCCGAGAACTGGTCGGGCGGCGTGCCGGCGACGCTCACGGGATTGCCGGCGGCGTCGATCTTAAAGAGCTCAGGCGTCGCCCACATCTCGACGGAGTCACGCGAGACATAGATGGGCAGGTCGCCGATGATGAGAATGTCGCGCTCGTTGGCATAGGCCTTGAGGCGGCTCCACTGGCGATCGAAGAAGTACTGCGTCATCTGGTGGTAGAGCATACGCGCCGGATGGTCGGCGCAGACCTTGGCGGAAGCCTCGCCGCGGGTGCGGAGCTCCGCGGGCCACTCCCAAAACGCCTTGAGACCGCACTCCTCTTTGACGGTCATGAACTCACAGTAGGGGATGAGCCAGTCCTCGTTGGCCTGGATAAAGTCATCGAAATCGGCCGGCTTGTCGGCGGCAAAGCGCTCGGCGGCGCGGTCGAGAATCTGACGGCGGCCACCAAAGATGGCACCGTAGTCGACATTGCTGGGGTCGGATCCCAGATACACGCCATCGATATCGCGCTGCTCCAGATACCCTGCCTCGATAAGCTCGGCAAAGTCGATAAAGTTGGGGTTGCCTGCGCGGGCCGAGAACGACTGATAGGGCGAATCGCCATAGCTGGTCGTCGTAAGGGGCAGAATCTGCCAGTAATGTTGTTTGCACGAGGCGAGAAAATCGACGAAGTCGTAGGCATTCCAGCCAAAGCCGCCGATTCCGTATGGTCCGGGCAGAGATGAGACGGGCATGAGGACGCCGCTTGCACGCTCCATGAATGCGCTCACCAACCTTCTTGTTGTGGGGTCGGCCTGCCGATGGGTGTGCAGTCCGCCTCCGATGTTCTGATTCGATACGCCTATTGTAAAACATGTTGTTTAAACATGTACAGGCAAGATAAAAAAGTTGGTCGATTTTCGGCGAATGGTTACATGCCATGAAAAAGCCCCGACCTCACAACGTGAGATCGGGGCAAGAGCGGTATGTAGGTTTTTGCTACTCGGCGTCGGCGAAGCCATTGGGGTTGTGGCTCTGCCAGTTCCAGCTATCGCGGCACATGTCCGCGATGTCGTACTGGGCCTTCCAGCCCATCATACGCTCGGCCTTGGAGGCATCGCACCAGTTGGCAGCGATGTCACCGGCGCGGCGCTCGCGGATCACGTAGGGCAGCTCCTTGCCACAAGCCTTGGAGAAGGCGGCGATGACCTCGAGTACCGAGGTGCCGGTGCCGGTGCCCAGGTTAAAGATCTCGACGCCGGTCTTGCCGTTCATCCAGTTAAGGGCGGCAACGTGACCAGAGGCCAGATCGCACACGTGGATGTAGTCGCGCACGCCGGTGCCGTCGGGGGTGGGGTAGTCGTTGCA
>OIYU01001381.1_pt1 | contig 15709 bp, 13 predicted proteins | sample 1588321 | NCBI WGS metagenome assembly OIYU01 (sample SAMN03283258) | human gut metagenome | biome: human-associated habitat; material: feces | host: Homo sapiens | place: USA | collected 2013 | reverse complement strand
AATCTTTCATGAGCGTTTTCCTCTCTGCTGGCTCACTTTTATTTTAGCGTTTATATGTCGCTGCGGGAATGCATCGGAGTGTTCCTGGAAACCAGGATAGAGTCTTGAATACTATCTGATACTACTGTGTACTTCTTTGGACTCTTATAGTGTGGCAGACTTTTTCTCTTCTGGCAAGGCGCCGGTTTATTTTACGCTTACTCTCCAACCGCCAGTCCATCCGTGTCGTAGTGCCAGAGTGGGCAATCTCATTGAGGGATGTATTAGTTTAAAGTACAAAAAGGACTATCCAGTTGGTATGGATAGTCCTTTTTGTTTGTTTTAATCGGTTTCTTCGTACTGTTGGATGAAGGCGATATTGTCCTTTTCCACCTGACTTAGCAAATCATCGGTAAATTCTTCGGGAGCAATGGTGCCATGGTACCAGGATTGCGACTCAAAATATGTACGAATGGCTGGGTCATTGAAAATTCGTCCGTGACGCGCAAAAATCTCATTTCTGGCAAGCATCAAATCGTGCAGGGAGAGACCGGCAATATCCTGGTAAGTAAGAAGTCTCTGGGAGCTTTGAGGCAGAATATACGAGGAATCAGCTTCCGAGGAACTGGACGGTTGCTGGGCTGGAGTGGGAGTAGGGGAAACGGATGGCTCGTTCTTGTTGATTTCCAAAGCGTTCAACACCAGATCAATCTCCTGACTATTTCCTAAAAGCCCCTTGGCCTCGGTTAATAGAGAAATCGCACCTTCTTGATCGCCTTGTTGAATCATCGAATTTGCCTGCACGATTACTTCATTTTGGTAGCTTTCCCGCGTCTCTTCCAATTGTTCAGAGATGGATGGGTCGTCTGGTTCTTGCTCCTGCCAATATTCCAATAGGTGAATCGCCGTAGGATAATCCCCATCCGAAATCGCCTGGTCTACCACATCCTGGAAGGAATCATCTTTCAGATTAGAAGCTTCTGGCGATGGAGAGGGTTCCATGCCGGACATCACACTTTCGGAAGAGGTTGATTGATCCAGAATGGACGATTGGCTGGAAAGGTCATGGGAAGAAGTTCCCGGATTTTGCTCGGACAAAACAACGCCCAAAATCGTGCCAGCTCCTACCAGAATTACAAGGACAACAAACATCACTATGTAAATCAATTTTCGTTTCTTTGGCATTTTTGTTGAGACCCGTTCCTTTGCTGGTGAGGAGCTTGTCCCATATCTCGCACCACATTCCGTACAGAAATCGTCCCCTGGCTCCATGGGAGAACCACAGTTCTGGCAGAATCGGTTATGATTTGTAAGAGAGTCCGACTGTTCCGTCTGGGTTGCGTACTCGTGGGCAAAAACCGGTTCTTCCATCCCAACCTTGCTGCCACAAAAAGAGCAATATTCGTCCCCATCGGGAACAGGATTCCCGCAGTTGCCGCAGTACTTCATTGGAACATCACCTCAAAACATGAAATCTTTTTTCAATCACGGGCGAGATCATCTCCTAGTAATTGAATGCTATTGAGATTACATTCAAACTGCATTACCTTCGATCTCGGAAATTAGAACAAATTACCTGCGGTTATAGCATCGAGGTACCAAGACTTGCCTACCTTAATCAATGGTATGCTCATCGATTCTGAAGTTTCCAGGTCATCCCCAGATACCGTCACCTCGATATCTACCGTTTTTGCAGCGGAGACGTTCACATCCATAGCAGAATAGGAATCTTTTATCTGGTCTAACTCCGCACCATTCAAATCTGTTTCATTGGAAATGGTGTAGGAATAATCCCAATTGTCACCCAAAACACCAAGGGCGCTATCCAGAGAATCCTGAATTTCCTGTTCAGCTTGAATAACAAGATAATCCAGTTCTTCCTGTGTGTATCCGTTACTTTCCAATGCATTTTTATATACTTTAGATGGAACCAGATCTATCACCTTATCCATATCGGCAGAGAAAGAGGCTGACAGCATTTGGTCTATCGTTTTTTTGTAGCCCCGACCCCCAGTAAACGTGGCCACTAGGATAATGACTAGTACAATCACTACTCCCGCACCAATCAGAAGCGGCAATGGGTTTGTTTTTTTAGCAAACGTTGCTGCCGTTCCTGTCGATGAACGCACCGCTGATCCGGAAATGGATACGGGCTTGGAATTCGATGCTCGGCTTAAAGAAGCTCCGCAGTTTGAGCAAAAGGTCGCTCCGTCGGGGTTTTGGGTTCCGCATTTTCCGCAATACATAATTTTAACCTCCAAAAACAATATATTTATGATTCAAAATGAATCGTTGGGCCTACATACTTCCATTTATCACCATCTTTGAACACATATGTAATTAAACCGCTGCTGCCATTACCATGGTTAACAGGTTTATTCAACCAGATTGAATAGTTAGTCATAACAGGTTTTTCCTCTTGATATAAACTGAGTTGTTCAATCCGCAACTGATCTGGTGTAAAAGTTCCATCAGATAAAATTGATACACTTTTCCACTGATCAGTTGTTCCATTAAATGATATTTCAACTAGAGAAAAACAATTAAGAAAGGCTCCGCAACTAATCTCCAATACATTAGATCTAATTTCTACATTATTTAAGGCAATACAGGTGTAAAAAGTGCCAAACGGTATTTCCGTGACTCCATCCTCAATTATTACGGATTCCAGATTATAACAAGATTCAAACGAATAAGAATCCCACCTTTTTAAACTACCCGGAATTACGATGGATGTTAGGCATTTGCATTCTGCAAATGCAGAGGTGCCAAGTGAATATAGTTGGTTTGGAAGAGATACTTCGGCCAACTTAACGCATCCTCTGAATGCTCCATCTCCAATTGATCGTATAGAAGGGGGAAAATTTACAGAGACTAAATTTGAGCAACCATCAAATGCATAGGAATCAATCACGTTGATTCCATGTTCAATGTCTATAGATGTAATTAAATCACTGTATCCTTTCCAACTTGAATAACTATCAGTAAAATTATCCATTCTGCCCGTTCCAGTTAAGCTTAACATTCCTGTTTGATATAAGGTCCAATACATCTCATCGCCACATTTTCCTTGTGCGATGATTCCATTTTGGGGACTCGAATTTGCAGTATCTGTTGGATTTTTCCCAAATGACTCTATTTCATAACCTAGGGAATTGTTACTCTCAACCAAAGTGGCGCTTCCTTCGCAATTGGAAATCCACCCACCCACATCTTCCAGCTCATAACCAAATGTAATCTGGACGTTATCCGAATTCTCAGTTATATCCTTTAGCTCCAAATTACGAATTACAGCATACCCACGCCCAGGAAGAGTCCAAACAAGTTGGTCTCCTTCTATGCGAATTTGGTCACCTTCATAATCGTCATAAGGTGAATAGGAGCAAAGGGCATCAAGCACTTCTTCTGGATCTCCTCCAAACAGTTGAATCGGCGTATTTAGCGCATCTTGAGCAAAATATGCCCTGGATTCATCTGTGGAAATGAAATCTTCCTCACGAATAGGCGTTGGATCTTCATCACTTTCGTCCTGATAAGCCCAATAAGCATTTCCCAGCCACATTGATGCAATACTTTGCCAACCCTCTTTGGTTAATTGGTCAGTATAGACAACTTGTGAATCGCCCGTCCCAATATTGGCAAGGCCTTTCAATACCAGATCGGTATCAATCTTCTCTAGTAGGGCAGACGAGTTTGTTGTTTCATCCGTTGATGGACTGTTTCGCTTCCAATAGATGTCTGCTCCTTGGTCATTCATAACGAGATAATCTACGCCATTATACGATAAAACAGTTAAACAGCCTTGCACTTCGGTTTGATTTAGAAAGCTCGCCAGAGTATAATCAAACCCGTTTCCATTCCACGTCCAGGTGCCTTCGCCTTGGTTATCTCCTGTTATCCCGATATAGAAAGAAAAGAATCCATCCTCGCGAATGATTATTTCACTTCCATATTTGATGCCAGAACCATATATAGACATAAGGCTATTCCCTGTTAGTTCCATCGTCACATTTGCGTCTGCTTCCCAGGTTCCAAAATACTTAGAAGCTTTCGATTCAGTTTTTTCCGTATTAGTCTCTACATTTTCCAAATACGTATCCCACTGTTTATACTGATAGTCTATTTCTTCACCAGCCATATTAGTTGAACATTTTTGCAAGAAAAAGATCATCTCCAATGTCTTGGCATTACTTTTTTTTAGGCGTGATGAAACATCGCTCGTGCAGACATTGTATTCCATCATAAGTTCGCGAGCGCAATATGTTGATTGTAGAGAAAACATCATGGTATCTTTCATCCCGGAAAGAACCTGTGAGGACGGGCCTTCTGTGCGTAATTGGTTTGCAAGCACAGTATAATCATATCTGCAAAAGGCATCCAAGTTGGTGCAATTTAGTGCAATTAAAAATGCGTTATTTTGGTCAATATTTTCTGACATGCCCGGCAGAAGGGAAGTGATCGTTGTAGCCACATTTATAACGGTCAGGGAAGGCAACTGGGATACTACGGCGGCACAAATTTCTACCAAGGTATCCGCTACCTGTGTCCAAAAACTTTCAGCCCCTCCGTCAAGAATAGTCTGCAGATGGCTAGCAGCATTTCTTACTGTTTCTAAGTCAGGCTCATCAAAAATAGATTGGGAACGGTTTTGAAGAAAAGCATTTCTTAAAAGGTTTACTTCAGAATCGGCAATTTGTTCGTAAAGAAGGGCATTACTGAACGCTTCTACCAAAATAGATGCATGCTCAATGCCGGTCGATGCTATTTCCGAAACTTTTGCCAAATCCTTAATTCCTATGAGTTCTGCCAGGTTACTTGTAATGCCGGAAACATCTCCCTGCAAAGTGAAGGTTTCATAATCTATAGAATCTGTTACACTTGGATCCACAGTAGAAAAACTCGATAGAACTTCGATCATTGCATCCTGGTACTGTTCTTCAGAGACAGTTAAGATCTCATCACTCCATGTTGCAAAAATCGCATCGGTCGCAATATGACTGCTATAGTCAAAGAATAACGAATTTAATACACTAAGTTGGTTCATTTTTTTTAGATCCTCGGTAGTAATTCCACTGTCCACCTCGGACCAGCTAAAAAGCGCATTGCTATTCCTGATTATCATTCTATAAGCATCAAGCACAGTATATGGGCGAAAAAGAACGAGGGGTATTTCCGATGAAGGATTTACCATCATTGTCACATTCATTGCGGAAAGAATGTGATCCAAGGACACAAGAGTTTTTCCATCCTCCAATTTCATTGTTGGAATTTTCCAATTTCGGTTTTGAAAAAAGCCACTATATTCTTCTAGAATTGACTGTTCTGGATCAAAAAGGTAAGCTAAGTAAGCACCGGAATTCCCAGTGTAATAATCGGAATTTTCGGTTTGTTCTTTTCGAAAAAATAATGTATTTGTCCCATCTACATACTCAGCGCCGGTTAATTGGGCAATGGTTTCCAAAGAGACGTAACATGTATTATCGCTGATTATCCCATCTACCGTCATTTCTGTAACAGTATTTCCATTTAAGGCCTGACATGGTATTTCTACCGTGTTTGTGCTGTTTGGCGTGTCAGCAGCATGTACAGGAGATACAATAATGAAAACGACTAGGAAAACGCTTAAGAACAATGATATTATTTTTCTCATTCTTCTAATTCTCCTTTCAGTGACTCATAGGCTGCTTTTTCGTTCTCCAGATAATAACTCAACGCCCCTCCTGTAAGCACATTGGAGAGCTCTTTATCCACCACCAGAGAGAAATTCCCATTGTTATTAATAAATCTAATCTGGGCATCAATTTCAGCGGTAGGGTAATCTGCGTTTAGTCGGTCTCTTACCCAGGATAAAAAATCTGTATCGAGATTATTGTTATCCACATATTCCGTAGAAAGCGCTATCATATCCGGAACAGAAAATTGAACGAAAGCAATAGTGTGATCTTCTTCGTTTTGAATCCCGTCAATGGTAAAAGAAATTAATGACATTATTTTTTGAGCGGTTTCTCCACTAGAGAGAGTGTCAATTGAAATTCCATTCTCATTAATAAAATTGACATCACCGTGTCCAGAAAGCGCATTTTCTAAAATTTCTGTACATTCTTCTATATCAGTGGATTTTAGGAAAATATTACCCATGACAGAAATGTGAATGGTGTCTGTAAATACAAGACCACTGAAAACACCAGCAACGAGAATTATAATGCCTAAAATAGTTGCGATTAGAGTACGATGAGTTTTCTTTCCCTTTCTGTTAATTTTCTTTTTTGATGACAAGGTATTATCAGGATATTTATTGTGATCCAGTATATTTGAAGAAGATGAATATCCACATCTGGGACAGGTTCCAGTTTTCTCATCCAGCTTGCTGCCACATTTACCGCAAAATTTATCCATTCTTATTCTCCTAAGTCTTCATTTCAAATAATAACATATAGGCATAGATCTCACCTGTTGATAAGTGACATCTATGCCTGTTTGTTACTCCGACGTATCTGATGTATCCGTTGTATCTGCTGTATCGGTTTCTTCTGCTGAATTTGTTTCTGATGCTGTATCTGTTTCCGCTACTTTTTCAAAATTCGTGTTAGCAAACATAAGCCCACCCCATGAGAATGTGCCTTCATTACCAGTTACTATTCTCATAGATGTCGCCCCAGTGACATCTATATCAAATGTAATAGGCTGACTTTCTTCTGTAATTTCGTCAGAATAATAAACTAGTTCTTCATCTAAGTAGACAGAAAACCATAGTTTCTTGCCAGCACTTGCGAGATCCATAACAAATACTGTTCCCGTAAATCGAGTATATTTTTTATCTAGCGCAAATAATCCATAGCCATCGTTTGATCCGTCAATTCTGACCGCTCCATCATAAATGTTTCCCCATCTATCCTTAACGACTTCATCAAGCCTATATACTTCCTTTTCGGAAACTGTAGTTATATTTTCTAGCGTGATTGGCATTTTGTTTTTAATATCTTCGTATGCAGTAGCAATTTGCTGATTTGATGAGAAATTCTCCTGTGCGCCCTCAAGGATTTCTACAGCACCTGCCCAATCGCCGCCGTCTGCGGCAGAATATGCGTCATCTACGATATTTTGAACTTCGATATCATCGATTCCGTTCAATTTTTCAGAGAGTATTTCGTCCTCGGGCATATTTGTCAGGGCAGAATTCAAAATATCCTTTGCGGTGGAATATTCTCTGGAAGATACTGCTTGGTCAACTTGGCTGATGACATCATCACGATAGGCATCCTGGGCCGTTGTCAATCCATTTTCGGCTTCTTCTGATTCTGGTTCCACCTCTAAAGCATCTTCAAACGAAGAAATTGCTGATAGGTAATCATCGCTTTCTAAGGCTTCATTTCCTGCTGTTATATATTTATCTAGCGTATTCTTCCTGTTAATTGTTTTTACAGCAGTTTCCGAAATCGTTGCCACAGTATCATCGTATAGTCCAAAGTTAGTTAACTCATCCACTTCACTCATGGCATCCTCATAGCTTAGGTTACCTGATTCATAGTCATTCACGACAGAGTCCGCATATTCCTGGAGTAGTTCAATGGTATCTTCCTCTAATGGCTTATCCTGAAGCTGAGTCGTGTACACTTCAAAAGCAGTAGCAAAGTCATCAGCTGAAATCGCTCTGTTCATAACAGCAACGGGACGATTAAAATATGCTGTTCCTATTGCAGCTGCAATCCCAATCAAAAGAACCAATATCAGTGGAATGATTATTTTTCTTTTTCTAAATGGCTTTTTTGGTTCAGTTACCTTACGTTCCCCCTCATCAAGGGAAGTCCCTATGGTATTAGGCTCAAGGGGTTCTCCCACTCTGTAACCACATCTGCCGCAAAATTTAGCATTCTCTTCGAGAACATTCCCACATTTTGGACAAACCACTTTATGATCCTCCTCATCACATACGACTTGATAAAATGTTGTGTACTAAACCAGGAAATGGATATTTCAATTGCTTTCCTTATTAAGAGAAATCTCTTGACCTTCGATCGATAAAACCATATGATTCGAATTTAGTTCCTCGATTTCGAACAGCAAAATGTCATCCCCATACGGATTTGAAAGTTTTAGAGTGTTATCTGAAATACTCCATTCAGCTTGATCAGTGCTGTCTCCATTAAATCCCACTGCTGTTCCATCATCAAAGAATTCAAAACCTGAACTAGTATCCTCTTCATAAAACCATCGTCCTAGGATAAGTTCAGAAAAAGACTTAGATCCACAGCCCATCAAGGTCAACAAAAATAGAAGCACCACAAAAATAAGAGCAGTTACTTTTTTCGTGCTTGTTTTCATGGCAAATTGTCCCCTTTCGTCTTACAGCTTTGCACCGCACTCTGTGCAGAATGCGGAATCCTTATCGACCGTTGCACCGCAACTGGGGCAGACCCTTGCTTTAGTTTCAGCGGGGGTGTCTGTCGGCTTGAATTCTTCCTGCACAGATGGTTCTGTATCAACAGGGGCGCCGCAATTGGTACAGAATTTCATCCCAGGCTGGACCATCGCTCCACAGTTCTTGCAGGAGATTCCGTTTTGAGGAGCCGTTACTTCAACTTTGGGCATAGGTGCACCACAGGAATTACAGAACGCCGATCCAGCGGCCACTTCGGCACCGCACTTTTCACAGCGCTGAACTCCCTTAATATCCTGAACTTGACGCCGGTATGTGTTAATCTTGCTCTGAGATTCCTGGATGGAAGAAATCCAAGTTGAAAACTGTGGCTCCGCATCACCGCTATGAACCTCAACGTACAAACGACCTATAGCAAGGTAGGCATTGTTAATTTTTGTTTCTTCTTCGGATATTTGCCCATTTAAACGGGTGATGTCTGAAAAATCTTTCGCCTTCTGCATTGCTTTCGCAGTGGTCTCCGTAGCCTTTTTACTCAGATTATCCCAAAATGGCATATAAATCCCTCCACCGAGTTTTTTCAAAAAGCGTACCTTTTGGCAGTGGCTCTTTGCTATATAATATATCACATTTTCCCGCATTTTTCAATGGAATTTAGGGCTTTTCATTGAAAAAAAGAAAAAATTGGGATGTGCAACTCTGTGTGAGGAGTATGGCAAAAGGTACACCTTTTAATAGTGGCTTTCACTGTTTCTTGGTCAGCCGGTACTCCCGCAGACGGCGGTAGAAGGTTGTTCCGCTCATGCCGCAGAGCTTGGTGGCGTCCTCAAAGGAAAGTTCTTTCCTCTCCCACCGGCGGACAATTTGAGCGAAATCTTCAGGTGTTTCAATCTCCGGCCTGCCAAACTTGATTCCCTTCGCCTTGGCGGCGGCGATCCCCTCGGCCTGGCGCTTTCGGATATTCTCCCGTTCGCTCTGGGCCACAAAACTGAGAATCTGCAGCACCAAGTCCGCGATGAAGGTGCCCATCAAGTCTTTTCCCCGGCGGGTGTCCAGCAGGGGCATATCGATCACGCAGATATCCACACCCTTGTCCTTGGTGAGAATCCGCCACTGGTTTTGGATTTCCTCGTAGTTGCGCCCCAGCCGGTCGATGCTCAGAATGTAGAGTACATCGCCCGGTCTTAATTTTTTCACCATGCGCTTGTAATTAGGCCGGTCGAAGTCCTTGCCGGATTGTTTGTCGATGTAGAGATTTTTCGGCGGGATGCGCTGTTCCGCCATGGCGACCCGTTGCCTTTCTTCGTTCTGATCCTTACTGGAAACTCTTATGTAACCGTATTTTGCGCTTTCGATAGTATCAACCCCCTTAGAAAATGTGAAGCTATCCTACCATACCCCAACAAAAAAGCCCTCCCGGTTTCCATTCCCGGGAGGGCGTGCGTTTCCTATAGTGTTTTACTCGATTTCATAATCCTCACTGTCATCTGCCTCACCTGTGGTGCAGGTGAAGCACATATTGGTGCCGGTGATGGCGCTGCCCGCCGCCCAAATGGGCTGGCCGCACATGATGCACTTGGCGCCATGCTTTTTCGCGTCCAGCGCCGATTCCAGAGCTTCAATCAATTCTTTGCGGTTGTATCCCTTGTTATTTTCCATGACCATATCGGCAAACTTTTCCACAGAGATTGGCACCATGGTTCTTGGCCTCCTTCTACATTTTATTATTGAACATAGTATACTGGGCTAGCGCCCTAAATGCAATGGGAGAGTTATCGGGTAGCGGGGGAGCGCCCCAGCAGCACATACTTATTGGAGGAGTCAGCGTGGTTCCACCGGAACCGTTCCTCCACCGTGAGGAACCCGGCCTTTTCCAGATCCCGCACACCCCGTCGCACGGTGCTCTCCGACATCTTCAGTTCCCTAGCCATAGTGGGTACCGACGGCCAGCAGAAGCCCTCCTTGTTGGCCCTGCCCCGCAGGTAGAGGTACACGGCGATGGCCCGGTTGGGCAGGTCGCTTTGGTATAGTTTCTTAAGGTCTGTCATCTTCCCGCTCCTTTCGAGTTTCCTGTTTCTTGCTGCCATTGGGCTGCGTGGCGTTGACTTTGCGTCCCTTTCCCGCTGCCTGTGATTTTTGTTGCTGGCCTTGTTTCTTGCCTTGCTTCTGCCCGGATTTTGGGGATGCAGCGGCACTCGCTTGCTGACCAGAGGAATTCTCCTGGCTTTCATCCTCCACTTCCGCAACTATCGGAGCAGGCGGATATTTCTCCAAAATGGCGTTAATTAGTGTCTCTTTCCCAGCGTAGGGGACAGGCCGGTTGCCCTTGTCGGGAACCGTGTACGGCTCCCCAAAGGTGATGCCCCACTCAAAAAAGAGCTTCAGTTTCACCCTCATGGGGTGCGCCCCGGTTTTCATCACGATGAACTGGCCCTTGGGCATGGACTTTAGCTCGTCAGGGGTCATGAGGGGCCGCTCTATCATCTGCAGGGATTGGCTGCTTTCTTTCCCCTTACTGATGTAGCCAGTCTGTGCTGTCCGGCTGCCCAGGGATTTGCTCATCACTTCCGCCGTCTGGCTGTTGGGTGCGAAGCCGCCAAAGATGGTGTCCTGGGTATTATCGATGATGATCTCCGCGCCCTCCTTGCCGTAGTTTTTTTCCAGCTGCCCAATGCTCTGGATAATGGGGACAATAGAGAGCCGCCGGGAACGGCTGGCGGAGAACATCATCTCCGCCGACTCGATCTTTGGCAAAGTCCCATACTCGTCACAGTACGCAGATGAGGGCGAAGTCCCGCAGACTCCACAGCCACAGGTTGGCGGTGGCTTTCAGGTTTTGGGGGTAAATGTAGAGTTTCATATGGAAATACGTTTACAAGAAATCACAAAGGCATTTGGGGAAAAGCGAGTGATTGCCCCCACTACGTTCACCATCCCCAGCGGGAAGTTCACCACCTTGCTGGGGCCGTCCGGCTGCGGGAAAACCACCCTGCTGCGGATGATCGCCGGGCTGGAGACCCCGGACACCGGGGAAATTTGGTTTGATGACCGTTGTGTGTTTTCCGCCGCAAACAGGGTAAACCTTCCCCCGGAAAAGCGGGGCTTAGGTTTTGTCTTTCAGGACTTCGCCCTGTGGCCCCACATGACTGTGTTTGAAAATGTGGCTTTTGGCCTGCGGGCGCAAAAGCGGGCGGAGCATTTAAAAGAGAACGTGATGGAAGCCTTGCGCCGGGTACACTTGGAGGACCTGGCCCAGCGGTATCCTCACCAGCTTTCCGGCGGGCAGCAGCAGCGGGTGGCTTTCGCCCGGGCCATTGTCATCAAACCCAGCTGCATCCTCTTTGACGAGCCATTGTCTGCCTTGGATGCCCTTCTCCGGGAGGAGATGCGCCACGAACTGAAAGATCTTGTCTCTGCCCTGGGCTTTACTTCGGTATTCGTCACCCATGACCAGACGGAGGCAATGAGCATGAGCGACAAAATTGCCGTGCTCCACAATGGGGTTGTAGAGCAATACGCCACCCCGGAAGAGATCTATCATCACCCGTCCACGGCTTTTGTAGCCCATTTTGTGGGAAAATCCAACTGGCTGGACGAAACCCATTTGTTCCGTCCAGAGGCGGTAGCCACGTCCCAAGGCGGGGGCGGAAAAACATACTCCCTTCCGGTGGAGGGAGTGCAGTACCTGGGGGACACCTACGAGGTGCGACTCCGGTTCAAACCAGACGTAACCTGGACAGTCCACAGCGGCAGAAAAGCGGCTGTGGGGGATACGCTGTCCGTTACTATACAGCCTGACCAAATCATCACAGTGAATAAGGAGTGAAAGACGATGAAACAATCCATGGTAAAACGAGTGGGAAGCGCCCTATTGGCCCTGTGCCTGTGCGTCAGCTTGGCAGCCTGCGGCGGCAGCGGGACTTCTTCTGCCAGTTCCGAAAGCTCTCAAAGCCAAAGCTCTTCCAGTGAAAGCCAGCCCTCCTCCAGCGAGAGCCAAGCATCTTCCGAGAGCAGCGATGCCAGCGCTGAGGAAACCGGCACGGAGCTTTCGGGCAAAGTGACCGTGTATATGCCCAGCCCCGCCGGTCTGGCGGACAAGATCGCCGCGGCTTTCACGGAGAAGACCGGCGTGGAGGTGGAGCAGTTCCAGGGTACCACCGGCGAGATCCTGGCCCGGCTGGAAACTGAGGCTGCCAACCCGGTGGCGGACGTGGTCATCCTGGCCTCTTGGTCGGACGGCCTCTCCATGAAAGAGGACGGCCAGATCGTCAGCTATACCCCTGAGAATGCCGACAAGATTAACGAGGGATGGGTCGATGAGGACAGCATGCTGTTTGGTTACAGTGCCTCCGCCGTGGGCGTGATCTACAACACCACCGTTTATCCGGAGCTCTCCGCCGACTGGGCCGGCCTGGCCGACAGCCAGTACGCCGACGACATCGCCATCCCCGACCCGGAGAAGTCCGGCGCTTGCAAGGATTTCCTGGCGGGCCTGGTCACCGGCCTGGATGATGGGGAAGCCATTATGGAGTCCTGGGCCAACAACGGCCTGACCGTGCCCGGCGCCAACGCCGCCGCCCTGGAAGCCGTCACTACCGGGGAGAAGGGCATCCTCATCGCCGGTGTGGACTACAACGCCTATTCCTCCATCGCGGACGGCGAGCCCATCAACATTTACTACCCGGAGAGCGGCACGGTGGTGAATCCCCGGCCTGCCATGATTATGAAAACCGCTCCCAACATGGAGAACGCTGAGGCTTTCATTGACTTCCTGTTCAGCGACGAGGCCCAGCAGCTGGTGGCGGATGCCTATCTGCTTCCCGGCCGCAGCGATGTGGAGTGCTCCAACCGCACCAACCTGGATGAGATCCCCCAGATCGACACCAACTGGGACGAGATGATGCAGGTGGCGGACGACACCGCCGCCAAGCTCAACGAGCTTTGCCAATAAAATAGCGTCACACCGGAGGAAGTATGCGACAATCAATTACCCGAAAAAGCGGAGCTTTCGCGCTGCTGGCTATCCTGGCGTTTTTGATCGTCTGCCCCCTGGTTTCGGTATTTGCCAAGGCGGTCATCGTGGATGGCCGCCTTGACTTATATCGGGCCGGGCAGATTATCGCCGACCCGGAAAACCTGCAAACCATTTGGAACTCTCTCATCTTGGGCGTGTGCGTCACCCTTTGCTCCACGGTGATCGCCGCTCCCACCGCCTACTTGCTGGCCCGTACCCAGTTGGGCCGCCACAAGTGGCTGGACATCGTGTTTATGGTGCCCTTTATGACGCCTCCCTACATTGCCTCCATGGGATGGATCTTGTTCATGCAGAAGCGGGGCCTGTTCCAGCAGTTGTTTCCCTTCACCGGCTCCTTCTCCGAGGGCTTTTTCTCTTTTGGCGGCCTGGTGCTGGTGATGACCCTAAACGTCTTTCCTTTCATGATGACCATTTTGAAAAACGCCATCCTGAACATCCCCGCCAGCTTGGAGGAGAGCGGGGCCGTGTTCGGGGCGGGCTTTGGCGCCCGGCTGCGGAAGATCTTCGCCCCGCTGCTCACTGGAAATTACGCCATCGCCGCTCTGTTGGTGTTTGTCAAGACCCTTTCAGAGTACGGCACGCCCTACACTTTGGGCCGCCGCATCGGATTCTATGTGTTCACCACGGATATCCACCGCTATTCCACCACCGCCCCCATTGATTTCGGCAAATCCGCCAGCCTGTCCTCGGTGCTCATTGTGATTTGCATGGGGCTGTGGCTGCTGCAAAATTACATCACCAACCACAATACCTACCGGCTGGTCAGCGGCAAGGGGAGCCGCCATGCCAAAACCCGGTTGGGAAAGGGCGGCCTGGCGGGGGCCTGGGGCTGGGTGTGCCTGGTGATCCTCGTTTCCATTGGCATCCCCTACTTTTCCATCATCGCCAGTTCCCTGATTAAACTGCGGGGGTATGGGCTGGCCCCTGGCAATTTCACACTGGAGCACTACGGGGAGCTCTTCACCACAGACAAAAGCCTGCGGGCCATTGGGAACAGCCTGTTCCTGGCGGTGGCCTCCGCCTTGATCTGCTCTGTGCTGGGCACTTTGGTAGTGATGGCGGTCCGCAAAGCCAAGGGCCCTTTGAAAAAAGTGCTGGAGGGGGTCAGCCTTCTGCCGGAGATGCTGCCCGCCATTGTGCTGGTCATCGGCATTATGTTGTTCTGGAACGCCATTTACGATGTGCTGCCTCTGTACAACACCATGGGGATCATGGTGCTGGCCTATGTGGTGCTCTATGTGCCCTATACCGTCCAGTATGTCACCTCCGCCTTCAACCAAATTAACGATACAGAAGAGAGTTTCATCCAGAAGAACCCCATGCAATCGGTACCGATGATGAAGAAAGCTAATTTCCTTACCGCTCAGGACAAAGAATGTTTGCCAGAGCAAGAAGCTGTGACGGTGTTCAGCCCCACAGAGATTGCCAAATTCAAGCGGGAGGCGTTTGCTACATTCGCCAATGGCAAGCGCAAATACCAGCAGGCGGCGGCCTACATCCTCATGTTGAACACCGGCCTGCGGACGGGAGAATTGCTGGGCCTGCTCAATAGTGACATTGACCTAGAGCGGCGGGTTTTGCATCTCGAAAGAGGGGTAAAAGAGGTCTGGCGGCGAGATGGCTTGCAAGCCGAACCGGGCCGGGACGTGAAAGTTGGCAAGCTGAAATCGGCCACCAGCAAGCGGACTGTTCCGCTGAACGACACAGCCATCGCCATGATTCAAGACTTGAGAAAGGAAGCTTACTTCGGAGAGGACACACCCCTGGTGCCGAACGAGCATGGCGACTTCACCCGCCCGGTTAACTTCCGAAAACGCTACTACCGCATCCTAGCAGCAGCGGGGATAGAAAAGAAGGGCCTGCACTCGCTTAGACACACATTCGCGTCTAGCTTGGTGAACGGCATAAAGCAAGCGGACGGTTCCATAAGATCCCTCACACCTAGGCAGGTAGCTGATTTACTTGGCCACAGCACCAGCCAAATCACAGAATTGTACTATGTGAAAAAGGATACATCCCGACTGAGTGGAATCACCAATGACTTCAATCTGTGAACCAAATCAGCAGAATGAACAAAAAGGATGCGGAAAATTTTGCAGGTCAAAAAAGGGAAAAAACAGGGAAAACGCACCCGGATTGGGCCAAAAAAGGCGAAACCGGGTGCGTTTTGGGTGCTGGAGGGGATGGGAACGGTTGGAAACAGGTGCGAACGGATAGAAAAGACCGGAAAGCTAGGAGGAAATCGTGGGACGGACTTGTCTCGGCTGCCGCCTCGGGTGCTGCTCCCCAGTGGGGAGCGCCCAGCACCGACCGAGGCG
>OIYU01001371.1_pt1 | contig 15768 bp, 8 predicted proteins | sample 1588321 | NCBI WGS metagenome assembly OIYU01 (sample SAMN03283258) | human gut metagenome | biome: human-associated habitat; material: feces | host: Homo sapiens | place: USA | collected 2013 | reverse complement strand
CAAGACCGGCGGCGACAGCCGGGTCTGGATGGGCCGGGCTTTTGGCGGCCAGCCTGTTCCCATCAACGACGTCCTCGGCGAAGAGCAGAACGACGTCGTCCTTCAGGGCAAGGTCGTCAAAGTCGAGTTCCGGGAATTGAAGTCCAAGCGCATCCTCTTGACCTTCCAGATGGCCGACAGCACCAACGGCATTTCGGCCAAAAAGTTCCTCGACGTCAGCAACCAGGGCGGCAGCGGCAAATTCCGCCGCAAGAATACCCTGACGCCGGAAGAATACGACTGCCTCAAGACAAAACTGCAGCCCGGCGCCTACGTCCGCATCCACGGCAATATCCAATACGACAACTACCAGAACGACTACGTCTTCATGGCCTATGACATGATGGAAGCCGACGGCGGGACTGTCGAACGGGAAGACCATAACCCGACGCCTCGTGTCGAACTCCATCTCCATACGGTCATGAGCGATATGGACGCTTTGATTACGGTCAAACAGCTCATCAAGACCGTCAAAAAATGGCATCATCCGGCCATTGCCGTCACCGACCACGGCGTCGTCCAGTCCTTCCCGCTCCTTCAGGAAATCTCGACGGATAAGAGCAACGGCGTCAAGGTCATCTACGGCATGGAAGGCTACCTCTTCGATGACAAGATCGACCAGTCGTACCATATCATCATCCTGGCCAAGAACCAGACGGGCATCCGCAACCTGTACAAACTGGTCAGCATCTCTCACCTGAAATATATCTACCGCGGCCGTCCCCGCATTCCCCGGGCCGTCCTCGACGAATACCGCGAAGGCCTCGTCCTGGGCTCGGCCTGTGAAGCAGGCGAACTGGTCCGCTCCATGGTCCAGAAGCGCCTTCCTTACGAAGAATTAAAGAAAATCGCCGATTACTACGATTACCTGGAAATCCAGCCCCTGACCAACAACGGCTTCTTAGTCCGCGAAGGCTATGTGGCCGACGAAGAAGGGCTGCGCGACATCAATCGGACGATCTTGAAAATCGGTGATGAACTGGGAAAACTGACCGTCGCCACCTGCGATGCCCACTTCATGAATCCCGAAGACAAGATCTACCGGGAAATCCTCATGACCGGCAAGGGCTTCAAAGATGCCGAATTCCAGCCCGACCTCTACCTGCGCACGACGGACGAAATGCTGGAAGAATTTTCCTACCTCGGCGAAGACCGGGCCAGGGAAGTGGTCATTACCAACCCCAATAAGATCAACGACATGATCGACGACTGCCGGCCGATCCCGAAGGAAACGCTGTACTTCCCGCAGATCGCAGGCTCGTCGGAAGCCTTGAAACACATGTGTTACGAAAAGGCGCATGAAATCTACGGCACGCCCTTGCCGAAGATCGTCGAAGACCGGCTCGAAGAAGAATTTACGTCCATCCTCGGCCACGGCTTCGGCGTCCTTTATTACATCGCCCATAAACTGGTAAAACACTCCAACGACGACGGCTACCTCGTAGGTTCCCGAGGCTCTGTCGGCTCGTCTTTCGTAGCCACCATGTCAGGCATTACGGAAGTTAATCCCCTGCCTCCGCACTACGTCTGCCCCAAGTGCCATTGGAGCCACTTCTATACGAAAGGGGAATACGGCGGCGGCTTCGACCTGCCCGATAAGACCTGCCCCGAATGCGGCGAGCAGCTCTTAAAGAACGGCCACAACATCCCCTTTGCCATCTTCCTCGGTTTCGACGGCGACAAGGTCCCCGATATCGACCTCAACTTCTCCGGCGAATACCATCCCAAGGCTCATAAATATACGGAAGAACTCTTCGGGAAGGACAACGTCTTCCGCGCCGGTACCATCGGTGCCGTCAAGGATAAGACGGCCTACGGCTACGTCATGAAATGGGCCGAGAAGAAGGGCATCCACGTCAACGAAGCCTACATCAACAGCCTCGTGTCAGGCTGCACGGGCATCAAGAATACGACGGGCCAGCATCCGGGCGGCGTCATGGTTATCCCCCGCGATATGGACGTCCATCACTTTACCCCCGTCCAGTACCCGGCCAATAAGAAAGAAAGCGGCATCATTACGACTCACTTCGATTACCATTCCATCGAAGGCCGTCTGGTCAAGCTCGACATCCTCGGCCACGATGATCCGACGGTCATCCGCATGTTAGAGGACATGACCCATATCAAGGCCACGACCATTCCCTTCGACGACCCGGCCACGATGAGCCTCTTCAGCTCGACCAAGGCCCTCGGCGTAACGCCGGAAGAACTGGGTTCCAAAGTCGGCAGCCTGGGGATCCCGGAATTCGGGACCAACTTCGTCCGCCAGATGCTGGTCGATACCAAGCCCAAGACCTTCTCGGAACTGGTCCGTATTTCCGGTTTCTCCCACGGTACCGACGTCTGGCTGAACAACGCCCAGGACCTCATCACGTCCGGCACGGTCCCCCTGAAAGAAGCCGTCTCGACCCGTGACGACATCATGAACTATCTCATCGAACACGGCATCAAACCCAAGACCAGTTTCAAGGTCATGGAAAACGTCCGTAAGGGCAAGGGCATCGATAAGCCCAACAAACTGGGCCAAAAGACGACAGACTACGAAGGCGAACTAAAAGAAGGGCACATTCCTCAGTGGTTCATCGAATCGTGCCAGAAAATCGGCTACCTCTTCCCGAGGGCCCACGCCGTGGCCTACGTCATGATGGCCTTCCGCATCGCCTGGTATAAGATCAACCAGCCCCTGGCTTACTACTGCGCTTACTTCACCATCCGGGCCAAGGCCTTCAAACTGTCGGCCATGATCCACGGCCTCGAAGGGCAGGAACGGGCCATGAAGGAAATCGCCGCCAAGGGTAAGAGTGCTTCCAAGATCGAACAGGACCTCTATTCGGCCTTGGAATTGGCCAAGGAAATGAGCCTTCGCGGCTTCTCCTTCCTGAACGTCGACATCAATCGCTCGGCAGCGACGAAATTCACCATCTGCGACGGCAAGATCCTGCCGCCCTTTACGGCCATCGACGGCCTGGGCGAAAGCGTGGCCGAACAGATCGTGGCCGAACGGGCCATCGCTCCCTTCAGTTCCAAAGCCGACCTCAAGATGCGCGGCAAGGTCTCCCAGTCCCTCATCGACACCATGAGTGCCGACGGCTGCTTAGGCGACCTTCCGGAAGACGAACAGATCGACCTCTTTGCCATGTAAAAGACCATACAGGAGTCAGAGCCTCTCCCTTCGGAGGGGCTTTTTCTCTCGACAGATTGCCGTTATTGCCGTATAATAATTCTTGTATTTAGCCGACTAAAGGAACGGCCTCAGCAAGACAAAATCTGTAAGGGAAGGAAGGGATATATCGTGGCAGTGAATGAAAAACTACGGGATCACCTGCACGACCAACTGTTTCGGGCCATACTGGAACTCAAGAGCGTCGATGAATGCTATGAATTTTTCGAAGACATCTGCACCATTCAGGAAATGAAAGCCATTTCAGCCCGGCTCGAAGTGGCCCGCATGCTCAAAGCCGGCGACATTTACGAAGATATCGTCCAAAAGACCGGCGCCAGCACGGCGACCATCAGCCGTATCAAGCGCTGTCTCGTATATGGCAGCGGCGGGTACGAAAAGATCCTCAGCCGCATGGCCGAGAAAGAACCAGATTTTTTAAAATTATCCAAGTAGGAGGACAGCCGATTTCATGAAGGCCAAGATTGACGTCACCATCTTCAAGAACGGTGATATGGATATACTGCAGGCTTCGATCTATGAAGAACTGTGGAAGGATTACTGTACATTTAAACAACGGGCTGTCATGCAGCAAGAAAAGGAAACGAAGAAAGGCATCTTTTTATCCCGCCGGTACTACCGGGCGGCATTGTTGTCGTTATTTACTTTTTTTGAAGGCGTTATCAACAACTGGATCAAGACCATCATCCAGGACCGACCGGAATTTTCCGGCACAGCGGATCAGCAGACGCTGAAAAAATGCGACGCCGTCATCGAATACTGTTTCTTCTGTTCGTATACCAAGCATACCGGTACCTTTACCTCGCTTTACGGCTACATCAACCGCTATGAACAGCACGATTTGGCCCTCATTGAACACATCGACGGACAGACCCTCGATGCCATCGAAACGGCGATGGATGAGTATTTCTGTTACGTCGAAGCCCTGACCGGCCTCAAGCGCCTGCCAAAGCCCAACCAATCGACGACGGGCCTGGTCGGACGCATCGGCGGCCTGGTCAAGGACTGCCACGGCTGATAAGAAAGGATTGTGGTCTCAATGAGTGATAAGTATTATATCGGATTCGACGCCGGTACACAGAGCGTCAAAGTAGCCGTTTACGACGATGAACAGCATTGCCTGGCCATGGATACGGCCAAGACACATCTGTCCTATCCCCAGCCCGGCTGGGTCCAGATGGATGTCGATGAATATTACCGCCTCATCAAACAGTGCATGGCCTCGTGCAGCCGTCAGATGGAAGAAAAAGGCTGGGACGTCAGCAAAGTCCGGGCCATCATGGGCGACGGCATCATCTGCGGCATCGCCGGCATCGATGAAGACGGCAAGGCTATTACGCCTTACGTCAACTACCTCGACAGCCGTACCCGCGACGACGTCGAAGCCCTGAAAGCAAAGAAGCTCGACATTTGGGGACGGGAAACGGGCAACGCCGAACCGAACATGATGTTCCCGGCCATGTTCGCCCGCTGGTTCATGAAAAACATCCCGGCCTGGAAGGAAAAGGGCGTCAAATTCGTCCACAACTGCCCCTACGTCTTAATGCACCTGGCAGGCCTTAAAGCCAAGGACGCCTTCATCGACTGGGGCACCATGTCCGGCTGGGGACTCGGCTACGACGTCGTCAAAAAAGAATGGTCCAAGGAACAACTCGACATCCTGGGCATTCCCGAATCGGCCATGCCGCGCATCGTAAAGCCTTGGGACATCATCGGTCATCTCTGTGAAGAAGACGCCATGGAAACGGGCTTTCCCGCAGGCATTCCCATCTGCGCCGGTGCCGGCGATACGATGGAATCCATGATGGGCAGCGGCATCTTGGAAGCGGGCAACGCCGTCGACGTCGCCGGGACCTGCGCCATGTTCTGCGCCGCAACGGACGGCATCATGCCGGAACTGTCGGTCCCCGGAAGCAACCTCATCTTTAACTCCGGGACCCTGCCGGGAACGTACTTCTATTGGGGCATGGTCCGCACGGGGGGATTGGCCCTTCGCTGGTTCAAAGACAGCATCGCCCGAGAAGAAGGGGACGACTACTACAGTACCCTCGACGAACTGGCCAAGCGCCATAAACCGGGCTGCGAAGGGGCCATGTTCCTGCCGTACCTTACGGGCGGCGACAGCGCCTATCCCAACGTCCGCGGGACCTTTACGGGCCTTACCCTCGATTCTGACCAGGGAGCCATGTGGCGCTGCGTCCTCGAAGGCATCGGCTACGACTACATGGAAGTCACCGACCAGTACCGGGCAGCCGGCATCGGCTTGAAGCACCTGACCATCACCGAAGGCGGCAGCCGGGACGAACTGTGGAACCAAATCAAGGCCGACATGCTCGATACGACGGTCGTCACCTTGAAAGTCGCCGGCGGAGCCGTACCGACCAACTGCATCGTCGCAGCCTACGCGGCCGGCGATATCAAGGACCTGAAAAAATCCCTCGAACGCCAGTTGGAAGTCAAGGCCACCTACGTTCCCGACGAAGAAAATACCAAAATGTATCGCGCTTCCTATGAAAAACGGGGAGCCCTCTTAAAAGCCCTCAATGGGGGAGACTAAGAGCCTCACGTGCCGTACAGGTTTTGCCTGCTGCGGCACTCTTTTTTTTGCTTGGTACACGCTGAAAGGCCTGTCTCCGGCACTTACGATTCCCTATGGTTATGGAACTCTATTCACTTTGTGAAAAAATGACGTAACTTTTATAACATAAGTTCATAACGTAACGTATTTCTATGACATAATTGTATTGAAGAATGATAATAAGTAACTTGACTTAAAACGACTTGCATAAAATGCATGTAATAAATGTGAAAAAATGAAAAAAGTGCCGTTTTTCAGTGGATTTTTTTGGTGTGTGTGGTATACTATCAATGTAAGCAGTGAATCTTATTTATGAGGCGTGTGACTTTTTTTTAAACTAATCTAGTGAAAAAAATCACGCGACGAAGGAGGAGTTAAACATGAGTAAAGTAATGGTTATTGGCGCTGGTACGATGGGTTCCGGCATTGCACAGGTTTTCGCTACGCACGGCTGGGACGTTGTCCTGAACGATATTAAAGACGAATTTATCGCCGGCGGCCAGGCCAAAATCGACAAATCTCTGACCAAATTAGTTGCTAAAGAAAAAATGACCCAGGCTGACAAAGACGCAACCATGGCTCGCATTTCCGGTTTCGTTACCCGTACGGCTGAAAATATGAGCGACATCGACCTCGTCGTCGAAGCTGCTATCGAAGACTTGAAGATCAAATCGGCTATCTTCAAAGAACTCGACGAACTCTGCCCGGAACACACGATCCTCGCTTCCAACACGTCGTCCTTGGCTATCACTCAGATCGGCGCTGCTACGAAACGCCCGGACAAAGTTATCGGCATGCACTTCTTCAACCCGGCTCCGGTCATGAAGCTGCTCGAACTCATCAACGGCATCGCAACCTCTGACGAAACTTACGCTAAGATCGAACAGTTGTCGAAAGACCTCGGCAAAACTCCGGTTAAAGTTAACGACTTCCCGGGCTTCGCCGGCAACCGTATCGTCATTCCGATGCTCAACGAAGCTATCCAGGCTTTGATGGAAGGCGTTGCATCCAAAGAAGACATCGATAACGTCTGCAAACTCGGCTTCAACCATCCCATGGGACCTCTGGCTCTCTGCGACCTTATCGGTAACGACGTTGTTCTCCACGTTATGGAAGTTCTTTACGAAGGCTTCGGCGATCCCAAATATCGTCCGTGCCCGCTGCTCAAGAAATACGTCCAGGCTGGTTACCTCGGCCGTAAGACTGGCAAAGGCTTCTACGACTACGCGAAATAAGTTAGCATTGTGCTAATTGAATACGGGGCGTGACTATCACACCCCGTATTATTTTTAAAGATTTACGGTCATAAAACGGCGTATCTCACCAGCATCCCGGGGGCGGTCCGGCCTGTTGGATTCCATCATGGAAAAGACCCGTCGTTTTCTATACTCATTCTATACTATTCTCTATATCAGTTGTTTTAGGAGGTTTATCTCATGGATTACCAGAACATTCTTTGTGCAGTAGAAAATGGTATCGCAACGATTACCATCAATCGTCCGAAAGCTCTGAACGCTTTGAACCTCGACACGGTTACGGAATTAAAAGACGCTATCGAAAAGATCGCTGTCGACAAAGCCGTTAAAGTCGTCGTCATCACCGGTGCCGGTGAAAAATCCTTCGTTGCCGGCGCAGACATCAAAGAAATGGCTACCAAGACTCCGGCTGAAGGCCGCGAATGGGGCCAGTTCGGTCAGAACGTCTTCACGGAAATCGAAAACATGCCTCAGCCTGTCATCGCTGCTATCAACGGCTTCTGCCTCGGCGGCGGCTGCGAACTTTCCTGCGCTTGCGACATCCGCTATGCATCGGAAAACGCAAAATTCGGCCAGCCTGAAGTCGGCCTCGGCATTACCCCGGGCTTCGGCGGCACCCAGCGTCTGACTCGTGTTGTCGGCCGCGGCCAGGCTAAAGAACTCATCTACACCGGCGGCATGATCGGTGCTGAAGATGCAAAAGCTATCGGCCTCGTAAACAAAGTCGTTCCTCAGGAAGAATTAATGCCGGCTGTCCTCAAATTGGCAGGCAAAATCGCCAAGAACGCTCCGGTCGCTGTACAGCTCTCCAAAGCTGCCATCAACCGCGGCATCAACTGCGACGTCGTAACCGGCATCGCTTACGAAGCTGAAGTCTTCGGTCTCTGCTTCTCCACGAACGACCAGAAAGAAGGCATGGCTGCTTTCGTCGAAAAACGTAAACCGACCTTTGAAGGCAAATAAGATTATCGTTTGACTCCGAATAAAGGGACGTTCCGTGATTCATCATGGGACGCCCTTTTTTCATAACAAAAGATGAAAAACGTATACTAAAGAAAAGCCAAAGTGATGTGACGACTAGATCTGAGTTAACAATTTCCCCGTAAGGGGACTGAAACTGTACATAACAGTAGACTCTCAACTGAATCGTCATACCGTCGCATCATCTAATTCCCCGGAAGGGGACTGAAATCTTGTTTTATGCGGAAACCCTGCAGACGCGAGTTAAAAGGCCATCTACGGTCGACTCATATAAACAGAGGGCTAAGAGGGAGAAGGCGCTCTTGCGCCCGATGAGAGGCATTTGCGAGGACATTCGAAGATGAGCCCTTTTCCGAAATTCGTTTGACAATAAAAGTCGAAAAACGTATACTTGAGATAAGTCAAAGTACTACTGACCTTTGGAAAACCTATTTCAGGGCCAAAAAACCCCGTAGGTTTGAAAATTTCCAAAATAGCTACAAATGGCGTAACCAAGCCGATAAACGACACTGCCTGATTTTTATTTTTCACCCGGGTCCCCGAAAAAGACCAAAAAAGCCGGAGGTTTGAAAAAATCGCCTGTGAGCCCAGTCTGGGAGCGGGTACTGGAAGACAGAGTCAGAGTACCAAAATCCCCGTAAGGGGACTGAAACTGGCTACGTTCTACGCAACGGAAATGGCGATATCGGGTCAGAGTACCAAAATCCCCGTAAGGGGACTGAAACAGGTAAAACAACGTTGGTCGCTGATAAAATCCACGGGTCAGAGTACCAAAATCCCCGTAAGGGGACTGAAACGGGGTTAAGTTTACAATTTTTGCGTTTTTCATGTTATTGCCGGCGTACCAAAATCCCCGGGTCTAAATAGACTCCTTTTAGAAAAAGGAGTTTGTACCGTAGGGGGACTGAAACGCGACGCCCAAAATTGTCTGCCCGGCCTTGATGTTAGCGTCAGAGTACCAAAATCCCTGTAAGGGGACTGAAACTTATCGCCGGCGTTAGAATAGGCGATTAATTTTTCAATGTCAGGGTACCAAAATCCCCGTAAGGGGACTGAAACCGTTCCGGCATCGCCTCAGCGACCATCCTGGATACGAGTCGGAGTACCAAAATCCCCGTAAGGGGACGGAAACTCCACGATTTCGAAGTTCTTTCCTAGGACCCATTCGAGTTGTTAAGAACCTTAATCCCCGTAAGGGGACTGAAACCGCCAAACAAGTTTAACTAGCAATACTAATAACGCCCACATCAGAGTACCAAAATCCTCGGATTTAACTAGACTCTTTTTAGGAAAAGGAGTTTGTACCATAGGGGGGCTTAAAACTAAATATTGCATGAGAAAAGCCGGTACAGGGCATCTGTCAGTGATGTCTTGTACCGGCTTTTGTTATGGGGGTTACCCTGTTGAGCCGGCAACGCCTGCGAAACGATAATCTACTCGTTATGCGGGTGGGGTCCCATCGTTATAAAAAAATCACCTTTCCCGAATAATAGAGGTGTCTAAGCCACTATTACATTAAAAGGAATGGTGATTGATATGGCAAAGAAAGTCAATGACTTAGCCCATACGAAATGGCTGTGCAAATATCATATCGTCTTCAGACCTAAGTATAGACGAAAATTATTTTCAATCCATATAGACGTGATTTGGGAGAGATACTCCGGCAATGGTGTAACTATGGGGGGAGATATTGGAAGGGCATCTCATGGCCGACCATGTGCCTATGTTGGTAAGTATTCCCCCGAAATTGAGCGTTTCTACGTTCATGGGATACTTAAAAGGAAAATACGCGTTAATGATGTTCGACAGGCACGCCGATCTCAAGTATAAATGGGGGAATCGCTATTTCTGGTCAGAAGGGTATTATGTAACTACCGTAGGGATGAACGAAAAAACGATTCGAAAATATATCCAAGACCCGGAAAAGGCAGCTAGTATGAAGGATTATTAAGTGTAAAAGAATATGAGAATCCGTTCAAGTCCACGGAGAAGTGATGGGGAAATCCCATTAGGGATATGCGCACCGTGGCTTGAACAACGTGAAAGCCAGCGCCTTGAGACGCCGGTTTTTAGCCATAAAGGTTTATAGCCGTTGTTTGCAGCCGTGTTTAGGATGAGGTTCCCGGCTGTGTGCGGGAGATATCCGAAAAGTCGAATGGTTTTATTTTGAAATAAATTAGTGTTATGTTAAAAATAAATGTCTGAACGGAGCTTTTTTCAACCTAACGGAGTAGACGATAAAACCCTTTTACTGTTACAATCTCGTCATATATGAAAATTATTTTCAACAAATAACTGCGGTATGGAAACATATGTCGGGAAAGAAGGTTCCTATGAAACAGAAAAAGGCCCTGACTTGGGCTATTATCCTATGGTTGTCGGCCCCGCTGACGATGGCGGCAGCCGCAGCAGACGGCAGTCAGTCTGTAACGACGAAGCAGGTCGTCGTCCAATCGTCGCAGGCCGAGGAAAATGCCAAGTGGGAGTCCCAGCAGGTTCAAATCATTACGGCTAAGGAAATTGAAGAAAAGCAGGCCAAATCGGTGGAAGACGTCATTTTCAACCAGACCGGCGTTTCTAAGACCGTCGATGCCATGGGGCGGACCGGTGTGTCGATTCGCGGTGCCGAGCCGCGTCATACGCTGATCCTCATCGACGGACAGCCCGTAATGGGCGATTTGGCCAAGTATTCCGGCGCCATGGATGAAGTCATGCGATTGGGGACGGAGAATGTCGATCACATCGAAGTCATCCAAGGGGCTGCCAGTGCCAAGTACGGTTCCGATGCCATTGGCGGCGTCATTAACATCATCACAAAGAAGGCGTCGGCGACGCCGCAGCTTCAGGTCAATGCCGAAAGTATGCGTGCTAAAGGCGATAAGGGGTTAGCCCCTTACACCAATCTTTTTCTCCGCGCCGACTCCGGCCAGATCGGAAAACTCCGTTTAGGCGTCTACGGCAGCAAGCGGGACATCATGCCCGTATACGCCAGTGAGAAGCCGCGGCGGACGTGGATCATCGAAAATAAGGATATGGCCAATTTTGAGCCAAACGCCCTGCGCTACCACGGGACGGCCGATACGATCGGCATGGTCGGTACGTATGACATCAATGAAAATAACAGCCTCCATTGGAACGTCGAACGTTATACGGAAGACCTCCTTCGCCACGTCAAGCACACCGACAGCGATATGGAGCCCCAACAGATTTTTAAGCGGCGGGCTGACCGCAATACGTATAATTTGGGCTGGACGGGACGGGCCGGCAGGACCGACTGGAGTGTAGAAACGAATTATTCCCGTATGAAGGAAGACGATATTTCCCTCATCAATTACTATGGACGGTCGTCTTACGAGGGCAAGAACGAGCTGAAATACGTCGACGACGTCGATCATCGCCAGCGCAGCCTCAAGGCCTCGGCCAATACGCAGATCAATGACCGCCATCTCCTCAGCTACGGCGTCGGCTTTATCAAAGAGACCGGTGAAGGAAGCCGTCTCAAGAGCTCGCCTCGGACGTCGACGCGCTACATCGATCCCTGGGATTACGATAAGAGCCTCCTCGTCGAAGGCATCGATGCCTATATGCGAAACGACGGAGATACGAGCGTTCCCGTCTGGTCCCACATCCACGACTATGCCTTTTATGATAACGGCACCAGCCTGCCTCAATGGGACCAAAATTATGAATACTACGGTGCCGACCGCAACGATCCGTCGACGCTGCCCCTCATTACCTATACCGATTACGAACGGCATAAGCTGAAGGATAAGGAGCCGAGCCGCTGGTACAATGACTCGTCCATGACCGACGACAAGTGGAAGGACTACTGGACATTTGAACAGCAGCTGCGCGACCAGAATCCGCAGTTGGCCGGCGCATCGAACATCGTCGGCAAGTATTTTGAGTGGGGCATGGCGACGGATCCCAAGACCCGGGAAAAGGCCCCGGTCTTTAACGGCCGCCATTTTCTCGAAGAGTACCGCCGCCGCAACAACCGGATCACGACGGGGCGAGGCACGATCAATCGGCGTAATTTTTTCATTCAGGATACGTGGCAGGTAAACGACAGGACCATCGTGACACCTATTCTCCGGCTGGACGACAGCAGCCTCTTTGGCAGCCATCTTTCAGGTAATTTGGGACTGACCCACAACGTCGGCGGCAACGAACACCGACGCTTTAAAGCCAATATCGGCACGGGCTATACCGAACCGGGCATGGGCGAACTCTGGTATAACTGGGAAATGTACGGCAGCAGTCCCGTCGGCATCGGCGTGGCCCGCATGGGTTGGTACTGGGTCGGCAATCCCGACTTGAAGCCGGAAACGTCGGTTAACTTCGACATCGGCATCGAAGGGGAAAATGACAATACGTCGGCCCGATTGGGCTTCTTCCACAACCGCATCAAAGATTACATGACCGTCTATTTTACCGGCCGCTACATGGATTTTGCCCCTGATTTGGGCTTTTCGGCCAAATGGATGCGGGCCCCCGATTTGATTTACAGCTTTAAGAATATCGGCCGCGCTGAAATTACGGGATTGGAAGCGGAAGTGAAGCAGAAACTGGGCTGTCATTGGACGGCTAAATTGGGGTATACCTGGCTCCATGCCATCAATAAGAGCGACTCCGATATGCCGCGCCGCCTCCTCGACAAGCCGGTCCATAAGGTCGATATCGGCCTCGACTATGACGACCCGGCAAGCGGTTGGCGAGGCTCCTTATGGGGCAATTACTACATCCACATGCTGGACAGCAATTCCCTTTCCGATTCGTCGAACTACTGGCCTGATATCCTTCAGGGAGAAGGGGCCGTGTACCGCAAGCCCCAGTACCAGAAGAAGACCTTCGGCATTTGGAACCTCATGGTGCAGAAAAAGCTCAATAAAGATTCATTGGTCTACTTCGGCATCAACAACCTGTTCAACCACCGCGACGACGATCGGGCGACGCAGCAGCGGGTCTACCGCTTTGGCGTCAACTTTAAACTCGGCCGCGATGCCCGGGACATCCTCGAAGGGAAGAAGGCCCCGGCAGCTGAAGGGGCAGGGGCTGCAAAAACGCCTGTTCGCATGAACGACTTTATCGCCCGCCCCTTTGACGAGTCTAAGGGAGAAGGCTGGGACATCATCGGTGACTACCGCCTGCGGTGGGATTCTCATAAGGGACAGGACCGTCAACTGCCGCCTTTCAGGGCAGATACGTACATCGATACGGCCGACCGCAATATGTACGATCGGGGCGAACACGGCTTTAGCCAGCGCCTGCGCCTGGGCGTCGATGCCCGCTTGGGAGAGGATACTAATCTGCGACTCTTGGGCAGCGCTTCCGGGTCGGCAGCTGTCGATACGGCAGAGACCGTGCCCCTGTCAGAAGGCCTCCAGCATCAGCGCGTCGAAGAAGCCGATTTGACGCACCGTGTCAGTCAATGGGACTTCTCCATCGGCCGCCTGACCGAGCCCATGGGGGTCACCGGGTATTGGTTCGGGAAAGAATTTGACGGCGTCCGCGCCGTTTGGACCGGAAAAGATGCCCAGGTCCGCCTGGGATACGGGTCCTTTAAGCACAGTACGGGTATCTCCGATTCGGCTTATACCCATTCGACGCACGCCGTCTTCTATCGGCCGCCGACGGTATCGGAGTTGATCGGCCTCAATCGCGACGATTGGCCTTATGATCTGGCCAAAATGGCCGGCACCAATCCCCTGAAGCCGGGAACGACCGATCCGGACCGGGAAGGGACGGTCTACGACGAAGGCAGTCCCAATGATATTTACAATAAGTCCTATAAGGGGAAAAATGACAAGGTCTACTTCTACCAGCAGCTGCGGGATGCCGTGAAAAACGGGGCCGACACGAAGGAACAAGGCGAGGTAATCCGCCGCCTCCAGCACATCGTGAACACGGCCTACGGTAAAGATGCGGCTCAGGCCGGCATTACCCTCAACGTGCCGATTCACGGCAAGGTATTGTACCGCCTGAAGCATAAAGACACGGGAGCCGTCGTCTATAAAGCGGCCGATGTCTACTATAACAGCTACATCAGCGACTTCGACTCGCCTGAAGAAAAGGCCTATAAACAGGAAATGAATAAACACTTTTCCATCAGCCTCAGTGACGACAGGGCCCTCGGTGACGGCCGGGCCTTCCTCACGTCCCGGGAAGCGGAACTGCATCGGGGCTATGAAGCCATTGCCGAGCATACGGCCAAAGAAGCCTGGGGCTATTACGGCAAGGACGATGAAATGGGGACGACCTACCGTCCCTTGGACGGAAACGGCATGTGGCGCAATGTGAGCCGCAGCGACCGGGCCGGCGATTATGTCTATGACGGCATCGAAGATATCGGCAGCCTCGATTGGAAAGATTCAGGCCAAGACGGAGCGGGTTGGTATTCGCAGTACCGGTTCGACTCGACGCTGGACCATCTCATCGATGAACTGTACAAGGAAAATTACGGCAGTGCCGACTTTAATGGAAACGACCCGAATTACGGGCTGAAGATTCCCAGACTGCTGTCGGAATACCTGAAAGCCTTGGAAGATCTCGTCCGCAGTGCCGATTCGGCCAGCAAGCAGCCCCGGGCGGCCTTGGAAAAAGCCATCGGCCGGCCGATTCTTACGGAGGGGACGATCCTCCGGCGCGACGTCATTGCCCCTCTCGATCGGGCGGCTTTCGTCCAGGTCAAGAAACAATTCGGTCCTGATTTCGGCCTCCAAGCTTGGTACTTCCATTCTTTCAGGCAGGACAAACAGCCGTGGCTTTCGGAAAATAACCACGGCAATGATGTCGATATCTTTGACCGTTTTGCCGACGTCGTCGGCATCGGGGCCCGCTGGCAGATCGGACAGAACCTGCGACTGTCTGCCGACTACGGCCAGAACCGCACGGAATTCGGCCGCTTCCTGAACGGTCAGTCCCGGTACGATCATCAGCGGGGCACAGCAGACTTTACCCTTCTCGGCCGGGATAAGGGCGGAACGCCTCACTTCTGGACGGTGCGCCTCGACGTTGGACGCAGTGATACGGACGTACCGGGAAGCTGGAATGCCTTTGCCGACTACAAATACTTCCAGCACGGCTCCTTCTTCGGTGGCAACGGTACGGAAAGCCTGCCGGACCGCTATCTCGACGGCATTCGCAGCTTTACCGTCGGTGCCGGCTATGTACCGGCCAAAAATCTCCTCGTCGAAGCCTTCTATACCTTCGATGCTAAGGGCATTCACAGCCGGGATACGCTCTACGGGCCGGAACAGTTTACCTTAGGCGATTACGCCCGCCTGCAGCTGACCTATAAATTTTAAATACCTGCCTTAGGACAAATAATGGCGCAGTTGACAGGCCGTGCGGGCCAGTACCCACGACGCCGAACACAGGGCAAGGGGCGCCGCGGCGATGACGACGGCCAGGTTTCTGGTTTCCGTCGTCATCGTGCTGCGGGTCAGCCAGAGCAGGGCTTTCAGTACGGATTCAATGGTCACGCAGCCGGTGAAAAGGGCGATGACAAAGACGGCAGCGGCTAAGGGCAGCATGACGAGATACGAGAAAAGATAGAGGGTATGTTTCATAGGGGACGCCTCCTAAAAGGTTACAAGATTCGATGTATTAACATGATATACCTCTATTCTCAATATGTCAAATAAAATGATAATGAGAATAACGGGAACGGCTGTTCTGACAGGCGGTTACAAAATAAATGTCGGAACGGATCATTTCCTGACTGATTGGAG
>OIYU01001352.1_pt1 | contig 15954 bp, 6 predicted proteins | sample 1588321 | NCBI WGS metagenome assembly OIYU01 (sample SAMN03283258) | human gut metagenome | biome: human-associated habitat; material: feces | host: Homo sapiens | place: USA | collected 2013 | reverse complement strand
ACGTGACCCTCTCACAGTTCATCCCTTCCGGATAGATCAGGCTCATCTGGAACGAACCTATGGGCTCCTTCAGTTCCTCCAGTCCGCTTATGGTATTCTTCACCATAAAGCAGCTGTTTGTCTCCACCGTCTCCGGTCCATCCAGTCCCAGCTGCACGGGGGATTCCGGCACTTCCTCATAGCTCAGGAACTTTGCATCTGCCCAGTTGCCATGGTCGCCATTGATGGACCCGTTGCTATCCAGTTCCAGTCGCAGCGTTCGCACTCCGGTCAAGTCCACACTGACAAACTCAGCAGGCACCAGATAGGACATCTCTGGACTGACATAACGGGGCTCCTCCTCATTGTCACAGTACACTTTGAAGATCATAGAATTGCTATATTCCTTGAGGTGACTTGCACCAACCCAGCTTTCAAAGCGGCTGTAGCCCTTTCCCGCAATATCATACGTCAGCATACAATACGCATGCATGCCTATGCCCTTCTTTTTGCCATCGACCTCAGGCAGATCCAACGCTTCCCCATCCGGGCCGGTTACGACCATGTCTAGACCTTCCACACCGCTGTCCTTGACTGCATGTCCGTAGGTCCCCTGGTTGTCTAAAGCGGTCCATTCTAGGTCACTTAGATAGACGTTTTTTGTTGTACAGAATGAGATCCGATAGACAAACGTACCACCGTCCGGGCGGTGAACTGTAATTTTGGTCACCCCTGGGACCCGCATTGCCGGGGAAATCACATAAGTAACCGCTTCATGATCGTTTTGCACGGTCACCTCAGGAACTTCATCCCCGACTTCAATGGGATAGTAATAATCAAACTGTCCTGGAGCAAATTCCTGCACAGGTTTTCCATCGATCGAAATGCCCGTAATGGTACTGATCGGGTCGATCTCTTTCATCGTTAAGAACTTTGCATCCGCCCAGTCTGCATGATCGCCTGTATCCGGGCCATTGGTATCGGCCTCCAAGCGAAGAATCTTCGTATTGGCCACCGGTATTGAAATTTTCTGCGCTTCTCGCGCACCTGTCCCGGAAGGCTGACTCTCATAGATCAACACATCGTCGGAATACACGCGGAAAATCACATCGCCCATATCGGACTTAAGCGCATCAACCCCTACATATGCCTCAAACACCTCGTAGCCCTTTCCCTCGATGTTATAATAAACCTCGGAGGTCGCGTGGGTACCAAGTCCTTTTTCAAAAGTCGTACGTACCCCGTCAACGATCAGCTCCAATTTGGGATTCTCATGGGACCGGTCTTTCTGAATCGGTCCATACGCACTATAGGAGTTGGCCTCAAATTCTAAGTCGCTCAAGTAGACGGTGGCGTCCAACTCCAATGCCTTTTTCACCAACCCCTCCAGAGCCGACTGCATCTCCTCAGCCGCTGCATCCAGCTGGTCTTGGGAAACATCTTCTACGCTGGCCAACAGATCTCTCGCTTTCTGCATGGCTTCTGCCAACGGCGCCCAGCTCTCCGGGGTATAATGGGCCTCGGGTAAACATTTTGCCTGGTTCATCTGCTCTAGCAGTACATTGACGGAACGCAACCCCTCCTTAGCGGCATCCAAAGCTTGAATCGCTTCTTGTACCTGCTGACTGGTCAGTTCATCCCCCAATTCCAATAGGGCGTTGGCTGCAGCGACTGCCTCTTCGAGACGTTGCCATGTTGCAACCGTGTAATCGCTCTCCTGGAGAGAATCCAACCCGGACAGGTGATTTTTCAGGCGTTCCATATTGCCGTTATAAACAGGTAGTCCTTGGTCCTCTGTTGTCGCCGGACGGAAACGGACGGCGAAGCCGGTACCATATGCCATAGGATAATACATCGTCTCACGGTTGTCCACCAAGTAACGGTTACAGAGCAAGGCGCTGCTGTCCTTATTGGAAGAAGTTCCGGTCAGGCCGATCGCATCTGCATAGACTTCCGCCACATAGGTTTGCCCCTCTGTCAGGAAGGAAAGTGGCAGTTGCATCTCACGCTCGATTGCAGAAACGCTTCCCACATACCATTCGTCCTTATCCCGCGTCTTTCTCGCGTAGGTGGCATACTCCGACATAGAGGCTTCCAGCACGCGCAGTTCATCCCAATTGCTGGGCAAATTTTTCCAGAACTGCCGCTCCTGCTCCGGAATCTGTGGAATCGTCGTCGGATTTCCATACCAATACAGGGAATGCATACCGGTGCGGAACAAAAGGGAGGAGGCTAAGGCATATCCCTTGGTTGCCTTTCCTGGATAACAGAAGGTATGATCCGTCGGGCCTTGTATGGCGCGGGTAAACAGGGTAGAAATATCCTCTGCAATCTGGCCGCCCTTAATCCCCTCGTCGCCCAAGATGCCTTCGGTTGTAAGTAAATTCGGATAGGTACGTTCGATGCCGCTGGTTACATACTCGTCATGGATGGTTAGAACCAAATGGTGGCGGGCCGCCGCCTCGATCATCTCTTCGTTCCTCGCTTCATACTCCTGGTTTCCCTCCATCATAAAGCCGGGTTTTACCCCTGCAGCGCCCCAATCTTCAAAGCGTGCAAACAGTTCGTCCACCGTATACCGTCCATACTTGTCAAACATATGGCGGTTGTTGACGTATAGAATCATCCCTACCCCTTGGGAGTTTGCATATTCGCAGATCTCGCGCATATCCAAATGAGGCTGAAAGAGGCCGCCTTCCGGCCAGCCGGGAACCGGTTCGCCGGTAATCAATCCATACGGCGGGAAGCCCTCGCCAGCGTCAAATACGCCGTCCGCAGGGATAAACTCCTTCATAATGCGTTTGACCTGCGCCAGTTCTTCAGAATCCCCTGGTTCGGGTTCCAACTTGGATGGGTCCAAGCGAGGGTCACATCGATCATCCAACTCTGGCCCATACCAGCCATAATCCAAAAGGACATACTCAAAATTTTCTGCTTTCGCGGTATCAATCCAATTTTTGAGGGTTTCCGTGGTCTCGCTACCCGCCCCCAACATCAGATTGCGTCCGGGCTTGACCCACTCGGAGAACTTGTACATCTCTTCATCTGCGGGTTCATTCAAATTTAGAATAATATCCTCATTTTCCGGCAACCGAGCCAGTTCTTCCGCTACTACCAGGGTACGCCAAGGGCTGCTCTTCTCTGTGTTGGCAGCGACATGGACCACATCGCCGTCGTACTTTGCCTGTAATGTGCGGTCTGCACACTTTGTCATATACAGGACAGCATAATCGTCCAGGTTTGCCTCACAAATAGAGACCACCGCCCCGTCTGCATACTCTACAGTCATTGGACGGCAGTAATGCCGGCCTTCAAACTCTTCTACCGGAATGGTCTGGGGCACGATTTGGTTGATGTCCTCGTGAATCTGCGCAACCGCACCTTCTGGAAAAGCAAATTGCGTATATTCGTCCGTGATCTGGTAATCCATGTCCATCTCCGGTAAAAGGTATCGGAATGCAACACCTGTGTCATACGCACGCATCTCGATGGTGATGGTTTTTCCCTCTGTATTGGACAGGGTGACGGCCGTCTCCTGGAACCGGTCTTCAATCACCGCTTTATCCCCCACAAGTGTATTCCAGCTTTGGTCCCCCTGAGAGGTCTCTGTCGAAACCAATGTCAGGTTGTTCTGAAAAGAACCCGCTGTGGTCTCTAGCCCCAACGTTCCATCCTGCAACAAAGCTGTTCCGTTCAAAACAACATTATAATAGGGGACCCCTTCATCCAGCCAAAAATTAATCTGTAGGTCTTTTTCTGGCGCGGTGGTCCTTTGGACATCCGATGGGGATACCGGGTCATTCTGTGCGGCGTCGGCTATTGGAACGATTCCAACGTTTGTCGTCGCCAATGCCAAGGATAAGAACAATGCTGTCAGTTTCCTTTTCATACTTCTCCTCCTATTTTATCCACATCTGTGATACGTGCGACACGTATCTTTCCTCCGATTTTTTTGCACCCCCTCTTCAATACCGTTGTTTTTGAATACTTCCCTCCTTTTCTCCCATTCTTTTCTTTTACATGATAGCATATCACCTAATTTAATAATCGCTCTATGAGCAAATTTTAAACAATTTTTATAAACCATTTTCTCAATGAAATGTCAAAAACACTTGAAAAAAAGCCTTTGAAAATTCTTTCACTGAATGACTGCCCCGTTTCCGTTCATCTATGTTCTGCCCGATAATATGGACAATTTTCTATTAAAGTTTCCACAGACAAAGTCTGATTGTTCGAAACAATTATATAATTTAAAATAATTATATACCTGATTTGAACGATAATTTTTTAGATTGTTTATGATTTCTATTTTATAGTTCTAAAAATTCTTTGATATTTAACCGGTAAATATATTTTTTCAAAGCATAAATATTTCCTATAAAAAATTATATTTTGTAGAAAATCGTGTATATTGTAAAAAAGAAGGCCCGTTCTCCTCCATCATGGAGGAGAACGGGCAAATCCGCTACAAAAGACACACTGGAGATTGCAATATGAACGCTTCAAATCAAAAAAGTATCAACCAGGAGAAAAGTCAGGCCATCAATCGTGCCTTGATTATTGACCTCCTCCGGCAACAGGGGGTCTGTTCCCGCGCGACACTGGCGCACCTCTCTGGTCTTAAGCAGGCCACGATCACCAATATCATTGCAGAATGCATTGCAAGTGGGCTTGTGGTGGAAACAGGGTTGATGAGCGGCAGCAAAGGCCGGCGTTCCATAGGAATTACGCTCAATGAAGAGCACTGCCATGTCATCGGAATCCGTATGACACGCAGCGCGTTTTATCTTTGTCTGGCCGGTCTTTCTGGAAAACCCCACCGCATACAGGAATACCCGATTGCACCGGGGGAGCCTGTGCAAATAACCCTACCGCGTATTCGCCGCGCTGTGGAGGAAACGCTTGCTGAGGCAGATTCCAAAATTGCCGCCGCATGTATGGCTATGCCCGGCCCTTACCATGAGGATCGCGATTGTCTGTTCTTTGTCACAGAGTTGGCTGGTTGGCAGAACTATCCCATTCGGGCAACTCTGACGGAAGGATTGGAACTTCCCTTCCTGATTGTAAACGATGCCAACGCCAGTGCATTTGCACAACTTTGGTACCATGGTCAAGAGCCGGCCACACAGAATATGCTGTATGTGCTCGCCGGGCAGGGGGTAGGATGCGGTATTATCTCCGAAGGCCATTTGGTGGTAGGACAGCGTGGGCTTGCTGGGGAATTCGGCCACAATTCGATTGATTTTAATGGTCTGCCCTGCGAGTGTGGAAACCGCGGCTGTTTGGAGAAATACTGTTCTACGTTGGCGTTGCGCAACCGCATCCGAAATCGTCTGGCAGTTGGGGAGACCTCCAAGTTGCGTGCCGATGCTCTGACGACAGAGGCTTTGGCACATGCGGTTGCTCAAGAAGACCCGGTCGCCTGTGAGGAGTACGATCGTGTGTGTGATTTCCTCTCCATCGGCATCACAAATCTCATCAACCAATTCAACCCTGGCCTGATCGTTATTGGCGATGAACTCGCAGAGATTGCACCGGATCGAATGCTCAAGACCGTTCGAGCGCGCGTCGGCGAAAGTGTCAATGCGCTGACTTCCGGTGAAGTAACCATTGAAGTCAATCGCCTTCCGGGAAGTCCCGTTCTGCTAGGAGCAGCGGCTTTCGCGGCTGAATCCGTTCTCTCCGATCCAGGAAAATTGATCCAAGAGGCCTCTGCACAACAACCTCTTTCCTCTATGCCGTTGGAGTGTATCGCTCCGTAATCTCCATTTGGACGGTTCTCCCTGTGACTGATCCGGCGTTTTATATTCCAATCAGATAAAATAAATTCGCTTATGGCCTACCAGTCCAGCCGGTATCGGTGCTTTTCCGAATCATAAGAAAAGCCAACGGAGAGCAAGGTCTGGCAGGAGGCTCTATTCTTTGCGTCGAGTTGCACAATCACCCGGCGGGTATCGGTTTCTTGGACAATCTGTTGAGGCAACTCACAGACGGCAGCCTTTCCCAAGCCTTGGCCTACATATGCCGTTTCCCCGATGAGATCATCGACGCTGTTATGTTCCAGCTGTTTCCACCGTCCCATGCCAGATTTCGCCGCTTTTCTCATAGGGATCATATTGACAAAAGCCGATTGCAGTCCCTTCGCATGAGATCATCCAATGGCGAATCCAATTGTAAGTTCCCTGACGTTTTCTGATCTCATCGGTCCAGGCAGCCGGATGTTCAAACCACCGCGCAACATGTGCCCGGCCAAGCCACTGAGCTTCCGGGAGAAGATGAGTGTCCGTGCGTTGTCGAGGCTGTATGGTTGCTGTGTGGATTGGAATGCACTCTTGTTTATCCCTTCAAGAGGGTGTCCCCAAACTACGAATCTTTGGATTCATAGGAAAGGGGCATCCTCTTTCTGTTTGGAAAAACATCTGCGTTTCTAAAAAACGAGGAGATCCTTCCGTCCTTTCACGACTTTTGGGACACCTTCTTTTTCATTAGACCGATGTTCGCTATTCACGCTTTTACAGCATTCTCTCTCAAAACACTCGGGTTCTTTACAGATCAATCTGTTTTGTCGCGATCCGCATCCGAAACGTGCGATCGTGTTCCACAAACAACAGCGTGGGGTTGCTGGTAAGGAGTAAATCCTCGATCTGTACACGTGAAAGTACATCAATAAAGTTCAGCGGCTCATCCCAAATATACAGATGCGCCGGTTTACAAAGACTTTTCGCCAACAACACCTTCTTCTTTTGGCCTTCACTGTACGCCTCTATGTTTCTGGAAAATTGTTCCCTGGAAAAGCCCAGCTTTCGCAGAATGGTTTTCAGGAGGGATTCTTCCACCCCCTCCTTTTCGGCAAGCGAGCGCAAAGAGCCACATAGCCCCGAAGTCTCCTGCGGGACACAGGAAACCACCAGATTTCCACCTATCCGGAGGTTCCCCTCGAAGGCAATGGGCTTCCCAAGAAGCAAATTTAACAGGGTGGATTTACCACAGCCATTTTTTCCGCACACGGCTACACGGTCTCCCTGTTGAATCGAAAAGCGTACGTCTGAAAAGACCTCCTTTTCTCCATAAAAGGCTGAGAGGTGTTCTGCTTCCACCAATACGCGCTTGGGATAATGGAGCGGCGATAACCGAAGAGGTTCCGCCTGCTCCAAATTTTTCAGCAACTTAGCTTTCTCCTCTACCGCGGCCTCCCGTCGAGCCTCAATGGTTTTGGAGCGTTTCATCATTTTGGCCGCCTTATGCCCCACGAATCCGCGGTCTGGACGCAAGCCGGAATTGCGTGTGTCATACTTGCTTTTTTCGGTTTTATCGCTCCAATCTGCAGCCCGGTGGGCCGCCCGGTCCAGCCGGTCAACCTCCTTGCGAAGTTTTTCCTGCTCTGACCGCTCAAATTGATCTTGCCGGTTCCGATTTTCCTGCCAGGATTGAAAATTTCCCGCCTGTACTTCGATGTCCGCACGATTGATCGAAAGGATATGGTCCACACAGCCGTCAAGCAATACACGGTCGTGAGAAACCAGGATAAACCCTTTCTTTCCGCTTAGATACCGGCACACAGCGTCACGCGCTTCCTCATCCAAGTGGTTTGTGGGTTCATCGATCAAAAGGAACCGGTTCTCATGCAGGAACAGGGTTGCCAACAACACTTTGGTCTGCTCGCCATTGCTTAAAGTGTTGAACGAACGATTCAACACGTTGCAATCCACCCGAAGAAGGGACAATTCCCGTTCAATTTGCCATCGGTCGCACTCCGGGGCGATGGATTGCACCACCATAGCCGTACTCTTCTCTAAATTAGAAACCGAAAAAGGAAAGTATACCATTGGGACTGGACAGGAAATCACCCCTTGATGGGGGTACTCCCCCAATAACAGGCGTAAAAGGGTGGTCTTTCCCCGGCCGTTCCGGCCAATCAAACCGGTCTTCCAATTGGTGTCCAATTGAAACGACGCTTGATCAAAGACCCACTCCGGGTTTCCCTCATATCCAAAGGTTAAATTTTTGACCTGTATCAAAGCCATTGTCATCGCCTCCACAACAAAAATAGGGCCGCAAGAAAGCGATCCTTTCCCGCAGCCCTTTTATCCATTGTTTCAGAGACGCACAACGGCAATCCCGCAGGCGTATACAATGAATCCAGTATTCTGTCCCTGTTTTCCTTTCGGCAAACAGGGCTATCCACACCGGTTAAGTGTATTCAGGAGCGTGTCACTTTCTTGCAGGGTACAACGAACAAAAGGAACCCATGGTTCCTCGTTTCCATACCCGATTGTTCCAATCTTAGCAAGAAAAAGTGCGCACGCTTTCAACTCCCATCGTCTTATTTGCTGTCACTATAGCATACGATCTGTTATTCTGTCAAGCCAAACAAAGGGCTTCCGCACCGGTTTTCACCGGAGCGGAAGCCCTTTCATTATGCAAGAAGGGATGACCTTCTGCAAAAAAGTCTTTGAATGATGCGATTATCCGGCAATGGTCACCGTACAATGTTTCACTGGCGCACCACCCGGGAGTGTGGTATACACGCCCGTGCTCTGGCCCGGCGTACCGATTGCATACACGCGATAGTAGTAATCGCTTCCAACTTTTGCTACAAACTGCGTCTTGAGTACATTGCCGTTGCCGACTGTAAAGCTCGGCATCTGGCTGTTGCCGTTGACGACAGTCATCTTGAAGCAATAGGCCTGGCCATGCTTCAACGCAAAGTTTACAGTTGTATCAGAAACCACATAGGCCTTCTGTGTAGAAACCGTCTGTGCTGCTGAGACAACACCGGATGCGCCATAAATATTGGAAGTATTGGCCGATGTAGAGCCCTTGCTGCTGTTGGGCTTCGATGAATCAGCCTTTACAAGGCCGTCGATTGCATCCTTGCCATTGTAATAGGCAGTCGCCAACTCTTCATCGGTTGCATCCGGATTTGCCGCTGCTGCCTTGGCCACATTCAGCGCCGCCTTGAAATTCGCCACGCTGCGGGAAGTATAGCCGCTCAAATCCATCGCTTCCATTTCGGCGATAAGCTTATTCAGCTCGTCTCTGCTCGGGATCTTGCGCAGATCCGCCATGGCTTTGACAAGATCGTTCGCCATCTGATTTACGGCTTCCTGTGTCGCCTTCTTTTCGTTCAGCATGTCGATTGCCAGACCGCGAATTTTTACAAAGGCATCCTTTTCTGGACCATCCAGGAACGTATTCAAGTCCAGGCTGTTAGCCTGATCTACAGCTGTTTGCAGGACAGAGAAGTCTGCTCCGCGAACCAGTTTATCAAAGGCTTCCTTCAGATCTTCACAGGCTTTCTCAATATCTCCGGCCAAAGCCTCTTCATCTGCCGCCACTTTTTCTGCTGCCTCATAGGCCGGCAGATACTCTGCCCAACTGTCCGCTGTAAAGTCTTCCTCGTGCAGCTCACGGGCAATTTCCAGCAACAGATCGAGCTCGGTCTTGTCGCCCGGGGCAAAGCGCAACATGTGGATCATATCCATCAGGTCGCTCCAGGCCTTGTCGATTTCTGCCTGCGTTGCCGTCGGATTCCCTGCAACCTCGTTTGCCTTTTCCAATGCTGCGTCGTAGCGTTCCTTGACCTTCTGGATCAAGTCGGCATATTCCTCGCCCTTCTGCAGATCTTCTGCAATCGCAATGGTCTGGCGCAGAGTCAGTTTGTTAACCACTGTGAATACGAAGCTCAGCTCCACATCCTTGTTCGGCATTTCATAGTTGTAGAGATAACCAGACGGATCGTCGAATTCTTCCGGCTCTCCATTGATGGTTACACCTGCAATCTCTCTGCCGTCCACGGCCGGCACAAAGCCCAGTTCCAGCTCGGTGCCAGAGAGGACATCCTCCTCATATTTGCCCAGCAGGTCTGCAATCTTATCGCTCTCACCGTTCACCGTCAGGTTGACTTTGCTGCCATCATACAGGATCGACAGGCTGTGTTCGGCGGGAACGTCCGCTTCAAACTCTGCATCCGCAGTGACGTCTTGGTTCACGACCATGGTATAGGTATTTTCTGCTGTGAGTTCCACTTCTTCGCCATTAATCAGCGCGCGGCTCACATGATACCCTTCGTCCGGGGTAAAGGTAAAGGTGACTGTTGTTCCGACGGCTACGGTTTGGCCCGCAACGATTTCGCCACTGTCTGTAGCCGCCGAAATCTTACCGTTAACGGGCTCTGTAAAATTTACGTTTACCTTTTCTTCTGCGCTATTCCTTCCAAATATCTGAAGCTCCGTGATGACCGCGTTGGTGCTCCAAGTGCTGTAAGAGCTGTTCACATAGATGCGTACGCCCGTGATTCCTTCCTGCACGGCGTCAAATACGATCTCCTTCTGCTCCTGCTCGCGGTCTGCTGCATTCGACTTCCAGGTGATGTCGCCCGAATTGGCGACCTTTTCCCAGGCGTCTCCATCCTTTGTTACAAGTACGTCAAAGTTCTTCGGTCCCTGATCCTTTGCAAAATAGCTCCACAGGATGAGGCTCTCCACATCCTTCGGCGTATCCCAAGTGATCTGCACATAGCGGTCGTCTTCCGGAATTTGGCTGAGAACCTTCATCCCGAATACACCCTTGCCGTTTGCGCCCTCTTCCTGGTCGTCAAAAATGCCGTCATTGACAAAGGAAGCCTGCTTTCCGCTTGCCAGAGCTGTACTCGGAGCAAACGCCGTTCCGTCCGGAGCGATGTTATGCACATCTTCCTCTGCAACATTGACCACTGCGGTCACCTGAATCTCAGCGGTGTTCGCAATGCATTCCGGCAGAGTCAAAGTACCTGTGATGACCTGCTTGCCAGCAGCGTTCGGGTCATAATTTTCTAGGTTCCAAGTAACAGGAACCGTTGCACGCATGCCGCCCTTCAGAGTCAACGTAATCGTCTCCGGCAAGTTCAACACGCCGGACTCTGTGCCGTACTCTACATCCTGATCCGCCGGATTTTCTGCGGACTCGATTTCCAACGGCGTGCCGGTTTCCTCGGTTGCAAGAAACTCTGCGGAAATCTCCACATCGCTTGTGATATTCTCCAGGGTATATTTGTTGTCCACAGGGACAACGATCTCATTGTTGACAACTGCCTTGTAGGTCTTATAACCGTCGTTCGGAGTAAATGTGATTTCGAGCGGCAGGCCGTCTAAAACGGAACCTTCCGGATCGGTTATAATCGTGCCATTCGCTGTTTCTGCGATATGGATCTCATACTCCTTGACATCGTCCAGCTTGGTCAGCGTTGCATCCGCCCAGTCGCCGTGGTCGGAGCCGTTGCCATCGCCTGCATCTGTCACACGAAGAGTCAGTACGCGGCAATCCGTGATAGTCAGGTTGATTTCTTCGCTGGAATCCTTCTTCAATACGTCGGACTTGTAGATGCTCTGTCCATCCGCCAACACCTCAAACTGGATGCTGGAAGTGGCAACCTGCATCTCCTGGTCCACGCCAATGATGGAATGGAACTTGTAGGAACCGCCGCCCAGATAGATCTGGATGTCGGAATTTGCATGGGTACCGATACCGGATGTATAGGTCTTACCACCCAGCCGCAGCGCATTGCCATCGATGGACTTGTTGCGCCCCGGCGCGGTGCCCCAGCCAACCGTTGCACTCAGCCACGGATAATCGCCCAGCTTGGTAACGGTATTGACCGGCGCCTTGGAAACCTTCACCGGTTCCGTCGCCAATTTCGTTGTATTCTCTTCATCGCCATCATAGGTATAGGTCGCTGTTGCAGACAAGATATAATCGTCTGCCGGCTTTGCAATGGAACAAGATGCGTCCTCTGGCATGGTAACCTGGAAGGTCACTTCTTTTTTCTCGCCCAATGCCAGTTCTGCGATCTCTTCCCCTCCGGTGACCTGGAAGCTTTCCGGAGCATCGAGGGATACGACCACGTTTTTCATGGTCTCACGGCCGACATTTTCCACTTCTACGGTGAACTCTGCGGTCTCGCCTGCATTGTAAACGCCGTATTCGGAACTGAGGCTTACGACTCCCATCTTGTCGATGCTGCCCGGCTCTGCGGCCTTCACACGATAGAGCTTCACGCCGTGGGTCGGGATTTCGCCGGAATTCAGGATTTCTCCACAAACATCCTCGCTGTTCTCCTCCCAGAGATCTTCGACCATATAGAGCGAAGTGGAGGCCAAGGTGATACGCTCGTCTTCATCGGACAGATTCGCCAAATCTACACTTGCGGTCGCGTTATTTGCGCCGCTCTTGTTGAAGAAGCAAACTGCCGCTTCGCCATTTTCAAGCGGTTTGACAAGGATGTCAATGCCGTTTGCGGTAGAAATGCGCTTTGCCTGCAGAAGGAGCGGGTCCTGGTTCAGTGCAATGACCTTATCGTTGGTAATAACATCATACGCACCATTATGTACCTCGTGATCCACACCGTCCGGGCTAGTCTCCGACACGAAGTCGCGAATATCGCAGCCCACAATCAGCGGAGAGTTCATCATTGCCCACAGGGAGAAATGTGCCTTATTCTCCGTATTGCTCAGTCCGCCGTTGCCGACCTCGAGCATATCCGGGTCATTGTAGGTGCCCGGCTTCTGATAGGACCAAAGGGTGACTGCCTGCTCATAGTTCGACATAACCGAACTCCAGCTTGCGGAAATGTCATGAGAGGTTCTCCAGGAGTTTGCAAAATCTCCCGCCCAGGTCCAGGGCTGTGTTCTGCCGTGTTCACAAACGGAGAAGAAGATCGGTTTTTCTTCCGTCTGGTTCTCCTCTGCGACCTTCGCCGTTGCTTCTTTTAAAGCGTTGCCCATCTTGGAATAACGGCGGATCGAGTCCGCCTTCTGGCCGTCGATGGGGTTGAAGATCTTAATGGTGTTCTCGCCAGCATCCAGGTCAATGTAAACCTGCTGACGGCCGGTATTGCTCCAGCCGCTGGTGCGCGCAATCAGCGTTTCATAGGTGCGTTCCCCATTCACTTCGATCTGCGCATATTTGGACAATTCAGACGCTGTCTTCTTGAAGCCGATGGTCAAGACGTACTCACCGGGCTCGTCGACGGTCTTTTTAAAGGTAATGGAACCGCCGTTCGCGCTCAGGCCCGTCACATAGCCGGTTCCATAGCAGCCGCCACCCTTGACAACGGATGCATTTCCCTCCAGAATCGCATCCTCTGCCTGAAGCTGTTCGCCCTCTGGCGTGCCGGCTTTGGCCACTGTAATGTAGTCCACATCCGGGGCCTTTGTATAGCTGGTATAGCCAATATCGGGGCCCATATCGACCACATGGCAGTAGTCGTATTTCAGATATTCGACGCCCCACTCTGCAAAAGTCTGGGCATCAAGTTCTTCGTTACCCGCAGCGCCGGGCAAATCCTCACAGGTCAGCTCGCCGCTGGAGCTGTACAAACCGACCTTCAACGGATTTTCAGGGTCCAATGCATTAATCTGCTTGATGAAATCCGGTCCGCTGGGGAAGCCCGTCAAATCGAACTGCATCCGACCGTTTTCATCGCGCATATTGGACTGCCAGCAGTCGTCCAAGTTAAAATAGACATAGCCATGATCGTTCAGATTGGTGTTTACCAAGGCTTTGGCAGCATCCATCGCCTTCTCTTCATTGATCTTCTCACGGAAGAAGTTCCAAGTGGACCAACCCATCTGCGGTGGCAGCTTCCCTGCTGCAGCCGCTTCCTGTTCCTCCAGGATTTCCTCCTTCTCTTTGGCGCTTTCCGCTGTCTCTCCGGAAGTCTTTGCCTGTGCGGCAGAAGGTGCCGTAAGTACCTTCTGCAAAACGCTTGTCGCCGCAGAGGGCAGAGTCGTCAGTTGGAACGCCTGCTGAGGCTGCTCGGTGTAGTCAGCTGCTGCGAATGCAGTTGACGACGCCGGAGCCATCAGCGCTGCACAGAGCAGAAGACTTACCAGTGCTTTTACTCTCTTCACGTTTCTCTCTCCTTCTTAAGAAATTACAGGTTATCAAATCCCTGCAAACTTTATGTAAAAGCGGCTGCTGGACCGCCTCCACATCTTAACAAAAGCCCTAGTTTGACACACTAATTTGATAAATTATATAAAAATCCTTCTCACCAATTTTCATTTTTATACTAACATTTACATCAAGCATCTTTAATGCTTCAAAGAAATTAAGATAAAAATACATATTTTCGCAACAATTATCCATATTTTGATTGAATTTTATAAAATTGCGCTTAAACAAAGGCTATTCGTGAAAGGAAGCCATATTTTATTTTGATCCATTTCGTGTCTTCTCGTTCTATTGTTTACCAATATTTTCACTTTTGCGTTCGACACTTTACACATTTACATAAAAATGTTACACTTATAACAAAAGTTATCTTTTTTACGGAGGCGAATCATGAACAAAAAGACCGAACGCCTGAACCGTTTGATCGAGATCCTGAAGATCCGAAGCTTCGTATCCATCAAGGAGCTCGCCTCCCTACTCGGCGTGTCAGAAATGACGGTGCGGCGGGACCTGCGTATTTTAGAAGCCAATAAGGTGGCAGAAAATATTCACGGCACCACCGTATACAACCCGGCCCATGGAATCCATAAGACCGACGCAGGTTATAACCTTTTGTCGGAAGTGGGCAAGCAGGATAAGCAAAAGGGAGCGATCGGTAAACTGGCAGCTTCCTTGATTGAACCGGGCGACATCATCATTCTCGACACGGGAACCACCACGGAACAGATCGTACCGCATATTCCCAACAATATGGACATCACTGCATTGTGCTACAACATCAATATTCTGATGGAATTACACCGCAAGGTTGGGGTCAAAATGCTGTTTGCCGGAGGAAATTACCATTCCAATACCCAGATGTTCGAGAGCAAAGAGGGCATTGCTTTCATCTGTGGCATCCGGGCCAGGAAGGTTTTTGTCTCTGCTGCGGGCATCCACGAGCAGTTGGGGGTCACCTGTGTCAACAGCTATGAGGTTCCCACCAAGCAGGCAATCCTGAAATCATCGCTCGTTCGTGTGTTAGTCGCGGATTCCAGCAAGTTTGGCAAGGTCCGTCCCGCTTATTTTTGCGATTTAAAGGAGATTCATGCCATTGTCACCGACAGCGGTCTGTCTGAGGAATGGCGGCAGAATATCCGGGACCATGGAATCGAGCTGTACATCGCCGAGGAGGAGTAACCACTCAGACATTTGAGATTTCTAAGAAACGAAAAGCGGCCTTGCAATTGCAAGGCCGCTTTTTCTCAAGAAATGGTTAAAAATTGAGAATATCCGCATAAACAGAGGATTGGTAAACGAAGTGGAAAAAAGAAAAACAAATCATTTGCAACCAAGTTCCGACAAATGAAAGAGCCATATAGAATGGTTTATTCCAAGAAATGAATCTCTGTGAAAGGATGCCCTTGAAATAGAGGATCCTTTTCCACACTTGAAACACCATACGATCTCATTTCTGTTTGACTCATCCAGAACTTATTTGTTTATGGTTTGTCAAAGGGTTGACATAGGAGCAGTATGGAGGAATGCCGTTTACAAATCATCGGCTGATCCGTAACGGGTCAAAAGTAGAAAAGAAATTATGGCCATGAAAGGGTGCGCTCTATTCTATAGAACTGCTGGCACATATGCGAAAATGATTCCCTTATATGGCGTTAGAAGCCAAGAATCCACCGTCTGTTAGGAGTATCATGTTATAATAACCTCACGCCGTAAGCGGAAATCAGGGATTTCCGACGGCTGAGAGAACATTGAAATATCCGGATAAGCGGCTGTGGAAGCCCTGCGGGGAATTTTTTCAATTCGTTCTTTTCGATGTTATAGATAACCTCACGCCGTAAGTGGAAATCAGAGATTTCCGACGGCTGAGAGAGCATTGAAACATCCGGATAAGGGGCCGTGGAAGCCTTGCGGGGGATTTTTTCATTTCGTTCTTTTGGATGTTATAGATAACCTCACGCCGTAAGCGGGAATCAGAGATTTCTGACGGTTGAGAGAGCATTGAAACATCCGGATAAGGGGCCGTGGAAGCCTTGCGGGGGATTT
>OIYU01001341.1_pt1 | contig 16009 bp, 20 predicted proteins | sample 1588321 | NCBI WGS metagenome assembly OIYU01 (sample SAMN03283258) | human gut metagenome | biome: human-associated habitat; material: feces | host: Homo sapiens | place: USA | collected 2013 | reverse complement strand
CTGCATATAGGGGAGCAGGAGGATCAGTACGACCCAAAGCCCCCAGAGGGTGAATACCCCAATCAGCAGCCAAGCCTGCCACGGTCCGCGCACCAGAGCCATGATGGCGATAACAGCACCAATCAGAATGGTGATGCTGCCGATCAAAAGTCCTTTGTCGTTACTCATTTTTTTGCCGTCCTTCCTGTAAATTTTGCCTGAAAACAAAAAAGAGGGACCGCACCAAGTTTTTCAGTCCATTCTGAAAACTTGATACGGTCCCTCTGAGGTGCCGGTACTTATCCCGGCAGGGGTTCGCGGTCACCGTCCATCACCTCTGCGGGTGCAGGAACAGTCTCCGCTTGGTCGGAGCCATTCTGATCACTTTCCGGCTTTGCTCTGGAGGTTTGTCCGGGAAGGTAGCCAAAGTCAGTCAGCCATACTTTCAGCTTCTTGACCGTGCTTCCGTCCTTTTGGCGGACATCCACCAGTTTTTGCGATCCGGTGAGCCAGATCATGCTGCCCTTTCTGACCTTGAGCTTCATGAGCCTGGCAACAGCGTCGCCACGGGCCCATACCTGATAAAAGTCCGGCTGGTTACCGCCGTTTCGCTCCATAAGGTCAAAGCAGACATACGGTTGTTTTGTCTGGCCTTCTTTGGGAACAAGATCATGCATGACTCGGCCAAATACATGGATCTGTGCCATAACACTTCCTTTCTTCGCCTTTGGCGTTACTATCTATATATAAAAAGTGCCAGCAGCAATCCGGCCACAAAATGGGCGCGGAGATACCACTGACACTTGCATACAAACTTAACAGCGTGTGCAATGCGGGCTTTTGGCCTGCGGTACAGAACTTCGGTCTGTATCCCATATGGGAAGTGCACAAAAATCAATTACAAGGTAAGTGTAACACTATATCTTGTGTATGTCAAGTGGTATAATTCTATATATAGATATTTTCGCGCGGCGACTTACAACATATGGTTCATGTAACGATAGTAGTCATCCAGCAGGTAAAACTTCAATCTTCTGGCATAAGTTTTGCCATAGTGAATTGTCAGACCGTAGATGTTTCCGGTACCATCCACTCCAAGGGGACCCAGCCAGCAGTAGTTTTTGCCCTCGTCAAAGAACCAGAGCTGAATGTCCTGGTATTCTTCCTCGGTTACAAGGCCGGAGGCGGCCAGTCGGCAGCAATCTTCTTCCTGGAGCATTGGGCGGGAAAGAAAGCGGCGATAGAGTTCGTCCGACAGGCACAGGGCCTGCTGGTAGGTCAAAGGATTCGGATGACTTAACCACCAGCGCGTGACATCTTCAAAGGAATGCAGCTTCGGCTTTGGATCAAGCGCACGGAAAGCTTGGAGAAAGGCCTTCACATCTTCCGGTTTTGCCGGCGGAGGGATCGGGATTTCTTGGACTTCATTATCCAAAAATCCAAAAGCAATCTGTTCGCCGGTCTTGTCCTCCAGAAGAAGAGACATTCGGGAAAGCGGAGATACCAGAAAATGTTCCATGGCAAAATTGGCATCCAGAAATTGCTGGATTTTGTATTGCTCAATGGTGTGTGGCTTATACATTGGCGAAACCTCCTTTTTGATGTTCCGCTTATTAAATAGGGAAGTATTTTCACTTTTCTGCAATGTAGATTAAATTTGAAAAGGCAAGCAAAAACTGCGGCACCATAACGGTTTGAACGGCACCGCAGCTTTTTCCTTATTCCGTGGGTTCTTATTCAAGGTTTTCATCCGCAGAGGAAGTCGTTTCAAGCTCTTCATACCCCAGAAAACTATTGGTAGAAAGGGCTGCGTCCAGGTAGTCATTTCCAACTGCGGGACGGCTCCCCGTCTGGAAATAGAATCGGTAGTGGGAACCAATCCGAAACCTGGAAGCTTTGCTCAAAAGCAGAGTGGTTTCTGCGCCTTGGGCATCTACTAACTGTACCTTGCGATAACGATGCAATGCGGGGGCGGTGTCACTGGTACAAACTCCTTCGACTACTTCATACCGGCCACAAGCGGCGGTGCTCCACAGGCTTCCGCTCAACACCAGCGAAGCGATGAAAATAATTCCGCCCAATGCCAGAAGGATGTGATCTGTGGTTGCGGTAAAAATTACGAGACTGACAGCGAGGCTGGCAAGCCCGGCCAAAGCGGTCAGTAGAATCTTACGCCGCAGCACAAAGGGGAATTGATCCCATTGTTTTTTCATGTGCTGATCCTTTCAAAAATGATTTGCTGACGCAGGTACAGGTTGGCCACGGCCAGCGTGACAGCCTGACTGCTCCGGCTGTTCTTCATCATGCTGGCGATATTCTGGCAGGTGGTCTCGCTGTCACCGTACACCTTTTCCATCAGGACCCGTTCACTGGGGAGAGAGAAGACATCCTGCTCCACACATTTGATGATTTCGGCGGTGGAAAGAAGCGCCTGATGGGCCAGCCTCATTACACGGGATTCATAATCAGTCCGGCGGTCTTTATGGAATAGCTTCATAGCCTGCTTCATCGTTATCCGCCGGCTGAGTACCAGCTTGGCAGCGGACACGCCGCGTACAAATGCGGAGCCATTGGTGGGGATGACCCCAAGAGAGCTGAGCAGGTCGTACAATGCATCGAATTCTGTTTCGCCGCATCCGGATACCAGAAGGCCGCGGATGAGCAAACGGTTGACGCAGGCATCCCAGGGACGGGCAACACATCCGCCAAGGGAGGAGGCCAGCTTGTCACACTGGCAGGAAATATCATCCCATTTGGAGATCCGCCAGTTCAGTGCAGTCCACACGACCATTTCCTGCATATCCACCATGTATCGCTCCCCACCCAGCACAATGACCGGGCAGGAATGTCCGCACCCGTTGGCCTCCCGCTCCAGACGGCCGACCGCAGTATACAGCTTTTTTAATTCCATAGCTTCAAAACCTCCTTTTAAATATCCTTTACTGCTGTATGACCGCGGTTTTCAACAGACTCAAAGCAGACTTGCCAAAAAGCGGGGATCACAGCGCAGCTTGGCCGCAGAGCGAGAGATCCAGGCGCCTACATGAGAAGGAGGCACATGATAGATTTCCGCAATATCTGTGACCCGCATCCCTTGTAGTTTAAGAGCAAGCGCCTCAATACCGAGTCTGGCTACACCGTCATATTCCTGTTTGCTGGCCTCCAGGAGCGACAGTGTTTCTACCAGGGACATATGAGCATCAAAATCATCGGCCTGCGGTTCCAACGCCTCACCGTCTGCCGCCAACTCGCCATGCTCGCCAATGATAAGACGGCTGAAATGGCTCCGGTGATTGCATACCTTTCTACAGTAGGATAAGAGACCGTTTTTTACGACTGTTTTGGCGTAGGTGGAAAATTGTGCCCGCCCGTCATCCTTATAAGTGGCTGCAGCTTTGCAGAGCCAGAGGCATCCCTCTTGAAACAAATCGCTATACTCCAGGCCGCAAATGGTGGGATTGACATGGATATAGTCACAAATCACCCAATGTACCACAGGCAGATTCTGTGCAACGAGTTTCTGTTGTGCTTTCGTTAGGCTATTCATATTTTCGCCCCCATCAGGCTGCCGCCTTCATGTCGGCGGGAGGGCCAGACGCCTGTTTGCACAGACGAATCACTTCATCGCACATCCAATCAGAAAATTGTCCGATATGAGCCTGGTGCTCGTTTAAGCCCAATTTGGCCTGTAGCCAGATATAGACCTCCCATTTTTCCATGTTCCGGCTCTGTTGCAGCTGACGAAGCGCCTGGTGCGCCAGAATCCGTTTGTGTCGCAGATCACCATTGGCCAAGACACCCATGGGCAGGTGCGTCCGATCATGGGCGCTCACATAAGCGTCACAGGCAGGCCAGCGATCACAGAGATAGAGAAATTTTCCCTGAGAGCGCCGGTTGTGCCCATATACAACACTAGCGGGGCGAAGCGAAGAGTTGGCGTGACAGTATGGGCATTTAATTTTTTTTGACTTCATCATAAAATCATCACCTCCAAAAACGCGCCGAAGACGGCGCAATGACGTCTTTTTGGGTATAAATTAGGGGGCGCTGCCACAGGACCACGCAGAGCAAAGCTGGTGAAGTGTGCAGTTAGACGGGTCCGGCGTGTGCCATTCAATGTATTTTGAAAAGGCAGATTCAAAGGAACGGCGCGGCAGGACAGCGCTGCACTCGGCGGGATCAACTTGCTCGCCGGTCAGCTGATGAACCGATTCGGCAGACAGCAGCATGACCTGCCCGCACTCATCCACGGTAAACAGAAAACCCGAGCATGGTTTTTCATGTTCATGTGTGCAGACCTCACAATCACAGGAGATAAAAATGGCGTTGCGCCAGTTTCCACCAGTGGCACGCAGAAAGGAATAAAATTTGCAGGGTGTATTCATCCTGTACCTCCGTTATTCGTTTTTTGAAAAACAAAAAGCGGGGGCCGGTTGTGGATATCCACAAACCGACCCCCGCATATTGGCGCTTAGGCGAACAGACCCTCGATCTCCTGGGTGATCCGGGGGATGACCGTATCGTTGAAGATGAGGGTCAGAGCCGCCAGGAGCAGCGCACCGAGGACGACAGCGATGATGATCTTCACAGCGTCAGAGATATAGAAATCGCCGCGCTGGTTGGAGAGCGCCGTGCGGGCGCGAAGGACGAGGCCGTTGACTTTGTTGCAGATGCAGCTGGTAAACTTCTTCATGAAAATACCTCCTGAGAGTGTGATTATTGAATGGTTGGGTGCAGCCTGTCAGGAGCGACGGATCGGCTTGAGCAGGCCGTTTTTGTTGGAACGGGGCTTGTCAGGATATACCTTGGGCTTCTGATGCAGAAGCTGGTGGAACCGGCGGCGAATCCGATTTTCGCCGTCAGGCGGAATAAACTTTTTCTTCGCCATGGAATTCTCCTGTTCAGACGATAAATCAAGGCCGGCCTGCTGACAGGCCGGCCTTGTGGCAAAGTTGATAGCAGCCGGTACGCCGGCTGCTATGGGAACCCGCTGACATACACGGTATCACCTCCAATATGGGTTGGTTCCCGAGCGGGGGAGTTGTTATATAAAGCTCAGACTTGAAGTGTGAGCGGGAACCTGTCAGCCGAAGAAAGCCCCGAGAGAAGCCAGCACCTCCGTACAGAGGACAACCAGATAGATGATCATAATACAGATCAGCATCATCATGGAATAACGCTGGATCTTCTTGGGCCGTTTGGCAGCTTCTTTTTTCAGGTTGTTCTGTTCAATCTGCCGCATATCAAAGCAGATCATCTTGAAGTACATCCGCTGGTCGTCACCGCGTAGTACGCCAATCAGGCCTCGGATCACATCAGACAACATGGGGCTGCCGATGCGGGTCTCAAAGTGAATCAGAGCGTTTTCATAATTGCCAGTTTTCATGTCAGCAATCGTCTGATCCAGCTCTGCACCGAAATCCTTACCTGCAACGCGACGGTAGGAGGTGAGAATTTTCAGTACATCACGATCATTCTCCAGATTCTGCCCAATGGTCAAAGCAAATCGGGGTATTTCGCTTTCAATGAGTTTGCGACGCTTCTTAACAAAATCGAAAACGCTGTAATAGGTCGAAAACCACAGTGCTACCGCCAAACCAATCAGGATCGGAACGGCCAGCGGCATAAGCGGCGCCATGAGCAAAGCGCAGAGACCAACGGAACCCGCCCGGACCCATGCCCGGGCGGTATAGACTTCCGGTGACAGTTCCAGACCAACAATGTCCAGTGCCCGCTGAAGCTTATTGCGCTTGAGCTTATCCAGTTTCAGATAAGGAGCGAGCAGCCTGGCGATCTTGGTAGTGTAGACGTCCAGCAGCTTTTCTGCTTTGATGCCCTGCTGCTTACGGGCTAGCATCATCATCCGGGAGGTCTTCTTAGTGGGAATGTCCACGAAGGCGCAAGTCAGGTTATAGGTGGCGAACCCAAAACAGATAATCGCCAAAAGAGCCAGAAGCGTCATACGCCGTCACCTCCGTATTCAATGGGTTTGCTCAGCTTCATGATCTGGGTCAAAGCAAACAGAATGATGGCTGCACAGATCGCCAGAGCGATTTTACCGGGAGTCGTAAAAATGAGGGTATGGAACCAGTCTTTGTTCAGGAAATAGAGCAGCGGCACATTGGCAATCACCAGGAACATCATTGTGATAGCTTCCCGGCGCGGCCCCTGCATCATGGCTTCCAGTTCAGACTGTACCACACGCACATCACTGAACTTTTGGGCAATGGTGGGCAGCGTGTTTTTCATGGAACGGTCAGACTGGCACTGGATCAAGATGTTGCACCACTCATGAAAGACTCGGTTGGGTACCTTCATCTTGAGGGAGTTGATGGCGCTTGTCAGATTGGCGTTGATCAGCTCCGCCTCGTAGACGAAAGCTTCAAAATTGGCCTTTACCGGCTCGTTGATGTAGGGCAGGTTTTCTTTGACAGCCCGGATCAGATCCTCGGTGCGCAGATAAGAGGTGGTGATGATGGAGATGGCGGTCTCCAGTTCCTCGTTGAGATGTTTTTTGTAGCTGGCGGCAGTGCTGCGCAGGTACCAAATAGGGGCGAGGGAAAAACCAATGCCCAGAATCGGAACCATATACACATTGTTGATGAGCAGCGCCAGTACGGCACCCACCGCAAATAGGATAAGCGACAGCCGTTTGACGGCCTCATAACGGTCAGACCGGCCGGTACCTTTCAGGATCTGCTTCAGCTCATAATCCTGATTGAAGAATCCCTTGGCGGGTGTGCCCATCAGAACATTGAGTTCATCAGACAATGTGGCCGCTTTGCGCTGGGAGCGGAAGAGAGCGTCAATGAAATCGCCCGGGCGCACACCGAACAAAGCCAGGAGGCCCGCGCTGATAAGCGAAAAACATATGATATAGACCCACTGCAATGCTTAATCCACCTCCTTAGGGGGCTGCATAAACTCGGCCAATTCCTTGTTGGAAATACCGTTGTCCAGCAGTCGCTTTTTCAAAGTGTCGGAGATCAGGCCGACCTTCCGATGGTGTCCGACCACACGGACATTTCCATCCCCGTCAGTCACATTGTCCCCTACCTCAAACTTGTATAGTGTGTGGGAGATGAGCTGACCATCCCGGAAGTCCTCACCCTCCAGAATCTCCATGATTTTGCGGGAGCGATCCTCCAGCTGTTTGGTGAACACCACGATGGGGTAGGCCTCTACCATGATTTCCATGAGCACGGAGTCATCCATACTGTATTTGCGCTTGGCGAGGGTCATCATTCTGCGGTATGTGCTGTTGCAGGAATTGGAGTGGATGGTGGTGCAGACCGTGTGGCCGGTTCGGGAGCTCTCTGCTGCAGACAGACTTTCCGCCGCAGACCGCATCTCACCGACGCCGATTACATTGGGATGCTTACGCAGAACCCGCTCCAGAAGAAAGTCCTGGTTGATGTTCAGAGCCGGATTCTCGCTGGGGCGGGTCAGCAGGTGGATGACAGAATTCAGGATGTTGCCGTTCTCGTCCCGTTTGACCAGATCAAACTCACGGCTGCCCTCCTCGATGGTAATGAGGCGCTGATTGTTGGGTACATTGGAGAGCAGCCAGGCCATGATGGTAGTCTTGCCGGAACCCGTGGAACCGGCGATGCATACACTGACGCCGTACCGAATACAGGCCATCAGAAAATGAAGCATCTCAGCCGTGGCGCTGCCGGAATCCAGAAGTTTCTGTTCAGAGACCGTCTGCTGGTTGACGATACGGATGGAGGCATTGATGCCAACATCCGGGTCCACGATAGGTGTCTTATCCACGGAAATACGGATGTTCTTATCCAGAAATCCAACCACGCTGGGCATCGTATCGTCGATGACCATGCCGCAGGCGTTGAGCATACGCCGCACCACATCAATGGCGTGCTGCGGAGAAGAAAACTTATCCGGGATCTTGATGCTGCGGCCGCCGGCCTCGATCACCTCAATGTCATTGTAGGCATTGAGGTTAACTTCTTCGATGCCGGGTTTGTAGATCCATTTCTTCAAAAAGGAGTACCCGGCCATATCTTCATAGAGCTGCTCGCAAAGATGCTCGGTGGTCAGCCCGCTGATAGCGTATTTGCGTTTGACGATGTACTGCACCATCAGTTCTTTCAGCAAGGATGTGGCCCGCTCGGCATTGGCTTCGCCGGCTTCGGCAATGGTGGATGCGTGATTCTCAGCAAAATACCGCTGCACATCCTCCAACACCTGGTCATAGGTCAGCTCCTGATTGGCGGCAGGCGCAAAGAATATGTCATTGAGGTTATTCATCGGCATCTTCCTCCTCGAACTCGTCCTCCTCGTCAGGATCTTCCTCTGCGGCCTGTTCCGCCAACTCCATCTGCTCCAGCGCATCCAGCACCTTGTTGAGCGAAGCGGTGTACTTGGGATTGCAATATTTGATAGCCTGGAACATGCCGCCCTCAGTGGCGCACCGGTCGATTTCCTTGCTGTAGGGGAGCAACCCATCAAACCCTCCGATGATATACCCCATTTCATCCAGAGCGTGGAACGGCCGGGCCATACCGGCAAAGGTCAGGTGTTGATCGTAGTGAAAACGTCCATCCACCAGCAGCGGCTGATGGGCCTTCAAGTAGTTGATCCCTTTCAAATCAGGGGTGAGCAACCGAACGACCAGATCGCCGGATTCAATGGCCGCCGGTGTGAACACATTGGTCATGTTGGAACTGCAGTCCAAAATGACGAAATCCACCAGTTTGGCTGCCGCATTGACCAGCTGGAGCACCATGGCGTATTTGATTTCCGGGTAACTCAGAGGATTCTCACCAGCGGAATACCCCATCAGGCCAATAAACGGATAGCTTTTCAGAACCGTGACATGGCTTGCCACCAGCGAGGTATCAATCTCTACGCTGCTGAGAACCTGGCCCACCGAGGCGTTGGTCTGAATAATCTGATCCGGCAGCCAGACCGGGAGCATGGGAACGCTGATCTCCGCGTTGATGATGATGGCTTTCCGCTTATCTCGGGTCAGGGCTTTTGCAAGAATGCAGGAAAACATACTTTTCCCGCTTCCGGGACTGCCCCAGACAGTAATGACTTTTCCCATCGTTTCCGACCTCCTTCTGTTACTCAGCCGGTTGGCTGGTGTCCGCGGGGGGCGTTTCGGCGCCACTGTCCGGCGCCTCAGAACCGTCCTCGGCCGTAGGCTCGCTGCCCTCCGTAGTCTCACCATCTTCCGTCAGCGTTTCGGGAAAATAGATCTCCTGCAGGGTTTTGTCCTGCGCTGCCAGAAGTTCTTCAGCCAGTTGATCGTTGTTACGGGAGATCAGGGCCACATGGGCGACGCCGTCGTTTTCCATCTCTGTGATGATCCGGGCCTGCTCAGGTGTCGCCAGAACTGTGATGGTAGCAGATTGCTGCCGCTCTTCGTCCTCCGTGGGCTCCTTGGTGTTGTCCACATTGACGCCATCGGAATCGGTAACCGACAGCACTTTAACAAAGCGGAGTTCCGGGACCTCTTCTGCTGTCTCCAGGAAGTGATAGATCCGAATGATGTCGTTGGGCTGGAGCTTGTCAGAGAGGCCGGAGGCCAGCGTCTTGACAGTCATTGAGATAGCTACCTTTCCAGAAGGGATGTCATTGAGTGCCACATCCGAAGAAACCGGAACACTGCTGACCTTGCTGGTAAGGATGTAGTCACCTTCAGCCAGATCCGCTGTTACATACAGGCCCTCCACATCGCTGAGACTGTGCGCAACATTGGAGGGCAGATTGTAGCCGCCAACTTCCACAACCTCGGCATTGTCCGAGGTGATTTTTTCGCCTTTCAGCACCGGCTGCGTGATACGGACGATTTCGGCTTTTCCGTTGGTCTGACGGGCGATGGTGGGGAGGGCAACAAAGGCAATGACTGCTGCCAGGACCAGGGACAAAATGCCGAAGATAAAACGGTTGTTCAATTTCATAAGCATAATCTCCTAATGCAAAAATAGTTCGGCCAATGTCGCCGCAGAGCAGCCGCAGGCCAGAAAAGGTAGAAACGGGATGGACAAAGGGCGCCGATCCCGGTAAATCCGCCGAATCATCAAAATGATGGGCATAGCACATACTGCGGAAACCAGAAAAACGATGGACATACCGGAAGGACCATAGATGAGTCCCAGCACACCGCAGAATTTGATGTCACCGCCGCCCATGCCGGTCCCTCCAGTCACCATGGCAGCAGCCAGAGGAATACTGAATCCAAGCAGAGCGCCTATTAAGGACTTTGCGAATATCGGCCAGAGCCAAAGCGGAGGTTGTCCGCAGTCCAGGGCGAACCACGCTTTGATCAGCGGCGCCGCCGCAGCCAGCGGGATAAAAAAGACGAGCGCCCGGTCGGGCACTCGCCGATGAAAGATATCGTAGAAGGCAAACCCGACAATCACCAAAAATGCGGTGAGCAGGTATGCCGACCAGATATTATTCTCGATTGGTATACCAGTCATCATAGAGACTCCCGTTGATCGATACATAATCGTTCAGATTGATGCTCAGCATCCCATCCGGCGTCCAAGTGTCCCAAACCTGAGTAAATACTGTATAGTTGGTAGAATCCGGGAACCAGATAGGCGTAAAATGCACCGTTCTGTTGTAAGTGGAGAAGTCGTTGGGCTGGAAGGTGAATTTTGCACTTCGACCACTGGACACCCGCTGCAGAAGACGCAGATAGGTTTGGTACTGGAATTCCGGAAACACAGAAAACGCCGTCTGCGGATGAGTAATGTGACTGGTGGGTGCATCGGTGGAGAGCGTTGCGGTCACATCCTGCTTGACGCCATACCCGCTCTTCATGGCCTTGCCGGAGGCAGTCGGTACAATATCATCCGGCATCAAGGACATGACACCGCTGATCGAAGCGGAGTAACCGGTGTATTCATACTCCCAATAGCCTTCATCAACCCAGTGCCCGCCGTCTTCTCCGTGGTCACACCATACCCACACCGGCACCCAGTAACAGCTCCAAACACCCCAGTTGGCGGTCAGCTTCTGTGTTTCGCTGGGAAGGGAAGGCAGTGTATAGCTCGGATTGGTATCCGTAGCTACGGGATCGGGCGGGATGTGTTCGTTCAGATCTACGATTTTCGCCACAAAGGTATCCTGAGCGGTATAAGCGCCGCTGACGGATACCGTTATAGTAACTGTCTGGGGAGTGGAGGGAGTGTGCCATTTGACCCAGACTTTCTGGCTGTCGCCAGCCGGAATCACGATATTGTTGACCCGGTAGGATGTGCCGAGAATAGAAAAAGTCACCGAGGCGGGGTTATCCGGTGTAAGGTCGGTGTCAGTCCGAAGTGTCACGGTCGTGATTACATCGGTATCCACCCGATACTCTACATCAGGAGCCTCAATCTCGCCTTCGGGCGGGATTTCATCAAACCAGACGATACCAACGCCGAGGGTATTGATGATGTCGGAGTTGTTTTGCGTCCCGGTGGTGCTGCCGCCCCATGCAGAAATGCCCAGATCACTGAACTCCAGAAACATGCTCAAGGGCAAGTTCTTATGGGTGAGTGAGGTCATAGTCCTTCGCAGTGAACCACCCGCCAGCTGATCGTACAGGCCAGCTTCAGTTGCTGTCATGCAGTAATACTGGCCATTGTGGGTAAAGTAGGCGATGGGCTCGATAAGAAGCTTATATTCGCCGGCAATCATCCGCTCGTAGTCCACACCTGCTGCTTGAGCAACCATCATGCAGGCATATTCTGAGCAGAAGTACCGTTTGATGGCATCAATATTATTCTGCCCACTGCTGCTGACGATTGTGGGCATAGACTGGGTGGGCTTGATGCAGGTATAGGCCACGCCGGATTGAAGAGAAAGCCCGGTACCGGCCAGATATTGCAGTTTATTGACTTTACCAAAGTGCAGAATGCTGCTGTTCTGCGTACGATTGGAAAAGTCAATCGGAGAAGAGACGGCAGAGCCGCTCGCTGCATCTACCACCGTAATGCGAACACCGTCATTGCCCGGGTTCCAGAAGTTGGTGCTGGTGCCCTGGCCCATACCACCGCCGCCGCCGTCAATGTTGCCGTTCCCGCCGGCAGCAAAAGCAGTGGCAGGAACAAGGCACAGGGTCAGCGCCAGACTGCACAGGAGGGCGAGAAGTCGTTTCAAATGACATCACACTCCAATCATGTAAAATTGAAGGGCCGCCACATAGTTGTGACGGCCCTGGAGATCCGTATTTAGTTGTGGGGCAATCAGCCCATGTTTCCGACTTGCTTGTTCAGGTCACCATCGCTGCCGCCGGTGGACTGCTGCACATCGCCGGGCACCACCCACCCAAAGACGGGATCGTAGACGGCGCCGCTGCCATTGCTGGAGCCGGGGGCCGGCTCATTGCTGGAAGTGGATTCTTCTGCCGGCGGCGCCGTGACTTGAGGTACAGACGGGTCGGGGGTGACATCGTGATCTTCGCCGGGGTCTGCAATCTCTGTCTTGCCTTCCGGAGCAGGGGGCGGAGTTTCCTCCGGCTTGTCCGTATCAGTGAAGTCAATCACCACTTCACTTTCCGTTTCGGAGGTTACCTTGGGGTATTCCTCCTCAGAGCTGGGAGACTGCCCGGGGGAATACGCATCTGCTCCGCTGGAATTGTCCCCGTTTTGGGCGCCGCCGTCCGACCAATCGCTGGTGGTGCTGCTGGGAGGTGATTCATCCGGCTTGAAATCCTCCGTTCGATCCCAGCTTACGAACCAGCAGACGCCCAGGATCGCAACACAGAGGACGGCCAGCGCCGAAACGATAAAGCCTTTGGATTGGAAAAACTTTTTCATGTGTGTACACACTCCTTCTTTACTGTTATATAAAGCATATACTGCGGAACTTACTGATGTTTCAACAGCGCCGCTAAAATTTGGTGTTATGATAGCCAGTCAATTCTACCCGCTGTGTGATGGTAGGGTAGTTGTGCCCAAACATCCGCACATAGAACTCTACATCACAATAGAAGATATACTCGACTCGGTCGCCCACCACATTGAACTTCAGGCTGATGCCGGATACCTGGTAGTCGTCCGTGGAAAGCGGGATTTTGGAGGCCAGTCCGCCGGCCACCGTGGACTCCAGCATTTCCGTGTAGTCACTGCTGGAATAGAGGGTGCGCAGGTACTCTTCAAAGTTAGTTTCCCGTTGGGAGCGGTAAGTGTCCGCATAGATGGTGGCGCTCAGGTTGTTCAGCTCCATTTTAGCGCCGTTTCGGATGTTGATGCAATTGATCCGCACCGAGGCATACAACAGAAGAAAGGAAATGAGCATCACTACGCCGACCACAAAAAAGCAGGCGAAGAAAGTGATTTCACCCCGCTCGTTGCGGAGTGGCCGTCGCAGCCACCGCATAAAATGCTTCATAGGCCACCTCACTTCCAATAGTGTTCGCTGACGCCGGAGCCGCGGGCCACCACCGTGATGTTGACCAGATCCAGATTCCAGAAGCCGCCCAACTTTGCTTCACCCTCAATGGTGATATAGAAAGGAGTCCCGAGCTGAATGGCCCTGGACATTCCGGCCGGTGTGGGCGACTTGTATGTGGCGTCGATGGAGTAGGTTATGTTTTCCGATCCCTCGATCTCCGAGCACAGAAATTCAAAGAGAGAATCCGTCTCGCTGTTGATGCCACCGGACAGCTGGATCTGCTTTACCATCTGATCGGCTGCGTGATCCAACTCCTGTTTCGTGGAGATGATATCGAACAGATCGATGATAAATGCCAGCAGGACAACGGCGATAAAGATGAAGAACACCGTGGAGAAATAGTTGGCCTCACCTCGCTCGCTCTTCATTGTCCTGCGGGCTTTCTGCAGGAAAGTATGAATGTGAACCACCACCTTTTCTGACAAATGAAAGCAGCCGCCCCCTGCCGGAGCGGCTGCTTTACAAAGTATTGACTGTACCAAGTATAACAGATATGGATTTACGGCGAAAGGGCAGGACTGCGCCAATGTAGGGACAAGATTGTGCCAATCAACTGGGAACCGTGAAAAGAATTCCTTTGATACGGTTCTGCAGAAAGTATTTCAACTTGTCTTCTCAGTCAGCATTGACCACAACAGAAAAAAGTGTTATTATAAGTGCATAAAATAGATGATGATAGAGTATCATAATAACAAGCGTATGTCTACGGCAGGAAGGAGAACTGTATGGAGAAGACAAAATATAGAGATTTGATCATGCGGTACCTTACTGCATTGGACCCGAATCAAGTGATTACAACAGAACAAGTTGCTCAGTATGTAGCAGAACAACTTCAACTCGAAACAGCAACAGTAAAAAAGACAGTCAATGTAAATATGGCCCGTCTTGAAAAAGAAGGGGAAATTGTGCGTTTGACAAAAGGCATTTATTGTAGGAAGGTAAAAACAGCATTTGGATACTATACCCCGGATAAAGAAACGCTTTTTTGTAAGCAACTTCTTCGCAATGAAAACGAAGTGATTGGATATGAAACAGGATTATCTGCCCTCAATCGCATTGGTCTGGTATCTCAGATGCCCCAAAAAAGGTGCATTGCAACAAACTTGCACATGAAAAGGATTCCGAAAGGAATGCAGATAGAGATTCGGAAACCGCCAATTAGAGTCAATGCCGATAACTTTCGATATCTGCAAATTTTGGATGCAATTCGAGAACTGGACATGGCACCTGTCGATACAGCGAGGCCGGTTGATGTAGTAAGAGCAACAGTTCAGAAATTTGCGTTAGAAACGGATCAGCTGATTCTGATGGCTCGAAAGTATTATGGGCAAAAGACATTAGTTCGGACGATAGATATTATGTTGGAGGGTAGTTATGAATCTGCACGAGGATAAGTTTGCTTTTTTGAATATTATCAATCTGGTTCATGAAGATAGCGGCATTAGATCCGATATTTTGGAAAAAGACTACTATGTTACGCTACTGCTTAGAGAGTTGGCAGGCAAGCAAGCAGAGCTGCCGGCTTATTTTAAAGGTGGAACAGCTCTGTATAAAGCACAGAAAAGCATCCGTCGTTTTTCTGAGGATATTGATTTGACGGTATGTATTGATAACTGCAGTAATAATCAGGCAAAGAAACGACTGGAACTGGCAACAAAGAAATATCAATCGCTCCCCCGTACATCCAGAAAAGAACTGGAGGACGACCGCAAAGGCAGTATCACAGCAGTTTACGACTATGCTCCACTCGTGGGGATTGACTCAGATGATCCACTACAGCGTTTCGGATATGTGAAAGTAGAAGGCACCTCTTTCACTGTCAGCGAACCCTTTACTCCACTTGAAATTGAACCGATACTTTATACTTATGCCACAGAAGAACAACGCCAAATTCTTCAAGCGCAATATGATGTTGGACCTTTCCGGATCAATACAATTCGCCTGGAGCGTATTTTTGCAGACAAAATTTTTGCAGCTGAGTTTTATTATGAACGTAAAATGTATTTTGATGTGGCAAAACATCTTTATGATGTCAGTGTCATGCTCGATTTAGAGCAGATTCAAAAAATGATTGGAAACCAACAGATGTTTCTTGAAATGCTGGGGTATAAAAGACTGGAAGAAACCAGACGAACAGGCAGCGACTTGGCAGAAAAGAAGTTTTCCGATTTTCAACTGCTTGGAGGGTTCGGTGATAACGCTGCATTGCGTAAAGATTATCAGCATATGCAGCGGAACTATGTTTTTTCAGAAGAAGATGTGCTGTCTTTTGATTATGTAGTAGAACAATGGAAAAAACTCAGAGAGATCCTACTTGCGCTTGCATGACAATAACACATCGATTTTGCAAAAAGTAATATGCGATTGTCAGGTCGAGGGCGCTTTGTATCTATCTATGTAAGTGAGCTGTAAGTCGAAAAAATAGTCGCCTGAGAAGTATGTGTTCGATACTTCCCAGGCGACTTTTACATTACAGGTTCTGCCGGATGATCCGCGTGATGATGCCCACGGCTACGCCACGCTCCATGTCCAGGCGGGTGACGGCAAAGGACACATCATCCTTTTTCCCGGGCATCCGGTAGTCATAGCAGGAGTGGGCTACCGCATTGACGCC
>OIYU01001335.1_pt1 | contig 16067 bp, 16 predicted proteins | sample 1588321 | NCBI WGS metagenome assembly OIYU01 (sample SAMN03283258) | human gut metagenome | biome: human-associated habitat; material: feces | host: Homo sapiens | place: USA | collected 2013 | reverse complement strand
GTGGAGGACGCTTTCTATGATGAGATCGTGGAATTTGTCGTGAACGGCAAAGAACGCAGGATCGGACGTATTGTAGAGATCTACGAAGACAAAGCTGTCATTCAGGTGTTTGAAGGGTCAGAAAATATGTCCCTGAAAAATACACACACGAAACTTACCGGCCATCCTATGGAGATCGCGCTTTCCAAAGATATGCTGGGACGGACGTTCAATGGGATCGGCCAGCCTATTGATGATCTGGGGCCCATCGTCTCCAGATTAAAGAGGGATGTCAACGGCCTTCCGCTGAATCCTGTCAAGAGGGAATATCCGAGAAACTACATCCGGACAGGGATTTCCGCCATTGACGGACTTACCACGCTGATCCGCGGGCAGAAGCTGCCTATCTTTTCAGGGAACGGACTTCCCCACGACCAGCTGGCGGCACAGATCGTAAAGCAGGCGTCCCTCGGAGAGGATTCCAATGAGGAATTTGCCATTGTATTTGCAGCCATGGGCGTGAAGCATGATGTGGCGGATTTTTTCCGAAGGACATTTGAGGAGAGCGGGGCGGCAGACCATGTTGCCATGTTCCTGAATCTGGCAAATGACCCGGTGGTGGAGCGTCTGATCACACCTAAGGTGGCGCTGACAGTTGCCGAATACCTGGCGTTTGAGCAGAATATGCATATCCTTGTTATATTGACGGATATGACATCCTTTGCAGAGGCCATGCGTGAAGTTTCTTCCTCAAAAGGAGAGATTCCCAGCCGAAAAGGATTTCCCGGCTATCTGTACAGTGAGCTGGCGGCCATTTATGAGCGTGCGGGCATTGTCCGCGGCGTAAACGGTTCCGTGACACAGATTCCCATCCTGACTATGCCGAACGATGATATCACTCATCCGATCCCGGATCTGACCGGATATATTACAGAGGGGCAGATCGTTCTGGACCGCAATCTGAACGGACAGTCTATCTATCCGCCTATCAGTGTCCTTCCATCTCTTTCCCGTCTGATGAAGGACGGCATCGGCGAGGGTTATACAAGGGAAGATCATCAGGATCTTGCCAATCAGCTCTTTTCCGCCTATGCAAAAGTAGGAGATGCAAGGAACCTTGCTTCTGTTATCGGGGAAGATGAACTGTCACCTATTGACAAGGAATATCTTGCTTTCGGAAAAGAATTTGAAGAAAAATATATCGGACAGGGTGCGGAGGAGAACCGTACCATTGAAGAGACATTGAATCTGGGCTGGGAGCTTTTGGGAAGGCTTCCGAAAGAAGAACTGGACCGTGTGGATACAAAGATACTGGATAAATATTATCATCCCACAAAACGGGACGAGGGCGTTACTACAAGCGCAAGTCCGGGTTCCATTGCCAATCAGTAGAACAATCTTATAAGTATTCATAAGAAGGGAGGGACGTTATGGATCCGCGTACATTTCCGACCAAGGGAAATCTGATGCTGGCGAAAAACTCGCTGGCCCTTGCCAGGCAGGGATATGAGCTGATGGATAAGAAGAGAAATATTCTGATCCGCGAGCTGATGGAACTGATCGACGAGGCCAGGAGCATCCAGGAAGAGATTGACAGCACTTTTACCTATGCGTATCAGTGCCTGCAAAGAGCCAATATTGAGAACGGGATCAGCACGATCTCTCAGATTGCCTATACGGTTCCCATTGAGGATTCCGTAGTGATCCAGACGAGAAGTATCATGGGGACAGAGATACCTCATGTGAAATACACACCCTCCGCTGCCGTTCCCACTTATGCATTCAGCACGACAAAGGAGTCGGTAGATCAGGCGGTGGAGGCCTTCCGTAAGGTAAAAGACCTGACCGTCAAGCTGTCCATGGTAGAGAATGCAGCCTACCGGCTGGCAGCCAATATTAAGAAAACACAGAAGAGAGCAAATGCTCTTCAGAATATCACAATTCCGATGTATACAAATCTTGTGTATACTATTACCAATGCACTGGAAGAAAAAGAACGGGAAGAATTTACCCGTCTGAAGGTCATTAAGAGACGAAAGCAGGGGTAAATAGGGAGAGGGATTTCTTCATTAGGGATGGATTTTTTTGAAAAATCCATCCCTAATTTTATATGTAAAACCGAAAACAGCTGTAAAATTTTAAGTTGAATTTTATAGCTTATCTACATATAATAAAGACAGAAAGAATACTGTAAATAGAAAGAAGGGATTTATATGCCGAATATTTTACCGGTATCTGATTTGAGAAATTATAATGAAGTTTTAAAAAAATGCAGGACAGGGGAGCCAGTATTTCTGACAAAAAATGGAAGAGGACGTTTTGTAGTACTGGACATAGAGGATTATGAGCGTGATCGCGCGGAGAAAAAGTTGTTAATGAAACTGCAGGAGGCAGAGGAGGCAGTCAAAAGTGGTGAAGGCTGGCTTAGTCTGGATGAATTAAAAGAACTTATGCAGGAGTAAATTATGCTGAAATTGCGGATTAACCCGTTTGTTGCAGCGGACTTAAAAGAGATACGTGATTATATCGCTGAAGATAATCCGGAATACGCTGCAAAGACGATAAAAGAAATTTATGCTAAATTTGAGAACATTCAAGTATTCCCTGCAATGGGGACAGATCTCTCTAAAAAGGTCAGCTTTCAAACAGACTACAAATATACTGTTTGGAAGAACTATGTGATTATTTATAAGGTGGTAGAAGAGTATGTGGAAATCTATCGAGTGGTAAATCGCTACAGAGATATTATGAGGATTTTTGAATAGAGGAATTGATGGAGATTAATGAAAAAAAGATGTATTATTAGTTTTATAGTGGTTACCATTTTATTATCTGCTTGTCAAAAGACGCCGGAGGAGGCGGTGGTGACAGATAAATCCCAAGGTCTTCCAGAGGGGAGTGCGATTCCAGAGGAGAAGGATACGCCCAAAGATTTAGATTTGCCCAAACACTGGCAGGAGACTTTGGTAAGAGGGGATGGATTTGTGACTTTGGAGTCGGATTATGATATCGAAATTCCGGAAGTTTACAACACCCCGGTTTACGCTTGGGAAGCTCTGCCAATGACTGATGAATTTCTGGAAAGGCTCTGCGATTATTTTGCGAACGGGGATCGGATTTATGAATACCAGGGTATGACAAAGAGCGAGTTGGCCGAGAAAAAGGAAGAGCTGGAACAGCAGAAAAGCAGCGCTTCATATTTGGAATATGATGCAATAGAAGAGGCGCTTAAAGCGCTGGACAAGGCGCTTGAAAAGGCTCCAGAAAAGAATGGGGAAAGAAAGTATATTGAACCGAAACTGACAGAACCTCAGATGACAAAAGAAGAGCAAAGAGGCGCAAAAGTCTTTATTAACGATGGCTATTATCCCTGGTATTATGATACGGACAAAAAGATTGGATTTCTTGCAAGAGTAGATCGGATAGAAGGATGTGATCCTTTGATCCGTGCAGTGAGCTATGACAAAGATGTAGGAAGTGTTTCTGCTTTTTTGTATCAGCAGGGCATTTGGACAGATCAAAAACAGGCAGAAAGAAATCTGGAAATGAGAGCTACGATTGGAACAGAGGAAGAGTCGGAATCATATGAACGTACTTTGAGTATGATAGAGCAGAGCACATGCGAAGATTTTACAGAAGAAGATGCCAAGGAGATGGTAGAAAATATGGTGGAGGATTTGAATATCCAGGATATGGAAGTGAGCGATTGTGTCAAAATGATCGGATCTTCAGATACAGAAAACTGGAACGAGTTGGAGTTAAATGCCCCTGAACTAGAAGCAGGATATTCTTTCCGTCTATATCCGCAGGCCGGAGATGTGAAAGGCTATACGCTGCAGCGATCTAAGCAATATGAGAATCTTCCGGAAACTTCCTATGCACCAACATTTCTCACAGCCTGCATTGAGATAATGGTTACAGAAGACGGCGTCAAGAAATTTGAATGGGACTATATCTCTGAAAAGAAGGATATGATTGCAGCAAATACGATGCTTCTTTCTTTCGATGAGATCAAAGAAAAGCTGGCAGATCATCTCTTCTATGCAGAGCTGTCCGTAGAAGGTGGCGAGATTCCACCGGATGCCTCCTATATTTATGACGTGAAAGACGTACAGCTTCGCGCGGCCAATGTCAATGCCTATGAGGATCCCGATGCAGCTTGGCTGGTGCCGGTGTGGGTATTTAAAGTGGGACGTACTGGAGTCTATGAATATGATGACGGGAAAATCGAGGAAAGCGTTTTGCCGCCAAGCGTTGTTTTGATCAATGCTATTGACGGAGGCTATGTTTCGGTTCCCTTATAATCATGATATGGATACAGGAACGGAAATTTATTTAGATTTCCGTTCCCGTATCCATATTTCTATGACATATATCAATATCTGTAAACCGCAAAAGAAAGAAAATCCTGCAAGATGTGGATTCTCTGGATATTCAAGATAAATAGTTCTAAGAGTTAAATAACCGATGCAGAAAATTAAGATTATATTATCTGTTATTTTACGTATGTTCATTTTTTCCCCAACCTTTCACATTGATATATTGTTTCCGGTTCTGTCTTAAACGTAAAACTAATTTGATATCGTCTCCAGTCTTCACTTAAAAGTTTATCTAAAGTATATCATACAACTGGCATAATGTCTTCAGATTATCTATATCAGGAATATTCCGGTCATTTTCCCAATCTGGTGTAATCAGCCGTTTACAAATCCGAAAGATTTTCTTCCCCCTTTAATCATTTTCCTCCATTCGATCCGTTGTATATTATATAGAGACTCTATTACCTCAAAGCAAAGGGAAAACTATGACGCGCGAAGATGAAATTTTTGAACAACTGAAAAGTGGAAAACGCGATGCAGTGGAAGAACTGGTACAGCTTTATTATGGAGAAATCCTTGTCTACTGCAGATATCATGTCCCTGATCCGGGGATGGCGGAGGATGCTGTGCAGGAAACATTTCTGAAAGTGTTCCGCTATCTGGACCGTTACAGACATAAGGGAAAGTTCCGCGCCTTTTTATATCAGGTGGCAGCCAATACCTGTGTGGATCTGTGCAGAAAAACAAGAAGCAACTGTCTTTTGCCCGAAATCTCATACCGGGACAAAGGATTAGAAGAGGAAGAGGACAAAGAAGATTTCCTGCTTCTTTTGAACTGCCTGCCGGACGACCTTAGGGAAATTGTATTTTTAAGGTTTTCCCAGGAACTGAAACTTAGGGAAATCGGACAGGTTTTAAACCTTCCGCTCCGAACGGTTCAGTCAAGACTTAGAAAAGCGTTAAAACTGCTGGAAAAAGAAATGGAAGAAAGAAGGTGGAATATGAATGAATAGACGTATGGTGAAAAATGTAATAAAACAGGAATTTCAAAAAGAGAAAGAAAAATCTGTACCGTGCAGTGCTCACGTTTACCAGACAGCCAGGCGGGCGGCAGATATGTGGGAAATAAGACGCTCCTTTGGTCCCGATGCAGGATTTTTAAGGCTCCTTGCCAGTCAGGTGCGGTGTGTGGGAAAGCTCAGCCTGGGACTGCAGCTTCTTATTTTTATTTTTGTGCTTATTGTAGTAACAGCTCTGACAGAAGAGGGGCCTCGGGGGCTGGTATATCTCCAGAACAAAGGAGTACTGATCTTATGTGTCTCAGCAGTTGCGGCGGCGTGGAGCAGCGTTCCTGCCTTTGCCAGATCTTTTCGCCATAATATGGCGGAGCTGGAAGAGGCTTCTTATTTTTCACTGTCCCGCCTGATGATGGCAAGAATTGTTGTGTGTATGGGGAGTGCCGGGATTATGGCGGCGTCTATTGGAGGATTCGTTTTTGTCAGAAATATCGTTTGTTTTAATGAGCTGGCAGCTTATCTCATCCTGCCATTTCTGCTCTCTGTTGCCTGTGTTTTCTATTTCATGCTTCAGAAAAGGGAACACCTTGTATGGGGAAGTACCATATCGCTGATTCTTGTGGCAGGAGCGTTTCTTATATGGCGCAAAGTCTGGGGATATGACGGAAGCGGCAGCCTGTCGGCGGTTATATGGGTGCTGTGCGCTCTTTCGCTTTTGGCCTGCCTTCTTGAGATCTGGAAATTAAAGAAAACTCAATTTTATTTTGAACAGGAAGGGGAAGAGATGGAATGGAACTTTGTATAAAAGATCTGACGAAAGAATTTAAAGATAAAAGGGCAGTGGATCGCGTGAACTGGACGCTGACTCCGGGCATATGGGGGCTTCTTGGAGCAAACGGAGCCGGAAAGACAACCCTTATGCGCATGGTGGCAGGTCTGATAAAGCCTTCGTCGGGAACGGTGGAATACGACAATGTTTCTATTGATGTACTGGGAGGAAGCTACCGCAGTATTTTCGGTTATCTGCCCCAGGAATTTGGCTTTTATCCGGAATTTCATGTGCAGGATTATCTGGATTATATGGCGGCGTTAAAAGGGATCAGCAGGAAAACAGCCGCAAAACGGATAGAAGGTCTGCTGCAGACATTTTCCCTGGCAGATGTAAGGAAAAAGAAGATCCGCCAGCTGTCCGGAGGAATGAAGAGGAGGGTAGGGATCGCACAGGCTCTTTTAAACGATCCGGAAGTGTTGATCCTGGATGAGCCGACCAGCGGACTTGATCCGGGAGAGCGGATCAAATTACGCAATCTTCTGTCGGAATTTGCCACAGACCGCATTGTGCTGATATCTACTCACATTGTTCCGGACATTGAGTATATTGCGGCGAGTACGGCGATTATGAAAGAAGGAAAAATTGTGGCGGCCGGAACGCCAAAAGAACTTCTTAAGCAGGTGGAGCATAAAGTGTGGTCAGCCTGTATTCCAGAATATGATCTTCATAAGTATGAAAAAAATCTGCGTATTGTAAATATCCGGGGGGAAGAAGAAAATATGGTTTCTATCCGTTACCTGGCAAAGAAGCCTGTGATAGAAGGAACAAAAGAATGTGCTCCAAAGCTGGAGGACTTGTATTTGTGGCTCTTCCCGGAAGAGGAGGTGGAATAGATGCGTATTTTTACAGCAGAGCTGAAACGATTTTTAAAGACAAGGTCCGTACAGATCACGCTGCTTTTGGGTCTGCTTTTTGCGGTGGCGCTGGCGTATTTTCCGATTTCATTTGAAAGCTATACTTATACGGATGAAGACGGGCAGGAAGTGACGGTTGAAGGACTGGAAGCCATCCGAATGCAAAGAGAAAATCAGGGGCAGTTCCACGGAGAGATCACCGAAGAAAAGCTTGCAGAATCCATCGACCGGTGGCATTCATTTGAAAACCGGTATGAGGGAGGGCTTCCTGACGGGATTTATGACGACCGGGTGAGTGGGAGCGATTATTTCCAGGATGTCTATCCCTATGAGTGGATCTTGACGAGAATGTCGGAAGCCTATGCAGAACCGGAGACAGGAATGGCTCTTTCCAGAGAAGAATTGACAGAGGAACATGCAGATGGATTTTATCAGCAGATAGACCGGCATTTGTCCGATCTTCTCTATCTGGAAAACGGTACCGGAAAGAAAGTGGATGCGGCGGTAAGTCAGGCGAAAACACTCTATGAACAGATAGACCGGCCGTTTTATTATGAGTCGGGTATTTCCTCCAATGCGGTGGATTATACAGTGCTTATTGTGTTTTTGCTTGTTATACTGGGGACAATCCTGGCGGCTCCTGCATTTTCCAGTGATTATCAGACCCAGGCGGAGCAGATTATAAAATGTACTAAATACGGGCGAAGGAAACTTGCAGTAAACAGAATGCTGGCAGCCCTTTTGATCGTGACAGTGGAATATTTTCTCTGTATCAGTATCTTCCTTCTGATCACGGACACGGCATTTGGGTGGGAGAGTTTGAAGACTTCTGTGCAGGCACTTTTGTCTGTGGCTGTATTTCTGCCTGTGAATATATGGGAGCTGCAGATTCTGATTGCTTTGGGCGGCTATATCAGCCTTCTGGCAACCATATGCTTTACCATGTTTTTGTCCGGAAGAATGAAAAAAATATTTTCTTCCTCCATCCTGGCTTTGGTGTTTCTTTTCCTTCCGCTTTTGCTCTATATCATGGCGAATGGAAATGTGGGAAACTGGCTGCGCTGTCTTCTTCCTTCCTCCGGAGTGGGACTTAATAACAGCCTGACCTATGCGCTCCTGGACACAAAATTTGTCTTTGCCGGCGACATGGCAGTATGGATTCCCTTTGTTATGGTGGGAGCGGCCGCAGTGGAAACGGTGGTATTTTTCCTCTTTGCTGTGCGTGACTGGTGCGGGAAGAGCAAAGGGTAAAAAAGAGCAGGAAACCCGGAAGAAAATCCGGAATATGTTTTGACTTTCCCCTGTCTTTCCGCTACACTGGGAGTAGTAGATTTGTAAATTAGATTTATGAATCGATATAACAAAAGTGGGAATAAGGAGGAAATGGTATGCTTGTCACATTGCGGGAAGTTTTAAAAGATGCGCAGGAAAAAAAGTACGGTGTAGGGCTCTTTAATACAGTGAATCTGGAAATGACAAAAGGGGTGATACAGGCTGCGGAGGAGCTGCGCTCACCGGTTATTATCGGAACGGCAGAGGTACTTCTTCCTTATGCGGAACTGGAAGAGCTGGCGTATTTTATGGTTCCCATGGCGAAGAAAGCTTCTGTTCCGGTCGTGCTGCATTTCGACCACGGAGTAACCGAGCAGAGGATTATGGAGGCGCTGAAGCTGGGGTATACCTCTGTCATGTATGACTGTTCTACAGATACCTATGAGAATAATGTAAAACGTGTGGCGGATATGGTGAAAACAGCAGAAACCTTTGGTGCATCAGTAGAAGCAGAATTGGGGCATGTAGGAGCCAATGAGGGAAATCTGGGAAAAACAGATGCAGAGGATGACAGCATTTATACCCAGCCGGAGCAGGCAAAGGATTTTGCCAAGCGGACAAATGTGGATGCGCTGGCAGTGGCTATTGGAACGGCTCACGGAGCGTATAAGGAAAAACCCAGACTCGATATCGGAAGGCTTGCGGAAATATCCCGTACAATAGAAACTCCTTTAGTGCTGCACGGGGGAAGCGGACTTTCCGATGACGATTTCAGAAACTGTGTGGCAAACGGAATTACGAAGATTAATATTTTCACGGATATCAACTGTATCGCCGCAAAGGCTGCTTATGAAAATTACAGGGAAGGACTGGGGCAGACGAATATACAGAATCAGGTGATCGAGGCAGTGAAGCAGGAGACCATGAAGAAAATGAAGGTGTTCGGAAGCGTGAACAGAGCTTAGATAAAAGCATATGCGTCTGTTTGGAAAACGTAAGGGAAAGGAGCAGAGGATATGGCAAAGATCATTGTTGCGGGACATGTCTGTCTGGATATCACTCCGGTGTTTTCGGCAGAAAAAGTCCTGCCGCTTCAAAAGATCATGGTTCCGGGCAAGCTGACACAGATGAAGGATATTACCCTAAGTACAGGCGGTGTTGTGGCAAACACCGGACTGGCTTTAAAGTTTTTGGGCGCTGATGTAGAGCTGATGGGAAAAATCGGAAAAGATGAGCTGGGACAGATCGTGTACAGCCGTTTTCAGAAGTATAATGCGGAGAAGGGACTTATTGTATCAAAGGACAGCAGTACGTCTTATACAATAGCCATCGCGCCTCCGGGAACAGATCGGATTTTTCTGCATAATCCGGGAGCGAATGATACCTTTTCGATGGAGGATCTGGATTTTGGAAAAATTGCTGAGGCAGACCTTTTCCATTTTGGGTATCCTCCTCTTATGAAGCGTACCTATGCAGAGGATGGACGAGAATTGATCGAGATGTTCCGGCGGATAAAAGAGACGGGAACGATTACATCTCTTGATATGGCGTTTGTAGATGAGGACAGCGAGGCGGGAAAAGCCGACTGGGAGAAGATCCTTCGGAACGTGCTGCCCTATGTGGACTATTTTGTTCCGAGTGTGGAAGAACTCTGCGCCATGGTCGATAAGAAGAGATACGAGGAATGGCAGAAGAGAGCCGGCAGTCAGGATATTACCACTGTGCTGGATATTGAAAAAGACGTTGCTCCCCTGGCGGAGAAAGTCCTGGAAATGGGAACCGGAAATCTGCTGATCAAATGCGGAGCTGCCGGGCTGTATTTTCAGAATGGCAAGATCGGGATTTTTGAGAGAAGTTATAAGCCGGAAATCGTTCGTTCCGGAACAGGGGCTGGAGATACATGTATTGCGGCGTTTTTAAAAGCGGTTATGGACGGGCGCTCCATAGAGACCTGCCTTCATCTGGCGGCGGCGGAAGGGGCAAGCTGTGTGGAAGCCTACGATGCACTGGGAGGTTTAAGAACTCTGGAAGAACTGGAGAAGAAAATAGAAGCCGGATGGGCGAAGCAGTAAAGGGGCAGGTTTTACCTGCTCCCTTTTACTTGAGAAGGATTTGCCGGATCTTTCTCATATCCATTTCCGGCAGAACAAATGTGGCAGCGGGCGCTGCTTCTTTTGGTGAAATATTGGAATGTACATAAAGTTCCTCCAATTTCTGTTTATGTCTATTATACAGGATATGAAAAAGAAGGGTTATAGAATTTGTCTATAAATATATGTGGAAAAACAATTGGCATTTGTCAGAGAATGTTACTATACTTGATAGTAGGAGAAAGAAGAATGGAAGGAGGATAGTTTTATCGCTTGCGCTTGAAAAAGTGAATGGTTAGAAAGTGCCGGCTGATTCACATATTTTTAATTGTTTTCGTTTTTTGTTTTGGTGTTTTTTATGAGAATTAAAAGCTGCTGTCTGGGAGATCGGGATCCAGACAGCAGCTTTTCTATACATGTTATATTTCTTCGGAAGAGACTCCCAACAGATCGAAGCAGAGAGATGTTTTGAATTGATCTCCGTCTATATGGACGGTCAGCTCGCCTCCCATATTTTTAACGAAGCTTTCGGCTATGGCAAGTCCCAGGCCGTGTCCTTCTGTATTTCTGGACTTGTCCCCCCGTGAAAATCGTTCCATGATCTCTTCAGGAGTAAAAGCCATCTCATAAGAGGCGGTGTTTTTAATCGTTACGATCACTTTCTGTTCTTTTTTTTCAGCAGAAACGAAAATGCGGGTTCCTTTCATGGAATATTTCAGAGCGTTGTCCAGGAGATTCTGCAGTACGCGGTACAGCTTTTTCCCATCTCCGATAAATTTCAGAGGCGTTTCGGCGATATTTTCCCGGATGACCATGCCGCTTTTCTGAATGGCGTCTTCCATATCTCCAAGAGTCTGTTCCAGGAGTTTTTTCATATCCAGCTCTTCCAGTTCAAATTCCGCTGTGCCGCTTGTGGATTTTGACAGATCAAAAATGTCCTGAATCATCCGTTTCAGATGCTCCTGTTTGTCGGCCAGAATTTCCACATAGTCCCTCGCCTCGTCGCTTAGCGGCTCTGTTTTTAAAAGTTCCACATAGCCGATCATGGATGTGAGAGGCGTTTTGAGATCATGGGATACATTGGTGATCAGTTCTATTTTCATCCGCTCAGATTTCATTTGCTTTTCCAGAATGGATTTCAGGTTGGAACGGATTGCCAGAAGAGATTGTGACGCCGGATAAAGTTCTGAATTTTCCGGAAAGGAAACAGAAGTATTCAGATCTCCTTTCGCCATTTCATTGATCTGCTGGATCAGACGTCCCAGGTCTTTGTAAATGCGGTTGTGGATCAGTCCTTTGGCGGCGGCAACCAATATAATAGCGGATCCTGCTATGATGAACAGAAAGTACACAGAACCGACCGCATCAAAAGCCACCCAGATACAGCATCCGACTCCCGCGAGGATGAAGAGAAACGGCCACAGATTTTTCCTTGCAAGGCGTTTCTCCAGAGGGGTAGCTTCCCGCCATTTTTCTGCCATCCCATATAATAGTGAAGTTTGTTTTGCGCTGCCAAGAAGGAAGCGCCGTATCAAAAGCAGACATTCGCCCAGAAAGAGGAGCGCCAGCGGAAGAAAAAAGAGAATAGATACAATGGGCACAGCGCCTGGACCAATGAAAAAGTAATTAAACAGCAGGCTGTCTCTCATACAGATATAAAGTGAGTGAAGCCAGAGGAAGCCGGTGAAGCCGGTCAAAGCCGCCAGCAGCTCCAGATGGATATGATCCAGAGATAATGGCTTTATATTTTTCCAGGAGGAAGGACGGTAAAAGAGAAAAACAAGGTAGATAAGCACAGCAATACCTGCCAGCCCGCCAAGGAGCAGACGAAACATGTGTCCCATAGAATTGTAGAAATAATAGGCGTTCCATAAGTAAGAGAGACTCATCCCGGCGATTCCGGCCAGGATGCAGCCGCTAAGCAGCCACGCAAAGAATACGATTTTTGTACGTCTAGGTATCTTTTTCAATTTTGTAACCAATTCCCCACACCACCTTTAAATATTTTGGATTTTTCGGATCGATTTCGATTTTTTCCCGGATTCTGCGAATATGTACCATGACTGTTTTTTCCCCGGCATAGGCGTCTTCCTTCCATACACGGCTGTAAATCTGTTCAGCGGAAAAGACATAGCCGGGATGCTCCATTAAAAGCTCCAGGATTTTAAATTCTGTGGCAGTCAGTTTTACCAAAGCGCCGTCCACAGTTACCTGTTTTGTATTGCGGTCAAGGAGCAGACTGCCGTTTTTCAGTGTGTCGCCATCATTTTGCGAAAGAGCTGATCCAAGAGAAAAATACCGCCTAAGCTGTGAGCGGATCCTCGCCATAAGTTCTGCCGTATTATATGGTTTTGTTACATAGTCATCCGCACCCATGGACAGGCCGATCACTTTGTCGCTTTCCTCTGTTCGGGCCGACAGCATAATGACCGGAATGTTGTTCTTTTCCCGTATTTTCATGAGAGCGGACAGACCGTTAAGCTGAGGCATCATGACATCCAGGATGATAAGATGAATGGTCTCAGACAAAAGAAGATCCAGGGCTTCTTTGCCGTCATAAGCTTTTTTGACCCCATAGCCCTCCCGCTCAAGAAGTTTCCCAAGAGAGCGAACGATCTCCCGGTCGTCGTCAACGACTAAAATGCAGTACTGTTCCATAATAAATCCTCCTGTGTGCCAAATGGTTCTCCTGAACACTGAAGTTAGTATAGCAGAAAGGAGCAAGAAATTTTATTCATATTTTTTACAATTTTCTTAAGATTACAAAATGAAAAAGATATTAATTGACTTAATTGTATTATTGAGATAGTATAAAAGTACATAAGGAGGAGGGAAAATGAAATACGAAAAATTATCGAAAAATGCGCTTTACTGTATGTACACGGCGGGTATCCTTACAGCCGTTGTCGTAATAGCGATTCTGGGAGCAGTAAATTATTTCTGGATTTTTCCAAAAGATATTGAGATCGGGAAATGGATTTCATTGGCGCTCCTGATTCTGATCGGTATCGACGCTCTGATCAGTCCTGTTTTCCGTTATCACAGATATCGCTATAGCATTAATGAAGAATGTATTGACATTCAGGAAGGGTATCTGTTTGTAAAGAGGCATATTGTACCGATTGAAAGGCTGCACAAACTGGAAACCGCAAAAGGGCCGATCGATCAGATTTTTAAAGTGGCAAAGGTAGTAGTGACGACTGCCGGCGGAGATGTGACGATTTCTTTTCTGGATGAAAAGAAGGCAGAGCAGATTGCAGAGAGCCTGCGCAGAAGGATCAATGAGATTGTAGTGGAGCAGAGAAGGGAAAATGGAGAAGAATAAGAAGATCAGAAATCATATTTCAATCGTGGCAGAACAGATCGGTGGCGGATTTGCGGCGCTGGCCGCAGTTGCGTTCGGAATCCTGATCCAGAATGCAGATGAGCTGATGGAGGTTGATTTTTCCTTTGCAGAAGCCGGACGAGGTCTGATGATCGTAGGAGGAATCCTTCTGCTTTTTATTGCGGCGGCGGTAAAGCAAATATGGACATGGTCAAAGACATGGATCTATATAGACGGACAGACGATCGTGATCGAGAGAAATACGGTGAATCAGAAGGTAAATACCATCGGTATAAAAAATATTTCCAATATTAATACAGAGCAGAATTTATTTGAGATGATCATGGGAACCTGCAAAATTAAGATCGATACAAGCAGTCTGTCTACGGCGGATCAGACGGATGTGAAGATCGTTTTGAAAAAGGCGGATGCAGAGGCGTTTCGCCGTACAGTTGCGGCCCTCCTTAAGGAAGCAAAAGGGGAGGCGGCTGAAGAAGGACTTTCTGCTGTCGATGATCACGGCTGGCAAACGTTTGATGTGACAGCTTCCACTGCAGATATACTGCGGCATGGGTTCTGCTCAATTACAGTACTCTCTCTTGTAGTTGTAGTTGTGGGGGTGGGCGGACTGATAGAAGTTTTGTCACGCCTTACAGAAGAAGGAGAAGTTCTGAAGACTGCCATAAGCAGTATTGTAGGAATCCTTGCAGCATTTTCTTTTATTTTGTCTGCCATATGGGACATAGTAAAAGATTTCATCCGTTACTTTGATTTTGGCGTTAAAAGAAGAAAAGACGAACTCTATATCCGGTATGGAGTCCTGAAGAAGGTGGAATACACCATTCCTGTTGATAAAATACAGGCATTGAAAATCCGCCAGACATTGATCGCACGGGCAATGGGAATGTGTATGGCAGAATTGATCAATGTAGGTATGGGGGATGATAAGTCGGAAAAAAACTCCTTCTTTATCCTTTATGGTAAGAAAAAAGATGTAGAAGAGAAACTAGAAAAACTGTTGCCGGAATTTGCAGGCGTGGTCGATGCAAAGGTGACAAGGCAGCCCGCGCTTGCCCTGGCCGTCAGAGCAATTCCTCTTGTCATATACGAGGCAGTATTGATATTGACAGCGATGGGAGTGGTTGCATTTCTGGAAGAATACCGGATGATCGTAGTGGCAGTTGCCGTATTTGCCGGAATTTTTGTTCCTGTTTTGGTTCTTATGGATTATCTGACAGCGGGAATTGCTGTGGATGAGCGGGTTTTGAGAACTGCCGATGGATTTTTCGGAAAGACTCTGGTTGCGGTAAGATATGACAAGATTCAATATGTGGAGCTAAAACAGAATCTTCCTGCCAGACTCTGCGGCATTCAGAAAGGATCCTTCTCCCTTCTTGCCGCAGTGAGTATGCGGGAACATGATATTCCTTATTTCCGCATGAATCTGGAGGAAAAGATAAAAGAAAAAATTCTTGGCCGGTAATAGATGGTAAGTGGAAATCAGAAGTTTTTCCCATTCCATCCCCAGTCCGGTGTGGGGAAATAAGATACATAGATGCGTTCACCCGGAAGTCCAAGCTCCTTCTCATAGAGGGAGCAGATCTTTTCTGTCATCTGTGAAAATGCAGCAGAATCGGCATGACCGCACAATTTTACTTCGATGTAGGCGGCGGCTGTCCAGTTTTTGCGGAAATAGATGTCAGCTTTTTCTTCAAATCCGGTCATCAGCCAGTTTTCGGATTTTCCAAGACAGTCCTTTGCAATCTGTGCGAGGCCGTCAGAGAGAGTTTCCTTTTTGGAAACATCCAGTGGTAAAGTTGTTTTCGTATTTATAAATGGCATATGGGTTCCTCCTTGTCTGAAAAAATAAAGATGATCCGGGCAGTTTGTTACGGGCAGAAAGTATGCTCCGTCAATTCTGACAGAACTTTCAGTTTATTATTTATCATGGCTCTCATACAGTTCGGTACATGTTCCTGGTGCGCTCTGTGGATTGCCACGCATTCTTTACAGTTTCCATGGTATTTACAGGCTTTTTGACAGGGACAGTGATCCTTGTCCTTATATTCTTTGCGAAACTTAGCGGCAAATTCTTCCTGGAGCCGAAGTCCTTCTTTACGGTTGCCCTTGTGAAATTCTTCCATTGCAGCCAGTTCTTTTGGATTTTTTTCAATGATCATTTTGTACCTCCTGAAAACTTCTTTCTACGAAAGGGAATACAACAATAGCATTCTCTGCCTCGCATACATGCCGGTACTCCCTGACCATGATAACATCCGGAAGGGTGTAAAAGCAAGAGACAGACTCCCGGATTTTCCGGAAGTCTCAGACTGTAGACAAAGTCCCCGGCATACGCCGGGGCTTTTCTTTTCCAGTTATC
>OIYU01001332.1_pt1 | contig 16101 bp, 10 predicted proteins | sample 1588321 | NCBI WGS metagenome assembly OIYU01 (sample SAMN03283258) | human gut metagenome | biome: human-associated habitat; material: feces | host: Homo sapiens | place: USA | collected 2013 | reverse complement strand
CAGCGAATATTAAGTAACCGCCATATTGACTTGTCTGATTTTTCATCTGCTGCGTCAATATAGCAGAAACTTAATTTTCGCTGTACTAGCATAAATAACTACCTGACGTTGGTCATCTTCAGTATTTATTCCTTTGAATTGCAGATATTGGTCATAAGTGTAATAACGTCTATCAGTTGGAATTCGGTTTGCCTTTAGAGTTCCTTCTCTATCCCAACGCTGTAATGTTTTTACAAATACACCTAACAGTTCAGCAAAATCTTTTAGCTTGTAATTTGTGATATTTGATGTGTTCATAATAATTTACTCTTTTGAGTAAATTCAAACACATTTAATCATATCAGTCAACAGTTTTGATCACTTAAGATATTCTCCTGATATTTTCTGAGAACAAAATACATGATCGTTCCGATCCCCAGCCGGCTTGTAGCCCAGACCTTTCCACCATGATCCTCCATGATCTTCTTTACAATGGAAAGTCCGATACCGCTTCCTCCCTTGGAAGAATTCCTGGAAACATCGGTACGATAAAAACGGTCAAAAATATACGGCAGATCCTTGGCGGCGATACCCTTACCGTTATCCTCGATCTCCACCTGGATAAAATCACCCACATCCTTCACCCGAAGCTGGATGATCCCTTTTGGCTTCTCCATATACTTAATGGCATTACTCACAATATTATGGATCACACGGCGAATCTGCTCACCATCCGCAATAACCTGCACACCCTTCTCCACATAATTGGCATACACAAGCTCGATCCCCCTGGTCTCCATCTCAAGCCCAAGCTCCTCCGCACAATCCGAAAAATAATCCTCCACATTCAGCTTGCTGAACGTATACGGAATACGGTTGGTATCGATCTTGGAATAAAAGGTCAGCTCATTGATCAGATGATCCATCTCATTGGTCTTATTATAAATGGTACGCACATACCGGTCCATCTTCTCCGGCGTATCCGCCACACCATCCATGATCCCCTCCACATAACCCTTCACCGCAGTGATCGGCGTCTTCAGATCATGGGAAATATTGCTGATCAGCTCCTTATTCTCCTTATCCATCAGGATCTTCTCTTCCGTGGACTCCTTCAGACGCTTACGCATCTCCTCAAAATCCTGGCAAAGCTGGGAAAATTCATCATTCCCCTCAACCTCCAGCACAAAATCCAGATTCCCCTCCTTGATGTTCTTGGTAGCCTTCTTAAGCTTCACCAGCGGAACCGCAATACTCCTGTAGATCCACAGCCCTACGGACAACGCGGTAAAAACAAGGATGATCGTTGCGGTCAGGATCATATCCTTGGCCATCAGCTTCACCTGGCTGCTGGAAGACTGCGGCAGGGAAATATCATAAACCATCTGGCTGGAATCCGAAGCCTGGCTGCTGCTCTCCTGCACATGCTTCGCCTGCGTCTGGCTGAACCCGTACAGACTTGCGGAAAAAAGAAGCAGCGGCAGCAGGATGATTGCAACGAAGCCTACAATAATACGTGTTTTTAACTTCATCTGTATCTCCGTCCTTTATAAATTCACACATTCACATACACGTATTATAACATAAACTATATTCCCTATCTCTAAATTTTCTATAAAAAACCCCATCTCACCATGCAAGAAGCCCCCGGTACTGGCACTACCGGGGGCTTCACTCTTTATTCTTCTGAAACGATTATTCGTAGCTGTTGCAAAGATACTTCTTCAGAGTCTCAACCTTGTCCAGATGCTCCCATGGAAGATCAACATCTGTACGGCCGAAATGACCATAAGCAGCAGTCTGCTTGTAGATCGGACGGCGAAGGTCAAGCATCTTGATGATACCAGCCGGACGAAGATCAAAATTCTCACGAACGATCTCAACAAGCTTAGTCTCAGAAAGCTTACCTGTTCCGAAGGTATTCACACTGACAGAAGTCGGATGCGCAACACCGATCGCATAGGAAAGCTGGATCTCACACTTGTCAGCAAGACCGGCTGCAACAATGTTCTTTGCAACATAACGTGCAGCATAAGCAGCAGAACGGTCAACCTTTGTGCAGTCCTTACCGGAGAAAGCACCGCCGCCGTGACGTCCTGTTCCGCCGTAGGTATCAACGATGATCTTACGACCTGTCAGACCACTGTCACCGTGAGGTCCGCCGATAACAAAACGACCTGTCGGATTGATGAAATACTTCGTATCCGCATCAACCATATCAGCCGGAATGATCGCATCAAAAACATACTTCTTAATATCCTCATGGATCTGCTCCTGAGTAACATCCGGATCATGCTGTGTAGAGCATACAACAGCATCGATTCTCTTCGGCTTGCCGGCCTCATCATACTCTACAGTAACCTGAGTCTTTCCATCCGGTCTTAAATATTTCAGAGTGCCGTCCTTACGAACCTTTGTCAGCTGCTGAGCAAGCTTGTGAGCCATGTTGATGGCATATGGCATATACTCCTCAGTCTCATTGGAAGCATAACCAAACTGAAGACCCTGGTCACCGGCACCGATGGAATCCAGCTCGTCCTCATTCATATCGTCCTCTTTCTGCTCAAGAGCCTTGTCAACACCCATAGCGATATCTGTGGACTGCTTGTCAAGTGATGTGATAACCGCACAGGTATCTGCGTCAAAGCCATAATCCGCATTGTCATATCCGATCTCACGGATAGTATCGCGAACGATCTTCTGGATATCAACATTAGCCTTGGTTGTGATCTCGCCCATAACAAGTACAAGACCTGTTGTAGTAGCAGTCTCACATGCAACACGGCTCATCGGATCCTGTGCCATCATAGCATCAAGGATCGCATCGGAAATAGAGTCGCAGACCTTGTCAGGATGACCCTCAGTTACAGATTCAGATGTAAATAAAATTTTCTCCATGATCTTCTCCTTTTGTAATAAAACAATGGTTATATACATAAAAAACAGCCCGTACAATCCGGACTGTTTAAGTTCTGTAAACAATCCTCTTATTGTTCGATTGCTCGCTCAGGTTGGCACCTTCCTGGATTCTCCGGGGTTGCCGTGGCTTCACAGATCCTTTGTATCTCCACCACTCTGAATAAAAGGCTATCTTTTATGAAATTTGCTGCAACACATACAATATACTTATCATACCAAAATGTCAAGAGCAATTTTCGAGAAAAAATATCACCCGCTGCTTTTTCATCCCCAATACGTAAATATTTCAAAAAAGAACCGGGCGTCCACATCGCCCGGTTCTTCCACCGATCATCCTTCAGAACGATCCGTTATTTATTTTTTCTTCTTTCTCTTAACTCCATAAGCTGCACCACCGCCAACAATGATCGCTGCTGCAAGGATTCCAACCCATACACCGATCGGTGTATCATCGCCGGTCTTTACAGAACGTCTTGCTGTACCGCTGGTATCGTTCGGAGCAGTTCCGCCCGCTGTACCGTTATTCGGGATCGGAGTGATCCGATCATTTCCACCATGATTTGTTCCAGGTGTAACAGTCGGAATCGGTGTCGGCTCGGAAGAAAGACTGTTGGTGATCTCCTTTGTTACAGTATATCGGTTATCATTATTCAGTGTAACCTCACCCTGACCGGTAACTGTATACTTAAAGGTATCATCATCAACCGGATTTCCATCCTTATCCGTCTCCAGAACAGTATACGTAACACTGTTGATCTCCTGATCCTTTGGAAGATCCAACATTACCTGAACACTATCATTCTGTTTCAGAGTCACTACCTTCTCAAGCGTCAGCTCACCGTTACTCTCAGTGGAGAACACACCTGCATAGAACGTATCATCCACAGTAGAAGCAACACCATCGATCATCACATTCTTCTTAATGTTGATAAATCCGTTACGGCTGAATATATCGGAAATCTTTGTATAATAGTTATTTACATAAGCCGCTGCCTCAGTAGCACCACTATCTCCACCGATCACAACCTGATTGGACTTCTCTTCACTCTCACCATTCGGCTTCGTTACATTGTAGTAGTAAAGATTCTCCTCATCCACCTCGATCTTCGTATTCTGCTGAAGAAGATTTCCATCCTCATCCAGCTCAAATACATAATAGGTGCCATCCGGAACATCCGTCCATGTAGCTGTACCACTGGAAGCATTCTGGATATGGATATCCTGTAAATAATCATCACGGAACGGGATCGTACCTTCCGGATCCGAAAAAACGCCAACCTTATAAGTTACATCCTCTTTCGTTTCCAGAGGAATCACATTGTCGTTCTCATCAACATTATAGATCCTCTTCGTAACCTGGATCTGTGTATGCTTCTGCGGATTACTTACAGACTTCGGATAAGCCTGCACATCGTACATCCAGCCCTGCTCCTGATCTGCAAAAGGAACGGAGATCAGCATCGGTGAAACCGTAACACTGCTGTTTCCATCTGTCTGCACCACCAGGTACATACCCTCAGCCAGATCAGCGAAAGTCATATTCCCCTCTGCATCAGAGGACTTGGACATACCCCACACATCCACGCTTCCGCTGACGATCATAGCCGCCAGCTTCTCTGCCGCTTCATACCAGCCATCAGCCGTCGTGATGGAATCAAAATCGATTGCTGCGGCAGCCAGTGCCTCATCCAACACGAAATGCACATTGCCATCAAAATTCACACTGCCAACCTTGTAGATCGTCAGCCCTACATCCGGCAGCGGAGTCTGGTTTCCCTCCTCATCCGCCTGCTGAACCGTCAACGTCAGATTACCTGTTTTTCCAGCTTCATAATCCCCGGCGAAAACCGGCTGCAAAACACTCGTGACCAGCATAGCCGTCAGCATCAGAACAGCCAGAAGGCTCCGGAATATTTTCCCTTGCTTTCTTCTATTTTTCATCGCTCTCTGCCTCCTCTTTCCTTTCTGAAAGCTGCTTCTTTTTCCGTTTTTTGTCCCTATGACGGACGATCAGATAAATCAGCAGGATCAGAACAACAAGCACTGCAGCGCCGCCGGCCAGAACCCTCTTCGGATCCACAACAGCAAGCTTCTGCGGTATCGTTTCGTCATTCTTTGTATCTTCCACCACATATTTCGTCCGCACTCCCCGGACAAGAAGCCTGTGGGTGTTAACTCCATAAGGGGTACACGTGATCAGAGTCACATGATCTTCACCCTCGATAATATCCAAGTCACTGGTCTCATCCGGAAGCACCGTCTTGATCTGATCCACCTTGTAGGCCAGATGCTTGCCAAGAATGTGCAGAATAAAAATATCTCCCTTTTCCATCTGATCCAGATCTGTAAAAAGCTTTGCGTTAGGAAGACCTCGATGCGCCGCCAGAACCGCATGGGTGCTCTTGCCTCCGATCGGAAGGCTGGTACCCTCCACATGACCGACACCCTTTTCCAGGACCGTTTTGCTCAGTCCGTGATAGATCGCCAGCTTCGCTTTGATCTTCGGGATCTCGATACTGCCCATCAGTCCGTCACCGTTCGGATCCAGGACTCTGTCATAAGGATGACTCAGCTCATAAGTATCCTCTTCCTCAAAAGCATCTACAATGGCATTCACCGGATGCTCGGCATTATACTCCTTCGCCTCTTTCCACAGCCTGTCATAGTCGTTGTCCGAAAGCTCCGTTACCGCTTCCTCGTACTTACTGACCAGTTGGGCATTTCGATACTGGTTCCACATATCACTGATCGTGGGATAAAGGAACACACCCGCCCCCGCCAGAAACACCAGAACGATAATGATGTTCAGGACAACATTACTCTTTTTCTTTTTTTTCTTTTTAGCCATAAATCATTTCCTGCGTCGTTTTTTGTTCTGAACAGAATTGATACCGGCAACCAGGATCACCGCGATCACAATTCCGATCACAACACAGAGAGCAAGCATCGGAAGCGTCGGATTGGTGATTCCGGTAACCTTCTTCTCTGCTTTCTGAACCGCCTTCGCAGCCTTCATCGGAACTCTGTGTCCCCTCACCAGAAGTCTGTGCGTATTCACCGCATAAGGCGTACACGTAACCAGCGTTACATAATCATCCCCATCCGTGATACCCAGCGACTCTGTCTGCTCCGGAAGAACGGTAAGAATCTGATCCACCTCGTAGGCAAGCGTCTTACCCAGCACATGCAGGTAAAAAACATCTCCCTCTTCCACAAGATTCAGATCTGTAAAAAGTTTCGCACTTGGAAGTCCTCTGTGTGCCGACAAAATACAATGGGTACTCTTGCCGCCAACTGGAAGACTGCTGCCGAACAAATGACCGGCACCCTTCTCCAGAGTCTCATCTGTCGTGTAATGATAGATTGGAATGCTCACATCGATCACAGGAATCTCCACATACCCCATCATTCCATCACCATTCAGGTTCAGAAGAGACTCATATGTACTGTCCGTCTGGCCATCCCTCACGGAAAAAGCATCCGGCACACTTTCCTGCTTGATCTGTTCGTTATACTCCTGTGCTGCCTTCCACATACTGTCAATCTTCTCCGAATTATCATCCGAAGAAACACTGCTGCTATAATTACTGATCAGCAGGCTGTCCCTGTACCGGTTCCAGGCATCACTGACCATTGGATACAGCAGTATGGACAACCCTATCAGAAACAGCAAACCAAGTCCAATATAATTTTTCTTCTTATTCTTTCTCATAGGTTTCTCCATACTGTTGTATTACCATTCCGGCCCCCGAAGGGGCCGGGCGGTAATGATTTCTTCAACAGAATAATCAGAAACTATTCTGTTTTAATACTTGCTTTGTCGTTGCTTATAAATAATTTTTGAATTGAATCAATCCGGCAATCAAACGATTACTCCTCAGATCCTTTTCTGCGGCTGATGAAGAAAGCACCAGCAGCGCCAGCCATAACTACAACACCGATGATAGTGAAGAGGTATGTTCCCATGCCACCTGTGGATGGAAGGGCGGAGAGTTTGGTATCTGTCATACCTGTTGTAACTGCAATAGCTCCAGTTGCTTTTTCATTTTCTCCTACTGCTAATATTGCCTCAGACTGATTCTGATTTACAGAATATCCTTGCGGAGCTGTAATCTCTTTGAAGTAATATGTTCCAACATCAAGTCCCTGTACTTTTACTGTACCGTCTGCTTTAGTGAAAACTTCTGTTACTTTTCCTTCTGGATCATATTTGTATACGCCATCTGCAAGTCTTGTAAATTTTAAAGCATCTGATTCTTTGTTAGCTTTTCTTACTTCGAATCCTGCTCCTGCAAGTGTTACCATATCTGACTTATTTTCTTTATCTTTATAGTCATTTGTCTTTGTTAATGTGATGTTACCTTCGTAAGTTTTAACTTCAGCGCTATCATAAGCATCCTCTAACTTATTACCTACTTTTGCAGTATTGGTAATTTCATCATTCGCTGCTGTTACTTTTACACTATAAGTAATAACTACTTCTATTCCTGCATTGCTGTTTGCATCATCAATCATTCCACTTAAATCAACAGTAAACTGATTTTTGTCTGTGTTATAATTGATTGTGTAGGAACTTGTTACATCAGTTCCACCTAATTTAATTTTCAGTGCTTCTCCTGGTGCTTCAGTTGTATACTCAGCACCTGTTAATATATCTTTTACAACAAATGTTTTATCTGTGTCTGTAGGATTAATAAATGGTACATTTGTTTTTACTGTGTAAGTAAGAATATCACCAGTATGAGTTACATTATCAGAATCTGTAACTTCCTTAGTTACTTTAATCTCTGTCTTTTTTGCATCCACTTCAGCATCTACCAGAGATGGATAATCAAATTTAACCTTCTCTCCGTCCACTACTTTAGTAACTTCACCAAATCCAACATATGCAGCCATAATATTATAAGTATAACCTTTTTCTGTTGCTTTAATTAAATATACACCTGCAGTACTTACTGTCTGTGGATTACTCATATTTCCGAATGCCACTTTATTCGCTGCTGTTGCCTGCGCTGCTCCTAATTTGCTGGCATCTTTATTAGCAATTACTGCTTCAATTGCTGCCTGTGCATCTGTTACCTTATATGCAGTTTTATATGCCTGTGCTACCTCACCATTAGCACCTCCAACAAAATTCCATCCGGTTCTTGTTGTCTGATCCGGTACAATAACCTGAGCATAAGTTAATGTTGCATCGCCTGCATTATTTACTTTAATTGTCGCCTCATTTTTTGTTGCTGCGAATGCTGTAGATGCCATTGCCAGTACCATAACTGCTGCCACTAACAACGCACCAATCTTCTTAAATAAATTTTTCATAAGGTTTGCTCCTTTCTTTCTCTGCATTTTTTTCTTTTTCGCCCTTCATCGGCCATTTACAATTAATGTGTTACGATCTCTTTGCTTCTTCCTCCCTTCGTTTATTATTTATAAACAACAGGAGTGCAGTTGCAAGAATCGCTACACCACTGATTGTAAATCCATAGGTTCCCGGACCACCGGATTCTGGTAAAGAATATACCTTTGTGTTTTCAATCTGGTAAATTGCCGGTTCGCTTTCGCTCTTACTAGCAATCAAATTCCCGTTACCGTCTTGAACTGTTACTGTTCCGCCACTTCCAACTATAATTCTCCATGGCTCTGTCGGACAGGTATAACCGGTTGCCGCTTCTGTTTCATATAATAGATAATTACCAACTGGAAGATTCTTCATCTCGATTTTTCCATTATCTCCGGAAACGATTTCTCCATATCCTTCAACCGAATTCTCAGAAGCTTTTCCCCAGTTTCCATCTGCTTCATATAACGCAAATTTAGCACCTTTTATAGTTATACCATGATCTGCCTTATCAACTTTCTCAAGCTCTACATTTGCTACAGATTTCTCATTGGTAAACTCAGCTACTCCAATTCTTCCGTTTTTTGTATCCTTATTTCCATTTTTCAGAACTTCTGTACTATGTGTGTCTGTTCCGATTGTAAATTTAATTTCGTTACTGTTTGTAACTTCAGATTTACAATTTGTCACCTCACCAACAGTTGCGGATTTCAGAGTGTAGCTTGAATTTGATACCTCAGAGACAGTGTATTCACCTCTTGCTAACTTCGTCAATGCAGGCATATCTGTATTAATCTGTGCATCTGCATTTTTCTCAAGTGCAAATGTTATTGTTGCCTCAGCTCGACCCGCTTCAATTGTAGCCGTCGCTGTTGCGATCTTGTCTTTACCTTTCTTAACATCAAAGGTAAACGTTACAGCCTCTTTTGCTGTAGATTCCAGTTTCTTGGTAATCTGAATCTGTCCGGCGATAATGTGAATAGTATAAACACCATATTCTCGTTTCTTATCATCCTTGGAATTATGTGCTGTCAGTGTACCATCACCTTTTCCGGAAATATTTCCTCCAGTATTATCTGTGCTTTTGTCTGTAGCTCCTTCTAATCCTTTGTTTTTATAAGTTACCTTCAGATAATATGTTTTAGACTCCGGCTCAGGCTTAACTTGCGCCATCTTTTCTTCCAAGATTTCTTTTGTACACTTCTCATCTTCATACCATTTTAATTCAAACTCATCTGAATTAATTGGTTTTCCATCAGCTCCTATTGTATAGGTTACTAAGTTTTCTGTGCCATCTAACTGTTTTACACGTCCCTGCGGTGCATTTTTATTAAACAACGCATTTATAATGTCTTCAGTCGTCGGGACAGTATCACCATAAAAAATAGTTGTTTCTTTATTGTTAACAAACAAATCCGATTTTACATTAACCTTTGGCTGTGGTAAAACGGCTTTTCCATATCCTGTAGTAATCTTGGAATCCGGTGAAACATTGGTAGGAACATTGTTGCCACCGATGTATTCGTCTTTGGCTCTTACAGTAATGGTTCTACTCCATGTGCCATTTTCAGCATTTGGAATAGTTTGATTGGTCCATTTTACAACTTGGTTTCCGGTACTTTCATCTACGGAAACCACTCCACCATTTCCTAAATCTATTGAACCTCCGGCATTTTTTATCATTTCATTGGTTACGAACTCGCCATTCTTCACAATTACAAATCGCGGATCAATCACATCCTTAATTTCAGCACCAGCAATATCAATATTCTGAGTAATCGTCTGCTGAATTTTTTCAAATATAACTTTCAGCTCATCAATTGATCCAGCCGTATAAGCACATCCCTCAGATGCAATTTCACCAGATAACCTCTTCTTTGTAATATCATTTAATTTGAGTCCTATTGTAAATACTTTAACTCCCGCTTTTCTTAAAGCTTCTGCTTTATTTTTCGAAGCCGTTTTATCGTTTGAAGTAGATGGATCTCCATCTGTAAACAGAATTACATATTGCGGAACATTCTCTCTCTTAGTTTTCAGCTGATTCTGCGCTATCTCTAATCCTGTCTGTGGAGATGTTCCTCCTGATGCATAAACACAATCCGTTGCCTTGATCAAACTATCTTTGGCACTTCCAACTTCTATTAATTCCTGTTTTAAGGTTCCGGACGTATTAAATGTAGCTAACCCTATTCTGCTGTTCGGAGAAGCCGCCGCAGTAGAAGCTATAAATGTTGTTGCAGCCTCTTTTAGACCAGTCAGACTACTATCCAAAGTGTAAATAGTATTTGAGGAATTATCTGGTACATTTTCCCATGAACTGCCATTGTAATATATCCACTGATTGTTTAAATAAATCATTGGATTTTTAGCATTTGGATAATAATAGCTATCCCACCCAGATGTGTATTCTATATCGGTTGTTTCATTAGTAAAATAGTATACTTTCGATGTATCTAGCTTTGCTTTAACCTGTTTATATTCTCCAAATTTTTTAAATCCACCTTTATCTGTACCTTTACTACCATTATACAACATACTTCCCGTAGTATCGAATACCATCATAATATCCGCAACACTGTCTTTTTCCTCTGTTGTACTACTGGTCACCTTAGAATCAGCTGTAATCGTGATATCATAAGTTCGCTTATCCCAATCATTTACTTTCACAGTTTTATCGTAGTCCATCTTAGAATCAATAAATTCCTGCTTAGTCTGATTGATAATATGATTGTTCTCTACTGCATTACCAGCACTGTCCTTCAGCTCAACTTTAACACTTGTTTTACTTTCTTTCGTTGCAATTACAGTCCATACCTCATTAGAGGTAACATATCCTGCAGGTGCCTGAATCTCTTTCAGATAATATGTTCCTGCTCTTAACTTATCAAATGTAACATATCCGCCAGCGCCGGATGTAGCTGTTGCAATCTGTGTCGTACATTCTTTATCACTGTAAAGTGCAAATTTAGCTCCGCTCAGTCCTGTTGTCTTATCCGATTTCACTTTCTGCAGATTCAGAGTTCCAAGCGCATCCGTTGTTACCTGTGAAATTGTTGCATTTGGAAGGGTGAAGTTCATGTAACAGTTAGAAGCACCAGCGCCTCGTTCCATATAAAGAACTGTTAATGTGTGTGTAGATTTATCTCCTTTTTCTAAATAATCCCACAAATCCACAGTTTTAGTTGCCGCATTATGAATTCCACCTAAATCAATAATAATCCGCTGATTGTCTTTTCCACCATCCATGACAACCCACATATCATCATCACCGGTAAAAGTATAACTTAATGGACCTACATAACCACCAAGGTTGAATTGAATGTCATATCGCATTCCAAAATAATAGTTATGTATTTTTCCATCATCGTCTAGCCTATTGTCTGTCTTTCTTGTATTACTTTTTTCATATGAAGATGCAACTGTATCCAATGGGAAGAAATCTTCACCTGATTTCTTCTTCTTATCCAATGTGTACTGGTTTGTTACATTTGTACCATTTCCGTCTGTTACGCCAGTTAATGTATATGTGTCACCAATTCTTTCAAAATTTAAATTATAATCTGTATATACTTTTCTTAAATAATTATCTTTTGAACTACCTGCAAGTAAATCAGTCGCTTTAAAGAATCCTGGTTCCAGACAGTTAAATACAACATTTCCGCTATTATCTAAACCTTTTAGTAATCCAGTAATAACAGCATCGCTTCCTGTCCATTTGTTAACCTCGTGGCCATCTTGTCTCCAAGTATATTGATAACCATCATAATTCTGTCCTGTTTCACCCATACTAAGCTTATTACCGCTACCACTATAATTGCTAGTCTGATTAATAGAATAATACTGAGTTGTTTGGTTCCACCGAGGTCCTGTTGTTTCTTTCCCGGCCTTTACCGTATAATCATAAAACGTAGGTGCACCGGCGAATGTTCCAGTGGTAGGAGTATAATATACTTTAACCGTAGCATCCTGTGCTAATTCAATATCACCTTCATTTACAGGAGTTGTTGTTTCATTTTTAACTACGTCTACTCTCGTGATATCCCAGTTTGTAGCTTTCTTACAATCAATTTTCTGCCCAACTGAAAGTTCTTTATCAACATCATCTGCATAAATCTTCTCTCCAGTTTTTTCGTCATAATGCTCTATTGTAACTTTTATCTTATCGTCACGCTTATTACCAACGATTACATAAGTCGAAAAATGCGTAGTCTCAAACTCAACATCACCATTCTTGGCAACGCTGCCATCCATATTTTCAACGTTATCATTCTCGTCTACGTGATATACATCTGCATCCTTGATCTTCTTCTCATCATTCAGAGATACAGATACCTTCACTGAAGCACCTGGCTGAACCTCTTCGCCGTCTACCAGGAATTTGATATCATAGGAGTGAATCTTCTCGATGGCTTTCTTTTCTTTGATCGCTTCTTCGGTGATCTGGTCTTCCGCTTCCTGACTGAGCTCTACCGGTGTTACGGAAAGCTCTGCGTTGTCCGGAAGGTCTGCCGGATCGGTAAGAGTAACCTTAACATTGACTTCGTCACTCGTGTAATCATATCTGGTGATCTCAGGCTGAATTTCTTCTTCCTGCACATCCTCGACTTCTTCTGCCTCATCACTGCTGTCAACAACCTGTGCCATATCACTTCTTATGTAAGCCTCGGTTCCTTCCCAGGAAACCTTGTACCAAGTTGCTCCGTCCTCTGCTGTTACGGTATCCAGAAGTGTGAGCTGTGTTCCTGCGTTTACAGTTGCCAGAACCTCTGCCTCGATAGATGGGCTGACACGAAGATTCGTATCGTCTCCCAGAACCTCGATCAGGCTTGTCTCACCATTCTCATCTGCTGCCGGAACCTCATCCGGGCTCGCAATATCCTCTGCCGGTTCTTCCACCACATCAGGATCCTCAGCCGGCGCTTCGGTAGGTTCAGCATCCGGATTTTCCGTCGGAGCCTCAGAAGGCTCTGCCTCAGGAGTTACCTCCGGATTCTCTGCTGCCGGTGTCTCAGCTGCATCCTGCTCAGGCTCGTCCGAAATATCCATTCCGTCCGTAAGCTCCTCTGATGCGATAGACACCTCGTCCTCATTACCGGAAACAGCTTCCGCCTCGACATCTGCTGTCTCAGGAGAATCCCACATAACGGCAAAAACAGCTGCGTTGCCAGTCTCAACCTGAAGTGTCTGGATCTGTTTGCCCTCGTTGACATTCAGAACCTTCAGATCCTCGTTGGCCTGTAAGGTGTTAACATCAGTATCACCGGTACTGCTGTTATAATGAAGCTTCTCAACGGTTACACTCGTGCTGGCTGCATCGGTAAGCTCCGGTGCTGCCGGTGTCTTGTACTCAAAAGTTACTCTGACTCTGCCGTTCGGCTCGACTCTGTTTCCGTCGCCATCAGCAAAATACACATCATACGCAAAAAAACCTCTCAGGCTGCTGCCCTTGTCTATAGCTGCTGCTGAAAGCTTCTGAGAAACTGTATCATAAGATACGGATGAATTCTCGTTTACGCCGTCAGCCTTCAATGCTGTATTCTGCGGAAGAGCTCCGTCCTCCAGTGCCTCTGCTGTTACTTTAACAGAATCATTTTCATATGTAAGCGTCGATTGCTGCGCCTGTTCCGTTTCCTCCTGGTCAGCGCTGCTTACATCCGGTGTCGATTCTTCGGCCGCTGGTTCAGATGTAATTTCGCCATCTGTAAATATATCCTCCGTTCCATCTCCGAACGCCTCACTCGCGGAGATCGTATATGCACTCGGCATACAGGATACCATCAACGCCAAAGCCACCATAAATGCCAGGAGTTTTCTGATCTTATTATTCCTTAATTTTTTCATACCTTTCCCGCTTTCCTGTGTGTGCATTAACGTGTACTGTATTTCTTATTACTTTACTTCTGTTTATATTCCTTTCTCTTAAAAAAGCTTCATGTTTTTAGCCGGTGAGTAAACAGGTTACACCTTTTCAATATTTTACCCTTATGTGATTGTAGTGTCAATATACCAGGCATTTTTAGTAAGGATATTGACATTATCAGATGCTATCGAGAATCAGTCTTCAACTCCTCCTTCTTAACTTACTCGTTCACTGGTTCTTTTCGCCTGATTTTTCAATAAAATCTGACTATTCGTGGTATTTATTATACAACACTAATAGTTGTTTTGTAAGGCACTTTTTTTCATAAAAAAGTGCCTCTGTCACTATTTTAACATGAATTTCTTCAGCTCATCCCGCTTCTTGACATTCAGCTTGCAAAAGATATCCGTAAGGTAATGCTTGACAGTATTAATGGAAATCCCCAGATGCTCTCCTATCTCCTTATTGCTCCATCCCCCACTTGCCAGCATGGCAATAGAAAACTCCATCGTCGACAGCTCCCCCGTAACCTTTCTCCGGTTTTCCGGATTATGAAGCGCCATCCAGCCCCTGCTGAAAGAAATCACACCCTCCGTGATCCGCTGATACGCCTCCGGATCCCGGTTCCGGATACATGCCTCGATCAGCCCCCGCAAAAGCCCATGATGCTCAATAAAAGGCTCCAGAAACCCATCCATCTTCGCCAGCTCCCAGCTCCGGAGCATCTCCTCCTGTGCCTCCTGCTTATGCTTCCGATTGATCGCACACACCGCCATCATACAGTGGATATACGTCATACTGATCGGATACGACCTCTCCGCCATAAACAAAGCAGCCTTCCCCATCCCATAAGCACTCCATATCTCCCCGTTAAGATAAGTATGGTGCGCCATCACATACGTGGCAAAAAGCCTCAGCCCCTCAGGAAGCATCCTGCTGTACTCCCCAAAAGCAGGCATCCCATCCGTAGGCAGATGAAGCAAAACCGCCCCCACATACCCCGCCAGAAGACAGGACGCATAAACATCCTTAGGAACCTTCTTCTTCATAGCAATCTTCACACAGGACTGGATTCCCTCCATCCCCCGCTTAGCCGCCGCCACATTCCCCAGCGTCAGATTAGAATACCCATACAAAATACACGCCGAAAGCTTCAGCTCAATAACCCTGCTGGACAGATACCTCCTCGTGATCTCACAGCACTCCTCCGCCTGCCCCGTAAAATAAAAAAGCTCAGCCCGCGCAATATTCCTCAAATCCACATCCACAAACCCCTCAACAACCTCCCGAGCCCTCCCAGGCTCAAAAGACGAATTCAAAAGCGGCAAAACCACATAATCACACATACAACCCACTCTCCTCCAAAACCCAGGCAGCCCCCAAAAGACCACCCTCAAAACCAAACCAACAAACCTCCGAAGCCCTCACACAAGCCACATCAACACACATCCGAAGCCCATCACACACCCCACATCAACACACATCCGAAGCTCATCTCTCAAGCCACATCAGCATACATCCGAAGCTCTTCTCTCAAGCCACATCAGCACACATCCAAAGCTCTTCTCTCAACCCTCATCAGCACACATCCGAAGCTCTTCTCTCAAGTCACACATCAGCACACATCCGAAGCTCTTCTCTCAAGCCACATCAGCACACATCCGAAGCTCTTCTCTCAAGTCACACAAAACAGTCACCAAAACTCCGGATATCAATCAACCAGTCAACCAATCAGGCCAACCATCTTTTTCCATAATTATAATCCAAAATCCTCCAAAAATAAATTTAAATATTACACAAAAACACTACAATATATCCAAACCAACCTCTATTCCCCAATCCCCTCACGACAAACCGCAAAAAAACTCACCTCACCCACATCCAGCGCAGCGCCGATGCCACACCATCTCCCAACACACCACAAAGAAACTCAGCCCCTGCAGCCATCCAGCGCAGCGTTGATGGCCCACCACCTCCCGGCAAACCACCACACCTCACACCC
>OIYU01001327.1_pt1 | contig 16126 bp, 21 predicted proteins | sample 1588321 | NCBI WGS metagenome assembly OIYU01 (sample SAMN03283258) | human gut metagenome | biome: human-associated habitat; material: feces | host: Homo sapiens | place: USA | collected 2013 | reverse complement strand
TGGACAGTGTGCTCACTTTACCCGTCAGGTCCTCCAGCTTTTCGAGTATCGTTGTGTACTGCTGGCCCTGCTCTGCACGGGCGATCTCCAAGGCCCGGACCCGATTATAAAATTCTTTGTGCGTCTCAGAGGATTTCTGTTCGTTCTTTTCTACTCGCCGTTCCAGGTTAGCGATACGGGATTCCATGGGACAATCATTGCAATCCGGTGGCATGGCACACCGCCTTTCCATCTTAAACTATTGGTTAATAAATCCTGAAATCTCCAGTCACATGATAAGCGGCTCCAACTTGGCCAATAATTTTAATTTGAGAAATGTCACCAGAGAAAAAGGGCGAAGAGCGTGACACATCAAATTCGGCAATCAAAATCCCCGCCTGCATGGAATAGACTCCCGTCCCATCGATTTGCTTAGGCGTTCCATTTTCATCCAGAAACGTGTATGTTACACCATTTTTCGGCTCAAAATCCAGTGTTGCAGTCACGAGATTTGCACCGCCGCCCCCACCTTGTATCACCGGATTCAGTATCATGCCATTACCTCCGAAATTTTAACTTTTTTATCGTTGCAATCGAGAATAGTTACATATTCATAGCGATGACATAAACCTCGCCATCAATTATTTGAGTATTAACAGTTACGGTAAGATAAAATTGCTCATCACTTGTGACAAGATAAGGCGGAGGTTGAGCGGTCAGACCTTTTAGAGAATCAACAAGTTTAAACCCATCGACATTATGTGGAGATACGACCCAGTCTGAAAAATCCATGCCTTCTTCAGCGAAATAAGGCCCATGCACAACGGTGCCTGGCCCATTCTGAAAAGCAAACTCAAGCAATTTCGGAAACGGCTTGGCAGGACAACTAAAAATCATGTCCTTACCTCCTGAATTACCACATAAACCTGCACATCTTCTGTCGGCACCGTCTGCGCCTTGAATGTCAATTTGTTGGCCGCCTGTCCCGTGCAGGATATCCCAGCGGCAGAATACACATCCTGGTCCGCAATAGTCGGCATTGGCTGAATCAACTGTTTGCTCTCATCCGCAAGTACGCCCGGAACTGTAACAGTCTGGGTGTTGTTGGACCAGGCGGAGAGGGGGAGGGTAACTAGGGTGGATTTTGGTCTGATTTCCGTTTTTACATCGAACATCGTAGGCAGGTAAAAGTCATTTACCACATTGGCAAGAGCTCTCGCACTTCCAGCGTTATAAAACACTACGCCGCCACAGTCGACCTTACTAACTATTCCAGTTTCACCCGCAGATGCATCAATTTCATCTGGATTAGTGAACAGAAACCCTGCATCATAGTTCGGAGATAATCCAATCAACGGAATCTTACCTAACCCAAGATTATCACCATCCGCGGTTAGCTGAATTCTAGGATCTGTACCTTCATTCACCGGGTCAGGCGCGTCAAATTCTTGTAGCGCCAACTCCCCGGTCATAGTTCCCCCGCTCAACTGGAGATACCTCTGGTCGGCCTGTTCCTGTGTCATGCCAGATTGTGGCGCATCCTGTGGCACGGCGTTACCCCCGCTGTCAAAGCCAACCACCTGGCCCTGGGTGCCGGTGAGTTTATCCTGCTTCTTATTCGCCAGGGCAGCGGCCGCAGCGGGAAGGGAATCACTACCGGCCCCAACCGTCACGCCGGTATCACTAATAGTTTTCAGCGTGTCATTCACATTCTTCTTGATGCGGTCAATCTCGCTCTGTACGCTCATGCCGCACCTCCTCAGATGGCCGCAAGGGCTTCCTCAATGTCACTGGTCAAGCTCACGCTGCCCCCGGAGGTGTACCCGGCAGGCACAGAATATGAGGTCGTGGTCAGGCCATCGATGGTGCCGGAAACAGCGCCGTTATTCGCCATGGAGCCGGATACCAATGTGCCTTTCGCATCTACGATCTTCTTACCAGTCAGCACATCAGCCGCAGCAGCCGTTACTCCGCTTACGTCCTGATATGCGGCTGGAATGGCTCCAACGGTAACCTTAGACAGCACCTTTCCAGTAGTTGGCGCAATCGTCTGGGCGGACTTGCTGGGGGTTGCGGTCTTTTCCTCCAGCGTGATAGATACTGTTCCAGTTCCGTCATGGTACCCGGCCGGAATCGTATAGGATGGAGCCGCAACGGTCAGCGTTTGGGTAACTGCCCCATTATCTGGCATCGTACCTGTTACCTTGCTGCCGCCAACATAGGCAGTTTCCCCATCGAGGATTTGTCCAGCCTCTGCAGTGGCATCTGTTGTGTCTACAAACTCCTCTGGGATAGCCCCTACGGTGACAGAGGAAAGTACCTTGCCCTCTGTTGCCTCCACAGTCTGCTCGGACTTTGTAGGCGTGGCGGTTTTCGTCTCTGGGACAATCTGCACCTTACCAGTACCAGCATGGTACCCCTTTGGGATGGTGTATGATGGTTCCTCCGCTGTAAGGGTTTTATTTGCGGCCCCATTGTTTGGCATGGTGCCGGTAGAAACCTTACCCGTCTTATCTACAAATACCTTTCCAGTCAGCACGTCAGCCACAGTGGTGGTCACAGCAGACACATCCTGGTAACTATCGGGAATCGGAGCTACCGTCACATCAGACAGTCCGTAATAACCGGGGTCTGGAGTCACGTTCTGCTGAACCTTGGTAGGCGTAACACTCTTGCTCTGGAGGTTATAGTTTCCACCGCCAGCCACACCGGACACCGTGCCACTGCCGTTATGGTAGCCCTTCGGGATGGTGTATGTATCGCCCTCCTGGACTTGCGCCGATACAGCGCCCCGGTTTTCAATACCCCCAATCTCTGTCGCCAGCTTGTCCAATGTGTCAACGCTCGTGCCAATACCAAGCTCTACCGCTTTCGCACGGATCGTATTTCGTGCGGTTTGGATGCGGCTGATTTCAGTTGCTACGCTCATTTTTTACCACCTTTCAAATCGTCCCTAAAAGGATCTCAATATTTCCAACAGTATCCTGCACCGCCGCCGCGGTAATGGGAAGGGTGTTATCCCCCTCGAAGTCGCTCACCGCATTTACAGAGAGTGTATTCGTTTCTCTGTCCAGCAGCAGGCCGTGGCCGATCCTATAGCCACCACCGCCGCCCTCTGGTAATGGTATATCTGATTCCTCATATTCCCCGGAATCCGGGTTAAAAATGAGCCATGTCCCGTTTGTGCCGGGTTTTGGCGGATTATTGTTAATGTCTGTCAGACGGTCCTCCATCTGCTCAAACTCGGAGGGCAGGGGCGGCGGGAATGCGTCTACCGCATTGATGCTATTAAACACCATGGCATAAAACAGGTTGCTGTGCCGCACCTGGTCACCCAGAGTACCCCGGACTTGCATGGCATATGTACCGTCATCCGCCAGCATGGAGGCAGTGAGCAGAGCACTGTACACTTCCCCATCACGGGAAAGCTGGATGATGTTCTTCTGCCCATCCTTCTCCACGTCCACCTTCAGGTCCCAATCTTCTGTCAGGTCAGTGGATATTTCCAGCGAAGTGACCTCATTATCACCCTCAAATCCAAGGGAAAAACCGGGTGGCGTACAGATATTCCAATCGGTCATGTAAATCATACGCCAACCTCCTGTGTCATAGCGGCCACCTTATCCAGAAGTGCGTCTATCTCTTCCCCACTGTATTTACTGGTGTAGTAGCTCGTGGGTGTTTCCTCTGCAAGCGCCTGTAACTCCATGGTAGAAATCCTCTGTTCCAGGGCGGACAGCCTCTCTTCTATTGTCATGGTATCTCACCTCACACGACGATTCTTCTGCCCAGCTTGTCCAGAATAAAGCGGCCAGTGCGGTCCATTACGGGGCCGGATTCAATCTTTTTCTGTGCGCCATAGTAGAGGATGATGCATCCATCCCCACCAGCGCCTCCAGCGCCTCCAGCGCCGCCACTACCAGAATAGTTATCGTAGGTTTTAACGTGCGCTGAAAAATTTATTTTTCTTGTACTGGACGGAGTAGATGTTATTTTGATAGATGCATTATTTCGGACCGTAAGGTTATAGTTGCCAGCGGCCCCTCCGCCGCCTCCACCACCGCCTCCATCACTGCCGCATCCATACAATGCGGCGGATGCCCCGTCAGCACCTTTTCCACCAGACCCGGCCTTTGAAGGTATGAAAGTTCCAGTTCCACTAGGTTCTCTGACCGAAAGATTAAAACTCGGTGCGGTTGAAGAAGACCCAGCGGTTCCATTGTTTTCGCCAGAAGGACCTCCAGCGCCACCGCCACCTGAACCGGATGAAGAAACAGATGCGTTTACGGAATAAGTCGATGCGTAATTCGCATACGATCCGCCGTCACTTCCATTTTTTTGGTTACTGTAAGAAGGCCTGCCAGTACCGCCAGCTATTTCTCCAGCGTCACCGCCATTATTCCCGGCGGTTCCTCCGTCTGCCCCATCAGATCCAGGCAAACCAGATTTTGCGTAAGTTATTCCTGTTACGATATCTGTATACCCGGCGGACTCTGCCGATCCAGATGCGGAAGACTCTTCTCCAAAAACAGTATCCTCTCCACTAGCTCCATTAGACTGACCACCAGAGCCACAAATATAGGAGATAGTTTCTCCCGCTGAAACCTCGATTGTCTTTTGATAAACCTTTCCGGGAGATCCGGCGCTTCCTCCCGTACCACCAGTGCCCGCTTCTGTTGCGCGGCCAGTTGCCGTGATGTTAGCGTTCCCGGTTTTCGTTTGTCCAGCGGAATCAGATGTATAAATGGAAATAGTTTGTGTGTCATATTTGTCGGTTCCAAATCCACCAGAAAAATCGCCTGTACCATCATTCCCATTCCCACCGGCTCCGCCGCCTCCAATCAAGACCACTACTACCTGTGTAACGCCCTCCGGGACTGTCCAGGTTCCAGAGCCTGTCAGCACTTCATGCTCATCATATGTTACTACCTGCTCGAATTTCGGCGGCACAAATCCAACCAGCAACGTTTCGTCCGCTTTCAACGTGTTGGACAGGTTGATGTCAGCGGATTCCAGACAGGCGGTGACAATTTTTTTATCATACGGATGATATACATTTATCACGTCACCTGGCATCTCATCCTTATATACTATTTTTGCGTCTATGAACTCAAAACATTTATGATAGTTCGCTAGTCTCTCTGCTGCGGCATTTGAATTAACCAAAGACACCAGCGTTTTATCCTCCACTGATTCTATATTTTCGGTCTGTGATTCGCTGATTTTCTTTTCAATAATTCTAGTGTTGTGGATATAGTTTTTGCCTGTCAGCTTCCCGCTACCGGCAGATAAAGTAGCGTAATTTGCGCCACTTGATAAAATAGAAAATCCGGTCGCCTCTAAAGAGTGCATCGGCTCATCGAATGTAATGATATCCCCTTCCTGAACCGTGCCCTCAAACAAATCAACAGATTCGGTGCCGACAGTATATTGGTGCTCTGTTACAGAAACCGAAGTTACCTTTGCGTCCCTAGTCACACTAGCGCCCTGACCCATTCTGTCCGTCCCTTCAAAGCTCGAAACCCCGTCCCATAGCGGCTCAATTCTTACGGTTCCGTTTAGATCGGTCTTTACCGAAGCTCCAATAGCGAATAGGATTTGAACCAAATTATCACGGGCTGAACTATCTGGGGGTTTTACATAAGGTAGCCAGCCATATAGCTTAATGTCTAAAAGATTACTTTTTACACTATATGGTATTGGCCCAAATATATCTGGTAAAATCTCTTTTACTGTCTGCCCAGTATAAATACCTCCTCTGTGAATACGCTTCATCAAAAGTCCGATGGCGCTTGTTGCGTATAACTCATATTTATTTTCTGTGATCTGCTGGACTGACTGTAAGTAAAAAATACCGATTTGTTTTTTCCTATAGTAGTATGTTACTGGGTCGTCCAGCAGGAAATCCAGAATCTCTTTATTTTCCGTTTCAACAGCAACAGAGAGCGTATTAGCTTCTAAGGCATCTGGTAAAAAAGACATGGCAAGATGAACTCCGCCAGAGCTTAGGCGATCATAAATCGTATTTCTGTACTTTATTTTATTTCTTGCCATATGATTTCCTCTTAATCTTCTGGTTCACGCTGCGGTCCCAATGGCTGAAATGTTACCTGTAAGCCATAATATATTTTTCTACCCGCAAACGTCCCCCTCAATTTATGGCTCCCACTAATTATCTTTGCCTTATAGGTTATAGAACTTTGACCATGCGGCATAGTAATCATGTGGTAATCTACCGGGGCGCTGATAGCTAAATAAAATGCGTCATAATCGTCATAGTATCTTGGATCAGGCTCAATATACATTGTATGGTCATAGTAGGTACCAAGCACATCTCTGCTCTCTTCCCCATTGATCAGGATCATGTTATTTTCTCCATCTTCAATTCTAAATGATTCTTCAAATGGAGAATCGCTTTTTATCCTAACCCGGTATGTCACATCATCCATGACAATACTCATTAATTGAGCCATTAAAAATCGCTCCTCATGTCGAGATTTTTACCCCAAGCCGTCTACTTTCTGCCTGTATATAAGGAAATATAAGTCTTGCAAAAGTACGACCATCCAAGGACATTGTCGCATTTTGCGTAGTGTGACCGCCTCGCAACATTCCACTCTCCGCTACACCTTGCGCCGCCGCTCGTTTAACAAGAGAATATGGCGCAATAATTTCATCTTCCTGCGTGTTATCCCCAACTACGGCAAGGAATGGATTGTTTTTCTTTGCAACTCCGCCAGCGGAGAAGGCTGGAACATCTAGTGTATCTGGAACTAATATTGCTCTTGGGGAAATCCCCTCCGAAATAGAAATTGGACTATTTTTATTGCCAATTCCGAACACACCAGAAATGAAATTCCCAAACGCTTGTCCCAAGTCAAAGACTAGATCCCTAACAAAAGCTAGTGCATCTCCAACTTTTTCTATTACCCATCCAAGGCCCTCCATAACTGGTATGGCTATTTCAATCAAATCAGTTAAAAATGGGCCAAATGTTTCAAAAAATGTGTTCTTTAGATTGGCAACAGACTCTCCTAGTTGGCTTGTCATATCATCCAAATCTGCTTGTGCATTCCTAGCCTCTATCAGCGCCTCATTGTTTTTATAAAAACTATCTGCAGCATCTCCATATTGCTGAGAAAGAAGGCCCATCAAATATCGTGTGCGCTCAGTCGAGTTAGCAAGTTCTCCAAGTTGTTCGTTTACGCTTTCTTCACTTATCCCAACCCAGTTAAGCGCATCCGCAAGATTTCCTGTTACTTTACCTGTTTTTGCGGTTTCGTTTGCCGCCTCAATTAATCCCTCTATTGGTAGTGAATCTCCAAACGTTCCATATACTCCAGCAGCAATCTCTATCCACTTCGCAACATCTTCTTCATCGGTGGCTAATTGAGCAAGAAGTTGTGAGGCTTCCGTCGCTGTGTCTGTTTCACCTAGAATCTCATAAAATCCTCGATATGCTTCTTTGGCTACTTCTGGTCCATATCCCGCTGTCTCAAACGCTGTATTTAGTAGTCCTAAAGATTCTCGATATTCCTCTGTAGCTTCATCAAGTGTGAATAGTGTACTAACAAGTTCCAATGCCTTATCTGCTAGAAACTTAATTCCGCCAGAAGCTAAGTCCGCCGCTATACCTTTAGCTACAGTGAATCCATCTCCCATATCGGAAGTGGAGCCGTCTACGCTGTCTAAACTATCTGATAACTCATCTGCCGATTCCCCAAGTTTATTCAGTGTAGGGTCAAATTCTTCAACAGCTTTTGCGGCCATATCCGCTTTTGATTTTGTTATATCTAGTTCTAGATTAAAGTCATCTAATTGTGTTTTACTCAGTGTATCATCTAATTGTGCAGAGGCTGTTTCTAGCATTTTTACACGATTTGCAGACAGTTCTGCTCGTTCTGCTAAAAGTCGTCCCTTTTGTGCTAAGAGATCCACGTTTGTCGGGTCAAGCTTTAAAAGACGTTCAACCTCTTTCAAGTCTTTCGATACCTTATACAAACTGCGGTCAGTATCGTTAAGTGCCTTACCCAGCTTAGTGGTGTCCCCGCCGATTTCTATTGTTATCCCTTTTATCCTATTGGTTGCCATCTCTATCCACCCTAAAATTTATCAAAATCTTCCTGTGTCGCCAAAACCGGGTAGTCAAGTTCATCATTTGTAGCTTCAGCATACATATCGTAGACCATTCCAATAGTTAGCAAATCAAGATCTCTTATAGAAATTCCTAGCTGAACAGTCCGAAGCATAAATAGAGGAGTTGTCATTTTTCGATCTGTTGCCCTAGTTTTTTTTTAGCAACATCCATGGTTTCAATATTTCCCTCCCATAAAGCAAGGAGTACAGGGAAAATTTTATAGATAGAAAATGCGCCAAATTCCTCCAGCCAGTCACTAGGATTTTCTGGAACAGAGTCCTTGTCTGCGTGTTTCGCCATGATATATGCCATATTCTCAAACAAATTTAATGCCTCTAGTGGAATATTCGTCCCATCTCGTTCTTTATCCTCCAAAGATTTTTTGACTGTTACCATATCCTGAAGGATATCCCGCCTAAATTTGATCCGGTAGAGCCGTGGTACAGCGGCAGTTGCTCGAAATTTAACTAATTTCCCATCAATTAAAATTTCAGTTTCCATATTTACACCCCTACTGGCGTAGGCTGCCAAACGGTCTTAAACCAATTATTCCGCACTTCTTCTGTGGTTTCATCTGTGGTCTTGGCCTTAATATTTCCATTCGCCAGTGGGGATGCGGTAATGGAAATCGTCTCAGTGCTGGGGGTTTTAGTTTCGTTAATAGTAGACCCGTCCTCGTTTGCCCGTGCGGCGGAGCAATTATACAGCACTCGCAGGCTGGCCTTTTGATCCCCCTCAAATTGATACAACAACGCAAAGGGTTTCGCTTCTGCTCCCGCATTTTCAATCTGTACCTTGGATGTAGTGTCAACAGTTTCGCCAAGAACATCGGTACGGAAGGAATCCGGAATCACGGCAATCTCCAAATCGCCCTGATAGCCGTTATTTGCGGTAGAAACATAATAAGCAATGTTATCCGCATAAAAGGTATTTGTATCTCCCTGCGGGGCTAAAGACATGCTTACCGCACCCGGCATAGGAACGGGAGTCCCGTATGTAATAGTGCCCTCCTCGCCTTCCTGCAAAAGCGCATAATGTACATTTTTTAGGCCAAATTTCACCTTATTCTTTGTTGCCATAATTACACCTCAATTTCATATGTGGTCTGGTACAGACGTTCACTTTCTATATATGTGCTGGTTTTGTCCCAATAGATTTCTGCTTCATCCAAAACAGTTTCTATTTTATTTTCATCTTCTGTGTCTCTTTGACTGGAATACAGTTCAATGTTGCAATGGGATATCTGAACATACACCATATTATCTGCGGCAAAGTTATCGGTATAATCATCAAAGTAGACTCCATACGGAGGCTTTGGCGGATGCTCCCAATGATGAAAAGTAAACGGAAGCCCAGTCGTTTTCAGGATTTTATCCAGTTCCTGATAATTCACTTGACTCCCGCCCTTTCTATCGTGTCTGTTATTTCTTGAATCAGCCTTTTTTCTGCTGCTTGCTCCGCTAGTCTGATATGCGGCTTCCCTTCAACTCTTCCTCCGCTTGCTTTTTGATGTCCGTACTCCAAAAGATGCGTTAACTGATAATCAGTTTTATTGTAAATTACTACCCCAGAACTCCTTGCTGAAGATTTATATTGTCTTTTCCCCATTCTCCAGCCCTTTTTGTATCTACCGCTCCTCTTAGGCGATCTTACCCGGACTTCTTTCAAAGCCTCTTTTCCTACTTTTTCTACATCTTCTTTTACGCCTTCAGATATTTCATCTTCATAATCTGAAAGAGTCCCCATGATAACACTAACTAACTTGTCCGCTTTTATGCTCATGTGGACACCTCCCACAAATTCGTGCTCGTCTCCTCTAATGAAAGCCTTGTTACGAGCATCCCATCCTCATCTTTTGCAGGAGTTACCTGCCTGATCAAATAATACCGATCCTCAATCCGAGCGATATCCTTTGTGCTAATCTGATTATCTCTCCAAATCTCAATCAGTAAATCTATCTGCTGATCTACTTTGGCGGCAGCATAATAGCGTTGGATTCCAACGGTCATTTCCCCAAAATAATGAGCGGATTTTTTCACAAGCTTTTCCACTTTGGGGGGCGGACCATTCTCGTCTACTGATACTCTGTAGATAGTCACTATCCCGGAGTCATGGAGCATTTCCCTCACTCCTCATCTTTTGGGATATGAGCAAATCGTGGCGTATTCTTTTTAAATAGATAGGCTCCGATTCTCCATTAATTCGTTTCCTGTACATCCATGCAGCCGTGCCAACTACTAACTGGAGATAATCTTCTTCGTCATTCTCTACGATTCCTTGCCTCTCCAGGTTGGATTTTGCGGCCCTTATCATAGACAAAAGATAAGTATTATCTCCGGGGAGAGTCCCCAGGCGCTGAAGATCTATTTTTAAGATATCCAACGCCTGGGACTCAAACATTCCGCAGTTCATATTCATGCCCCCGTTTTAGTTACCGTGACCGTATAAATCTTTTCTCCCGTGTTATTTTTTGCGGTTATCTTTACAGTGTTTTCGCCATCTTCCCATGTTGCTGACGCTCCATTTTTATGTGGCTCTCCATTCACTGTAATTGTCACAGTCGATCCATTGGCTCCAGTTGCGCTAATTGTGTTGCTCTGATTTGTAGTGCTGGTACTATACTCTGTCACGCCGGGATCAAAAGTTGGTGTCAGAGTCAGCGCCCCTAACCCCAGCGAAGCCAGGGACGCTGTTAAGGGTTTGCGCTGTCAGGAGGGAAGGTCACGCTTGTAGTGGGAGCGGTATTGTTGATGTTCAGGACTCCAAAAGCCTCCCCAAACACAGGCATACCATCATAACGTGCAGTCCCCTTAAATACGGTCTGGTCCTCGATGAAGCGCACATGCTCGCTCTGAGCCAGGGTAGTTCCAGCCCGCTGGGCCAGAAGATAGAGGTCAAAATAGCCAAAGATTACATCGTTATCAGGAACGAAGTCCAGGGTAACAATATCCCCACCCAGGACTGGCATGGTATTCCCCTGACCGGATACGATAGCGCCCGCCGCATTGATTACCAGTGCCTCAGCAGTCAGCTTCGCCTTTGTGGTTTCGTTCATAACCCAAGTCAGGCTGCCTCTGGCATAAGTAGAACGGGCCACACCTGCGGTCAGGATAATGGATTTATAGAGTTCCGCGCCGGTAGCCGCAGTCAACTTGACGATATTACTGGTGTGGACATCCTTCCATGTCGGCGCATTCGCTCCCCAGTCATCTGGCTCTGTGGCTTGCGCCAGCCGGGTCACTACGCCAATCGGCATCTTCTTTCCGGTCCCGTAAAGGATAGCCTTGTCCAGCGCATAACCAATCGCTTGCCCCAACGCCTCCATAATCTCGCTAGCCAGAGACAGGTCGGAGTCCTCCAAGGTCGCATTACAGATGGCGATAAATCCGCCGACCTTGTAACCGTCAACTTCAATCTGGTTAAAGGAAAGCTCCAGCTCGTTTAGCTTGGCGCACATTTCCGTCCAGACCGCTTCAGGGACCGTCCCCATGATGTTCTGGCGAGCCGTTCCGGGCACACTCCGCAGATTTACGCGGGAAATCATTTTAGAATATTTGCTGATGTTTTCGCGAATCAGTCCAAGCATAACATCCGGGATCGTCAGTTCTGCGCCAGTAATAGACCGATTCTGTTTCCCAAGCTCACGCACTCTCGTCAGGAAATCCTTTACATCCTGCCGGGCGAAAAAAGCGTCGCGCCGCTGTGCGTCCAAGCCAAAAAAGGTTCTATTTTCCATGTCAAACTTCTCCTCTCGTTTTTCAGAATTTTGAGGTTTAGGCGCATTTCTGGCCAACTCCTCAATCTCGGTTTCAATGTCCTTAATTTCTCCTTCCAGTTTCCCGGTGGCATCTTCGTTTTCAGCTTTTTCCTGTTCGAACTGTTCTACCGCTTCCTCCACCGCAGACTTTTCCTCGTCCGTCTCAGCTTCATTGATGGACTGCTCCAGTTCTGCTTCTCTGGTCTGGAGCTGTTCTGCCGCCTTTCTAAGTTCCTCCAGTTGCTCTTTCTTTTCGTTAAGCCTCTTTTTCAGAACCAATGCTTTTAATGCCATTTTATTTCCCTCCAGTTTCATTCTGTTGATGTTGATTTAATCTTTTGAGCAATGTGTTTCTCCATGCGTCTATCTTCCGTTTCTGGATATCCTCGTAGTCTCTCTTTCTTGCTACCACTGCGGTATCTTCATAGGCCGGAAAAGTACAGACGCTCACCTCATAGAGCTTTACCTTGCGGATAGTCCAGTGAACACTACCGTCCTCTCGATTTTCTGTCTCCTCATCGAGAATCGAAAAACCAAAAGAGCATTGAGTGATGTCGCCTCTCTGTACACGAGCATATAGGTTCATTGCATCACTGTCATCTTGGTTGATTTTGATGCGACCCCATAGCCCATGATTATCCTCGCGCAACTCCAATGTGTTTGCCGTTGTCCTCCCTAGCACAAGCCGTGTCTCATGGTCTACCAAGGCTCTGATATCCTCATCTAACGTTTCCGAAAATGCCCCGCGAGCTACGCTCTCAGACGCTCCAGGCCACAGGTCATAGTTGCTGTCAAAAACGGAAAAGTATCCTTCGATATAGAGTTCCCCGCCATCCTCCGACCTTGTTTTAAATGCGCCTGATATACTTCTGGTCTGCATATCCTCTCTATTCAATGTTTTCACCTCCATTCAACTTGGCTTGATCTGCAATCATTCCCCTCGGAATGTAATTTTCTAGGATGACCAAATCATCCAGTCCAGGCAGCGGAGTCATGCCCAGCCAGTCCCGGACCTCATTCCCTGTCATAATCCCTCTGACATATAATTCCTGCCCGATGTTTGCCATATCCTTCATGTCGTAGGCATGAAGTGTCCGTGAGTTGAACCTGAAATAGAGATCTGGCGAATACAGGAGTTTAAGTGTCAGTTCCTGCTCGATCCTTTTCGATAGCGGCATGAGCTTACTGTCAACAAAGTTGTTCCACTCGTCCCTGTTGTAGCTTCCAACTCCGACCACAAATGGCGGGACTCCAATAATTCCGGCGACAGTTCGCTTGTCTATTGTTACTGAGTCGTTGATTGCAAGGTCATTTAGCGTAAGTGGTTTAATTTCTTTTACATCAAACATTTCTGCCGGAATCATCCAGGGTTCTCCTGCTTCTGAGGTCTCCAGGTAGCTATCTAGCAGTTTTTTCCGGCCTTCTCTGCTCGAAAACTCATCCGTCAGACCATCGACCTTTACAACGATAGACGGCTTCCACTTGGACTCCATAAATCCTCTTTTGGTTGCCGCCGCTTGCTTCAGGTTGTGAGCAACGTCTTTCAGCGTTACACGATATCCGTGACCTAACCACGGGGTTTCTGGATCTTGATTGATTGCAAAATGCAATACTTCATCGGGCCTAAAAGTTTGATTCCCGTATCGTATGTAGTAGCTCCTCCCATCTGGGATAAACGAGATCATAGAAGGCTGTAAAATCTCCAGGTCCTCAATCAAATCCCCTCCCCTGGAAAATTTGGGATAAACCACACAGTTCCCATCTCCGTCGATGAGGAGCGTTCGGACTATTGTGGAGATAAATGCGGATCTGGTGAGATTCCCACTTGGGTTGATGTCCAACTTTCTGGACAGGCCATTTTTAATCCGAACATCCCCGTCCTCCGTGTTCTGCATGAGGTGTATGGTCATGGACCCCATCAAATCGGCAATGCGCCCAGCCGCCATTTGTATTTCTGGGTTGTCAGCCAATCTTGTATATCCAGAAACGCAAAGCATATCGTAGGCATCAGTCGATAGCAGGAAACTAACCGCTGAATTAGGATGTCCGCGCGCTGTTGTATGGCTGCTTCGTTTTTTTCTGCTCAACGGCTATTCCTCCTCAAACCATCGTTTTGCTCTGTCTCTGCGCTCCATATCCTCTAGCTTTCTAATACAGGCAAATACAGATGAGTCAAATATATCGATTCTTTGCTCTGGCTGTACCTTGTCGTATTGGATCATATCATCCGTCTTTTCAACCGCTCTCACGTTCTGTACGCAGTATTCGTATGCTTCAGAATGGAGATAATAGAGTTCTCCATTTTTTGCCCGATCTTCAATGTAGCGGAAACCCTCGGATTTTTTGTAAAAGTATTGGGGCTGATCCAAAATTTTAAATCCCGCCTGCTTCATCCCCAGGAAATACTCACGGCAAAACTTTCGGTCATGTCCAACCTGTTTGATCTTAAACCCTTTTTTTCGCATACTGATAAACCAGTTGATTACATCAGCATGGTTAACTGTAGGGCTGTTACACATATCCAGCCAGCCATCATCTTTCCAGCCAAAAAGCGGTATTCCATCCTCATCGGCTTTTTTGTAGGCAGCGACTACCGGGAACCATGCGTGTGGGATAATGATATCTACATCGACCGTTTTGTTATCTTTCCTCCGGTATCCTTTCAGCGTCCCATAGAGCGCTGCTGCGGTCAGGTCGTAGAGCTTCGATAGGTCGGCCCCTCCATACCATGTGATAGGAAGTTTTGCCAAGTCCTCTATTGTCCAGTTGTACTGCCGGTCGCTCTTGCGGAATTCATCGATATCAAAATAGGCAGCCAATGCATTTGTGTAAACATTCAGTGACTTTGCGAAAAAGTCTTTTCTCTGCTGAGGGTCATTCTGGGCCTGCAAAGAATCATTCAGAATTTCATCTGGCCGGATGCTAACCCCGTAAGCTGGATTTGCCATCTCGTGGATTTTAGGGTCTGTATAATCTACACTCCCATCTTTTACCCCCTCCGGGGCGCAGCACATGAAAATGAAATACTGTTCATCCTTTACCGTTCCGTTCAGGATCTTCCTGCAATATTTCAATCGTTGCCCAAGAAACGCCTGTTCGTTATCTCCGGCAGTTGAAATTCCAATCAGGAGTTTGTTGGTATATGCCTTCATGGCCTCCTTAAAAAGGTTGTATTGCTTCGGCTGTTTAAATGCGTGAATCTCATCGCAGATAGCAATGTTGCAGTTTAGGGAGTCCTGACTGTCTGGGTTAGCGGCCAGCGCCCGAATATAGAATGAACCGTCTCCCAGTGTGGCCGACAGGCTGTGCTCGTTATTGTTGTCTATGACCCGCACAGACCCACCATCCCTGGAATCTTCACCCATCCGCTTTACGTTGTAGTTCAAAAAATTGAATGACTCTAACGATTGCATCAGGGCTGCGGATGCAATATACATCTTAGAGCCTGACCTTCGAAACAGGAGGGATAAGGCCCAGGACAGTGAGGCAGCAAAAGAGGTCTTTATGTTTTTTCGGGGAATGTAAATGAGCGCTTCGTGGAATCGTAAAATATTGGTGCCTTTAAGCCGGAACCCAACCAGGTTATAAATAATAAATTTATGGAACGGCTCTAACAGAAACGGCGTCCCCCGCAACGGAGTCCCGTCCAGCCTTTCTCCCTGCTGGTGGCAAATGGTCTTTTCAATGACCTGGATGCAAAACTCTGGATCTTTGTGGTTTAATTCATAGTCTGGATTATTTAGATCCTGAAAGAATCGGTCAACCGCCTGCTTCAGCTCCTCACAGGCGATTTTTTTCCCGTCCCGTATCGATGTGGCGTACTCCAGGACAACATCCCAGTTTTTAGGCTTCGATTTTGGCAAGAGCTTGCTCCAGCCCTCCGGGCCTTTCTTTCTTTGGCCCATCTCCGGTCATTTTTTTGTAGCTGCTGGGTGTCATCCCAAGCTCCCGCCAGTACGCCAAAGCGGATTTATTTAGATCATCCCAGAGCACTAAAAGAGGGTTCTTGGTGATGTTAGTCGCGCCGCCTTTGTTAGTGTATTCCCGGACAGGATGGCAGCCTTCGTCCCTATACTGCTTATATACCGCATCCCTTTGTTCCAGGATATCCGCCAGGGTGGAGATAACAGAGTCGTATGCTTTTTCTTCGTTCCCCAGTTCGGCCATCTGCTTTTTTACGAGACGCTTCCATTGAACTGCTGTCATCCTTACACCCCTTTCTCAAAAAATGGTCTCAGAGTTGGAAAGAGTTC
>OIYU01001319.1_pt1 | contig 16194 bp, 13 predicted proteins | sample 1588321 | NCBI WGS metagenome assembly OIYU01 (sample SAMN03283258) | human gut metagenome | biome: human-associated habitat; material: feces | host: Homo sapiens | place: USA | collected 2013 | reverse complement strand
TCTCTAAACTTATCTACAATATATTGTGTATCCCTATCCACGTTTTTATGCTTTATTTCTTCTGCATATAGAACCCCCAAATTATAACAAACTTCAACCATCAATTCTGCACTTATTTTACTAGTTAACTCATCATTTTTATAATCATTATAAAATCGTTCTAACCACATTGCTCCTTTTGAATAATTAACTGGTACATTTCCATATCCAGACAAATATATTTTGTAAATAAGCGAATAATCTCCTCTATACCCTAAATTAACTGCTTTTTCCATTAACTCAATTGCTGTTACATAGTCACTATCATCCATAGCTTCTATGCATTGTTGCAATACTCGTTGCGTTTCTTCTTCTTTTTTTGTTCTTCTTCACTTAAAATTCTAAAAGAGATTTTACCCCCTTCTAATGATCCTTTGCCTATCATATATATTCCCCTTTTCAGCTACTGTTTTCAACAGTTTTAGACCCTACCCGAATAATTGTTTCTAATACCGCCTTGTTAAAATTCTTTGTTAATCTTAAGTATTCTATTTATAGTATCTCTTTATTTGAATCCTCAACACCAAATTTTTTCACAAAATCCTCATAACTATTTACCCAATCAAACTTCATCTCCTTTGATACAGCTTGAAAATGTAATTCTCCACAATGAATCTTGTTTCTTTCAACTTCGGTAAGATCTGCCCATGTTTTTCCAGCTTTTGTTTCTACAATAAAATAAATGCCAATACTTGCATCTGTTAATGATTCTCTTCTGCATACAACCGCCCAATCTGGACTATAATTTCCATATGGTGTATCAATTACGAATCCACCTTTTTTTAATTTTGTAAACAATAAAATATTCTCATTATTTTCTAATCTATGAGCAAATTCCGATTCGCCTTTACTATCTAATTTATAATACTCATTCATTGCAGAACTTCTATCTGATTTTGCTTGGAATACTTTCCACTCCTGCTCAAAATCTGATTCTGAAATAGTATCTAATTCAAAAATATTACGTTCATCCAATTCATACCCATTTATTACTTCATAAGAAGTTATATGAGATGCTTTTGTATCATTAAGAATTTTAAGAATAAGCTGAGTTACTCCGTCCAAAATATCTTGGTTATTAAGTAAATTTCTCTTTTTTATTCCCTTTAAAATTTTGAAAATTGCTAATCGTGGTAACATCGTATGATACATTATAAAATTCACAATTTCAAAATCAGATTTAGGCTCAGACATTGCTTCAATTTCTAATTCTCTCTCACCATATGGCATTTCTTCCATTAGCAACATCTCTGCATGCTCATTTAGATCATCATTTACAAATACCATATTTTCCAAAGTTTCTGTAATTTTACTTGCAGAACCTTTTAAAATATTCTTACTATCCATTACTCCTGCTGATACTAATTCTTCTTTTAAATCATCTACTAACTGTGCTGTGATTTTTTCTTTTGGAATCCTAGCATATTTTAAAGTAGAAATGAGTATTTCGGCAGTTACTTCATCTTTAACAAAATGCATTTTATCATTAAAATCATCTTGAAGTGCAGATGCAAAATGATCATAATAATCATTAGCAATCACAGTCAATTCATTTATTCTCTTATCAACACAACGATTTCCAGTATCATCAACTGGTAATCTCAAACCTCGTCCAATTTCCTGTTTTTTTGCGATATCAGATCCACCAGCTTTTAATGTACAAAGAGTGAAAACATTAGGATTATCCCATCCTTCTCTAAGTGCAGAGTGCGAAAAGATAAAAGCAAGCGGCTCTTGAAATGAAATTAGTTCATCTTTCTTTTCAAGAATAAGCTCAATTCCTCTATCCACATCCTCTTGTGATTTCTTTTTTAATTTAACTTCACTATCATCAACTGAAGAATCCCAACCATCTACATCTACTACATTATTTTTCTTATCCCTGGCAAAATATCCTTCTCTAACAGCTTGTACATTCATAAAATCTGGAAAATATTCTTTATTTTCATACAACATATGAGCGTGCGTACTTACATAATTCTGATATTCTTCATCAAATATTTTTAAATATTCTCCTCTTCCATCTGGTGCAGAATCATCTCGTACCTTATCTACAGCATCAATAAAAAATAATGTTAATGCCTTAATTTTTCTGCCTTGACGAATAATATTAAACTGCTTAGCAAAATGATTTTCTATTGCTAATCTTATTTGAATTCTTACTGCTTCATTCTTTTCTACTTCATAATTGCTATGTCCAATTTCTAACCCAAAGAAACCTTCTTTTGTTGCAATTGACAATGGCTTTAATTTATGTGGTTCTTCTGATATACGATAATCTTTGTATTGCGATAAACCGCCTGATAATTCTTCTAGTGAGGCTCCTCCTCCTACTCGAAATGATTTAAATCTTATTGTTCCACCTTGATCTTGTGAAAAAATCTCAATTTTGGCTTTTAAATCTGATGTAAAAGCTAAATATCTAACATATGGATAATCTTTTGGTATTACACCATAAACTGTTTTAACCGTAATTTTTTTTACCAAATTTTTCTGATATGCAGCATACGAATCTAGTTTATAAATTTGATTATATAATTGTTTATGTGTTGCTGAATAACGTAAAATAAATAAGGGATATAATTTCTCAATAGCAACCAATGATTTTGATTTTTTCTTTTTCGTTCCTTCAATTTTTTGTGGCTCATCAATAATTACTATTGGCTTTATGTATTTAATATCTTCCCAAAGATTCTGCCCATATTCATCTTCCTGACGAATCTTATTTGTACTTTTATTGAATGCTTGAATATTGAGAACACAAATACTTAGATCATTACTCTCAACTAATTTTGAACTGATTTGTTTTGGGTTACTACTATCATAAATAAAACTGTGTTTCCCTATATCAATATTATAAAGACGTTTAAAATGATCTGTTAACTGCTCCATTGATTTTTCTACACCTTTACGAATGGCTATTGATGGGACCACAATCATAAATTTTTTAAAACCATATTCTTTATATAATTCAAGAATCGTACGAAGATACACATACGTTTTACCAGTTCCCGTTTCCATCTCAATTGTAAAATTATTTCCATCTTCAAGCGTATTATCTGCAAATAAATTATTTGCTAATTGTACTCTTCTTAAATTTTTCAATAAACGAGTGCCTACTACAATATCACTATTTCTAACTGGATCTCCTTCACCAAATTTTCGTGTACGATTGGGTCTGTAAATCCCATCTACGTTTCTTGATAATCCTCTGAATAATTCTATTGTTGAATGAATCGCCTGCATTTGATAATCAAGATCATCTTCAAATTGAAATGTAATACGCTTAGGCATCTTCTTTTCCTCCGATTTTAAAAATTTTCTTTTGTTTAAATAAATTCAACTGTGTATGCTGGCTTATTTGTTCCAGCGTTTTTCTCAATCAATGCTTTTAATCTTCTAAATGTTTCATCTTTTAATGAAATATCGTCTTTAAAAGCAGAATCTCTAAAAATAAATTTAATTGGTAATGGATTGAGTTCTGATAATTTAGAAATTAGCTCCTCCGTAATTTTCGTTTCAAGACAAACTATATAACTACTCGCATAAAAATATGTACGATTCCCTAATTGAGATAGTTTTTCTAAAGATTCTGAAAGTGGTAAATCTCTCTGTCGAAGCATCAATTCATAAACAATATCTATATCCTTGGAATTTGGCATAAAATCCACAAGATCAGGTGTATATTCAAGTTGATTAATATTTACTTGTCCTAAATCCATAAGAGAATTCCATTTAATATTAGTATCCGCAGTTCTAAATACTTTAAAACCAGTATCAATATCTACATCAGGATTCTCCAATTTAATTTTTTTAGATACTCTCTGTATTCTGTCTTCTCCTATTTCGTTAATTGTTTTATATCCAGATTTTCTTGCATCACTATTTTCAGCACATTCTTCCATTGCCTGTACTAGAATATATTTCCTATTTGCACCATCTTCAAGATTTTGTTCCATTACTGCTTGAGCAGTTGTACCCGAACCAGAAAAGAAATCAATAATTAAATCTTCTTTCTTAGTAGTATATTGCACTAACTTTTTAATAAGCGAAACTGGTTTTGAATAGTCAAATACATTAGTATCAAATACATGCAATAAATTTTTTTTTGAATTATCATTTGAAAATTCATTCTCAATAAATTCAAGTGATGAAATTGCTCTTGTTCGTTTCATATACTCAATTTCAAAATCATTTCCTTTTTTTATTATCTTACAATTCTGATAAGTCTTTGTATATATTCTAGAATATCCATCATATTTTTTTAACACTACAAAGTCATTTTTATACCCCCAATCAAATTTATCCTTACTCCATCGCCATGCCCAATCTGCCCTCGCATGCTTTCCGTTCTTTCTTTCTAAATATTTTTCATATGATTGTCCTGGGTATAAAGTTTCTCCTTCTATCTCAATAGGATAATCTAAACTAGAACTATATGATAAACTATCATAATCTAATGTCTGATTAAGTTTATATTTACCTCTTTCATTCACATGTTTATCTACATATTTAAATCCAGCGTCTGTATGCTGTGGTAAATAGATTAATGGATTTTCATTAGAATATGCCAGAATGTAATCATGGTTTCTTGCAATAGCCTCTGTTGTTTTTCCAGCTTTCTTCGTTACTCGCGGAAAACATGCCATAAAATTATCATCCCCAAATATTTCATCACATATTTTTTTTAAATTGAAAACCTCATTATCATCAATTGAAATAAAAATAATTCCGTCATAACTTAATATATCTTTTGCAATGGATAGACGAGTATACATATTAGTCAACCAATTTGCATGAAATCTATTTTGTGATTTCATATTTACCGTAAATCTGTTTCCAAAATCGTCTACATTGCCTTCTGCAAATTCAGAATCTTTTTTTGTCATAACATCCTTATCTCGATATATAAAATCCGTTCCTGTATTATATGGTGGATCAATATAAATCATTTTAGCTGCAGCGTAATAATTCTGTCTAAGCAATTTTAATACTTCTAAATTTTCTCCTTCAATATATAAATTATTTGTTTTATTACTATCTATACTTTTTTCTTAAATAAATTTCAATGTTCTTCCAGCAACATCTTCTTGTGCTAATTTTTTTGCATTTTGTTTCCCAGACCAGATAAATTCATATTTTTCACTACCAACATCTTGAAAATCTCCCAATTCTTCTTTCAATGCTTCAAAATCAACCTCACCATCTTTTACTACTGACGGAAATACCTGAGCCAGTTTTTTTACATTATCGCCGACAATATCATTAATCTGCTGCGATACCTTATGATCCATTACTCTATCCTCCTATATTTCTTCGTTATCTAATTCTTGAATTTGTATTTTTATTTCCTTATTTATTTTCATGCGTTCCATATTTGTAACAGCTTTATTCAATCTGTTTTTATCTGCAATTAATTGCAGATACTTCTGACATATCCTAGAAGTCCTACTTGAATCATACCAAAAATCACTTTCCAGCAACCTTTGCGTATGTGAATACTCCTTCTCATTTATCACCATATATGCCTTATAATACCATTCTTTATAAAGCTGTACCTTATCTGTTTTATTCTTTAATAAATTATAATTCATATAGTTCAACAGTCTTTGCCTTGCACTATCTGGAATCCCTATCATATATTTATCTGTCAAAAGACTTTGTTCTATTACTATTTCATTATGATTTACCTGACTTAATCTCTTAATTGCAAATGAATAAATCTCATCTTTTGCATCATATATATGTATTATACATAAAGGTTTTATAATATCTTGGTAAATATTTGCAAGATAATTTGCTTCTTTAATATTTTCCACTTCCATATCATAAAATTGTATAGCCTCACAATGGTAAATTCCATCGTTTAGTGATGGTATTTCTTCCCCGATAATCTGATATTCCAACTTTACATTTTTTATAGCTTTTTTTATTCTATTTTTATCTTTAGATTTTAAAACTTTTGGTATAAAATCTTTCAAGTTAACCTGATAATCTAGCTTATACGCATCTGGTATATTGAACATAACATCATCCCTTTTTTATATCTTCTCCAACTCTATTTATTCCACAACTAAAAACGAAATCAATTCAAAATCATCTGCTGTTTCTTCTGCAAATGCATTATTAAATCCACCAAAATCAAACATTAATTGTGTCGCCTTTGATTCTTCTTCCCCTTTAATTGATTTAATCGCTTTATTTAACAAGTCCGAATAAAATTGCATATCTTTTGCATTATTCGTTCGTACAAAAAATTGTTGAAATAATTCCATAATCGGTTGTTTTTTCTTGTAGCAAAGTTTTCGAAACTGCTTGACTACTTCTCGTGCTTGTCCATTTCCATAAAGTACTTCACCATTATTTTTCATATAAATAAGATAGTACGGATATAGGGAACTGTCTGATTTAGGTTTATTGGTATTATTTCTATGTTTAAAGCAAAACAGAACTCCTGTATTATCTCCATCTGTAACTGAATAAACTCCCTTTGGAACTTTTTTAATTTCAGGAACATTTTGAATATATTCTGACAACTCATTTAGATATTCATTCATATTTAAATCTGTCAGTGAAATATTATCATTCGCATCCTCTATATCAATAACTTCATCTTTTAATCGTTCTAGCTGCCTTTTTCTAAAATTGAAATCATTCATTTCTGGCGTAAGCACATCCTCATCACCAGTGGATACCAAATTCAGAGTTGTCATCTTACCTTTGACCCTTGCTTCAAGTCCTAGATAATCATTTAACTCCATATTGGGGAAGAAATTAATCATCTGAATATTTGTATTTTTACTTCCAATACGATCAATTCGCCCAAATCTTTGTATCAATGAAACGGGATTCCACTGAATGTCAAAATTAATCACGGTATCACAATCTTGTAAATTCTGTCCCTCAGAAATACAATCTGTAGCAATTAATAAATCTATCTGTTCATCTACTGAAATTTCTTTTTTCATTTTTGAAAGTGGTGAAAATGCACATAATACAGAATTAAATTCATTATCCACATTCTTATTATTTGTTACTACTCGTTTACCCGTTACACATGCTGTATATACATTAAGTTTTTTTGATAATTTGTCATATAAATAATCTGCCGTATCTGCAAATGCAGTAAATACAATAACTTTTTTGTTTCCATTATTATATGGCGTTTCTTTTAACTTATATTCTAATATTTTTATAAGATCTCTCAGCTTTTGATCTCTTTGCTCAGTAAGAACTTTTTTAGCATTTTCATGAATTTTAGATATGATTCTTTTATCACTCTCTAAATCTTCCAAATAATCATCAATTCTCAAATGCTTTACATCAATTTCATATTTACCTTCAATATATACTTCTTCATTATCATCAAATTCTGTATCTTCTTGTAAGATATCTCCAATTCCTTTTAATAACGATTCCTGTGTACGTTCAATCTTTTCTATCATCCTACGAAGAGTTTCCTCAAATGAATATACAGAACTTTCCAATCGTTTAAACAAATTAAATCTATGTAAAATAATCATTCCATTCGCCTGAGTATCAAACTCCATATATCCCCCATGTTTTCCCTTAAGCGAATACTTGTCTGTATATATCTTTGTGTATTCTTTCTTAATATACTTCATCGGTGTATATACACTTAATATTAATGCTTCCAATAGTTCATTTGTTTCTTTAAAATTTAATAACTCACCTTCTGTATCAATGTCACTATTAAGTGTAATTGGACGATTTTTTTCAGGAAACTTGCCAACTCCATTATTCCCGTAATAATTCGTAATATGTTTCCTGCTGCGTGCTATAGTCATCATTTCAAGTAATTTATAAAAATCAGAAGGAAGACTATCTAATAATTCATCCTTTTTATGATGAGATCTTTTTTCCCATGCATTAATACTCGCAGATGTTCTTCGTAAAAGATTCTCTACACTTGTGATTCCTTTTTCTTCAAAAGCTGAATCTGTATCTCTTGTAATAATACTAATCTGATTCTTCAAATCAACCAAACTATTATTTACAGGTGTTGCCGATAACATAAGGACTTTTGTATTATTATTTCCATGCTTTATAACATCCTGCATTAGTCTTGCATATCGAGTCATAATTAGCTGATCATTATCATCATATCTGTCATTCCTATTACGGAAGTTGTGACTTTCATCAATAACAACCAAATCATATAATCCCCAATCAAATTTTTTTAAATCTTGTCCTGAGCGCGACATTCCACTGTATCTAGATAAATCTGTATGAAACATAATTCTATAATTAAATGTTTCCTTTAAAAATGAATCCTTGTAATCTCCTCTAAATGAATTCCAGTTATCATATAATTTGGCTGGTGTTAAAACCAACACCCTATTCATCCCAATTTCAAAATATTTTATAATTGCTAAAGCTTCAAATGTTTTTCCTAAACCTACCGAATCTGCAATAATACAACCTCCATATGTATTAAGTTTTCGAATAGCAGAAACCACACAATCTTTCTGAAAATCATATAACGCATTCCAAATTTGTGTCTTTTTAAATCTTACACTATCTCTCTCAAAACGTTCTACCCCAGCATCTAACTGATCACCAAATAACTCATTCAAAGTAAAATAATATAAAAACTCTGGAGCATGTTCTTTATATACATATTGTAAACTGGTAAGTAATTCTTTTTTATAATCTACAGAAAATCGTTTATTAAACCATATACGATTAAAAGTCTCTGTTGCCCCTTGTATTTGTTCTTTATCTGCACTTCCACTTAATATGCTGTCAAAATTAATATTACTAAGCAATTCTCTGTTATTTTTTTTCGATACTTCAAGTGATGATGACCCTTGAATCATAAAGTCGTCATCTATAATCAAAACATTCCCACCTACTTGTATTCCTGAATTTACTTTTCGAACATTAACATATTTTTCTATAAAATCATGCATGCTCCTTGCTCTTGAAAAATGTTGTAATTTATTTTTTTCTGTTATGTCATATGCATTAAATAATACATCTGTTGGATTTATTTCAAATTCATGTGCTATCTCTGACTGCTGCGGTAAATATCTCACATCACGAATTACAAAATTAATTTTTTTTACGTTCTTCAGATTTTTTTCCAACAATGAAAATACCGAAATCGTCAGTTTATCATTCACAATATTTACTACTGCATCTTTCTTATTTTGAAGAACCTCATTAATTTTTTGAATCATTTGTTCATTGGTATTTATCGCATTCATTGTATTAATCTCATCTTTCCGTATATATTGGCATTTTATCTTTCAAATTATCTATTCGTAATTATAATTTGGTATCATACAACCAATATCATAATATTTTCATAATAAAAATATTATATTCTATAATCAGATTAATTACAACCATCTATAATTAATTGAATGATTTATAATATTAATACTAAAATTAAAAATCTTTCCAAATTCTTACTTAATATATGTAACGAATTTGGAAAGATTTTGTATATTCACAGCTCAACTATTTTTGACACATATTATAAAAATCAATCATCTTCTTTTCTATAATTTCAAATTTAAATGTTGGTACAGGGCAATAATTGCTTTTTGACATTTTTCCTCCTATACTTCTTCCATACTTTGTTAATATCCAATCTCCAGATTTATCCTTTATAACTACTCCCATTTTTTCCCACAAATCGTAAACCCATTTTGTATCCATTCCAACTTTATTTCCAACAAACCGTGCAGACATTCTCATCGTTAAATTACCTCCAATTTTTAATTGATTATATGTTTCGTATTATGATATAATCATATCACAATTATTGTCCGCATAATAGATGTTTTTATATTTATATTGTCCGCATCAGAAGGAGATTAAAATGCCAAGAGGTAAAACTAACAAAGAATTTATCAACAAAACAATTTTCATGGAACTTATACGTTATAAAAAGAGTAGTATTCGTCAACTCGGAAAACTTGAATCCATTACTTGCACTGAACGAACTATACGACGATCTCTTAATGAAGGACTTATTACTCACAAATTTTTAGATCAAATTGCTCGTCAGCTAGATCTAGATCCAGAATTACTCTCTGGAAAATTGCATAAACACGCTGATTCTATTGATGATCCAATATTAAAGCAATTATATTTAAACACACTTTCACCAGATCGACACCCTTATTACAAAAAAATATATACTGAACAAATAAAAAAACCGATTGCTGATTTTTTATCATCTTTACTATCTTTTTTTAAAATTTCTTATAAACAGTTAAATGAATTTCCATTTGAAACACAATATCAATTTCAATATGATTTTTTTGAAGCAATAATTCCTATTATAGATAAATATTTCAAAACTGATGGCTATGGAAATCCACTTAACGAGAATTTGTATTTGCCACTCGCCCAATTAGAAACATACTACGAACAACATGAAATGGAAATTTACGCACTTCAAACACTGCGCTCTAAATTTCTTCAAAATTTGCCTAAAGGATATACAAAACAACAAATATCTAAAATGTCCTCTGAGGAATTAATTGAATTAGATCGTATGATTCAATGGGAATCTCAAAGTCAATCTTAATAACTCAACTTTCTCACCAGTAAAACTGGCATAAACAGTTGATTTTTCAACTAAAATTTTAAAATAATTGGTACTATCATTTTCTCAATAAAACTTCCTATAACTGGAGCAGGTTTCTTCTGCTCCTTGCAGCTAAAATTACTTCCAAATTTGATGCTCTTATCAGGCTAGATTAGGCAAAGGTACTGATTCTGGATGATTCCGTAGTTAAGCGGAATCGAAGTAAATCTGTAAAACTGCTTGCACATGTTTACGATTATGTAGAACATAAATTTCACAAGGGATTTTGTTTACATTGGGCTAGTCCGATGGTTACAGTTTTATCCCTGTTGGGTTCAATCTGCTTTCTTCCACTAAAAAGAACAATTGTTACAATGAAATTTCTAAAAATATTGATCATCGTACAAACGGTTATAAGTTTCGTAAAGAAAGTATGATGAGTAAAACAGACGCCGCAGTTCTTCTTATCCAGAGGGTTTTACAGTTCGGTATAAAGGCAGATTACATTCTCATGGATACCTGATTTACAACAGAGCCTATGATACGTTCTGTTCTAGATGCCAGGCTCGATGTGATTGGAATGGATTGCATCTCAATCCGCATTTATTCGGGTTTTATTTAGAGATATCAGCCGAAAAAGTTGAGTTATTTATATATAACATTAATTTAATATAAATATTTTCTTTTATATTCAAATCATTTTTAATATTTCTCTTTTTCTTACATATTTCCAAAATATTTTTTCAAATTCTTTAATTGTCTGTGAATAACTTTCTCTAGAAACATCATAATATTCTACTTCTCCAAATCTTGCTTTATAAAATGCTATTCGTCTAATTTCATATTTGTCCAGATCATTTTCTCGATCTTTGCTATCCTTTGAAATGCAATCCAACAAATAATATCCTAATATTTGTGATACATCTTTCCAAACATATCCTTCTCTTTTGGTACATTTAAAATCATATAACGTACCATCAATATATATATCTGCATCAGCTCCTCCACAAAAATAGGATGCATCTCCAAAAGTCGGATTATATACAACAATGCTCTCTGGAGTAATAATACCGGAATTAATAAATTTCGTCTGAAATACCTCCAACAATACAACTAAATCGTCAAAAACTTCCTTTTCTACCTCTAATAACTTTTCAATATCTATACAAAATCTAGGAACACGACTTCGCCATATATTCTCTAATTTAGCAAAAAAAATTGCAATTTTTATTATGTCTGTTCCATTACTTGATTCATTCACAAAACGTTCAACATTCTTGATTCCATCATCATATTTTTTCTGTATGATATTATATTTTTTATCACGCTTGGCTGCTCGTTCACAATACTTTAATCCATGTTCTGCAATCAATTTCGAATAAGAATCTTCTTTTATACCATTTATATTTTTAGCAATCGTCCAACGTGCAAGATAATCAAATGCCGTACCAACTATTGTTGAATTATATGGATTCTTTAATTTATATTCTGCATATTGAACATATTCCTTTGAAAAAGCACTTTTCCCAGAAAACGTTTTAAATTCTTTTTTGGATGGTATAACTTCTTTAAAAAAAGCCTTGAACTCTCCATTAATTAAGGTTGTTAATGACATAATTTTTCCTTTCTAGATCCAGTTTTTCGTAAAACTTATCAAGTCAAACTTTTTATCTAATCTCCTGATATTTCCTATTATGAATCCAATCAATCAAATATGCAACCCTAATATACAAATCAATATACAAACATAAAATTCTCTCCAAACAATATTCTAAATCATCCAAGAACATCATCCAGAGAGAACCCAACCCTCTATTCCATATACACTTCTACTCCTCCGTCTTAATCGAACTAATCACCACATCCCCCAACTGACACCCCACTTTCCGAACAACAATATCTTCAATCTGACTCCTCTCAACCTTAGACAGATCCTTCTTATTAACAAGCACATCCACCTTCCCATTCGTAATCGTAACAATACTATTCAAAAATCCCTTAGCCCCCAGCAGATTCTCAGCTGCAGTCTCCATCTCCATCTGTTCTGACAACATCGCCAGTTTATCCACCGCATCCTGCTTCACACTATCTTTCACTGTCTGATCCTTAATAATCTCCTCCAGTGTATCCTTCGCCTTGCTATGTGTCTGCTCCCTCTCAAGTTTCGCTTTCGCCACATAATTACTAACCTGAGCATTTGTAAGCACCGCTTCTCCAACATCGGTCACATCATCGGTTACTGCTGCCGCACTTTCTTTTGCCACGTTCTTTGAAACTGTCTTCGTCTTACTATTCTTCGTCCCAGCCGGATCGTATTTCTGACTATAATTTACATACCCTGCAACAGCGATCACAACCGCTAAGGTCATGATGATCATCTGATTTTTCTGAAATACTTTTTTCATTGTTAGGAATCCTCCATTTTTAAGACTTTCACTTTATAAGATGAAATATGAAATAACACAGAAACTGCTTCAACGATCTGATTCTTTATAATATCATTCCCACCGCCCTGGGCGACGACGACCACTCCTTCGACGACTGGTTCTACTTCTTTGATCACATATGGGACTTTCTTTCCATCTTCTTCGACTAAGACAGTCTGTTCATCTTCTTTGACCGTTTTTTCTTTTTCACTGCTGCTTTGTTCGTAAGGACTGTCTTTATTTACGACAGCTTCTTTGGATGAATTAACGGTGATCATCACTTTTACTTTTCCGACTCCTTCTACATGTTTTAATGCATTGACCAATCGCCTCTCCTGCTTTTTCACATAGAGATCAGTAGAATCTTCTTTTGCTGTGGTTTCAGTGCTTTGTGCGTTCTTCTTTGTCTTCCCGGATGGGATACTTACGATGATCAGGCTGACGCCAAGAAGTAAGATCAGGCAAAGTTTTGGAATGCCGATATTTTCGATCAGATGTTGTAGTTTTTCCCTCTCTATCATATTTCTTCTACTCACTTATATTTATATTAGATTCCTTCATATTATAGAAGTTTGAAATTGCGGTTTTTAGTTTCTTTGTGTGACGCAGCTTGTCTGTTTTGATATCGATCTTTTCGATGGTTCCTTTTTCATTTACCTGTGAAGTGATGTTTAATACTTTGATATCGTACTGTGAAAACAATGTTGTGATCTGTTCTTTGATCTGGCTTTGTTTTTCTTCTTTTGCATCATCAAAAAATGTATTATCATTTTTCCCTTTGACTGCGGTTGAGATTGCTTGTGTCACGATATCTTCGTTGGATAAATAATAGGAGATTGGCTGCATCATCAAGGAGATGAGCATAAATCCTGTCATTAACCGCAGGTATGGACGATAGATGCTTTTATCGCAGAGCTGATCGATCAGTGTTGTTAAGATCAGGAAAAATATGATCATTTTCAGATAATCCATAACCCTTACCCCGCATAATAATTAACGTTGGTTGAGAATGCGATCAATGCCACGGACAGGATAAATAACAGTGCCATCGTAAAGATCATCGAAAGCATTAATTTTCCGCTTTGAATGACTGCATCCATCGCTCCGGTGATCCTTTTGTCGGATATTGGCTGGATCATGATTCCTGCCAGCAGATAGGTAAGAACAACTGCTGTGATCTCTATAACTGGTGGCACGATGATCATGATCAGTACAAGGATTCCAACGGCTCCGATACTGTTTTTGATCACAACTGCCGAACCGATGACCATGGTCATGGCTGAATTTAAACCACTTCCGATTCCTGGAATGGCACTCATTCCTTTTTGGAGAACTGTATTTTTCATGGAATCAACGGCTGGAAGGATCATCGACTGGATCAGCTGGACTCCTAACAGGACACTTAGGAATCCTTTGAGCAAAAACTTGATCACACCTTCGAGCGTTTTACATAGTCTTGAAAAATGTTCTTCTTTTGATATATGGTTGATGATCTTTAGGACAAATAAGATCTTGATCATCGGTAATAGGACAACATTTGTGAGGGTTGTCATTGCATAGATCAACAGGAGATAAAATTCATAGACCGTGGTTGATGTTGTGATTCCAGAAGTTGAGACGACTGCCAGGGAATATGCCATGATCATTCCTTTCATATAATCTGCCATCAATGTGACTAGTTCTGTTACGGTTTTGTTTAAATAAAAAAAGGAATGTACCATCACACCACAAAGGATCACATAGGTGATATAAAATGCAGCATCGGCAGTGCTTTGCTGAAAAAAGGAATCGGACAGATTTTTAAAGATGGCTGCGGTAAATGCGATCAGAAGGATTTCTCTGATCAGGTCTTTTTGGATCAACATACGGTTTAAAAAGACCTCTTTCATTTTGGCTTTGATCGTATGCAGAACACCTTTTACATTTCCGTGGATCAGCTGTTTTACTAATTGTGTATAAGATAGATCGATCTCTTTGTCTTTTAAGGTGTTTTCCACATTGGTAAACATATCTTCGTTTAGTTTTGTTTCTTTGGCTGAAATATCATTTGTTCTTGTAAGGATCAGTAAAAATAGCAAGGTTAGCAGGAATATTCTTTGTTTCATGTACCATTTCCTAATAGTTTCTGGATTGTTCCAAGCAGCGATTCAAAGACTGGAAGTCCAACGATCAGGATCGCTAATTTTCCTGCAAACTCAATCTGCTTTGCAATCGATGCCTGTCCTGCATCTTTGCAGATGTTGGATGCAAACTCGCAGATGAAGGAGATACCGATCAGTTTTAAAAGAATCTGGAAATAACTTTTTGGGATTTTGGAATAAGATCGGATCGTCTCAAAAACTGCTAAAATCTCTTCCATTTGTTTTAATCCATACATTGCCAGAAGAATACTTGAGATCACTGCGATCAAGATGGCGATCTCTGGACGGATGGTTTTGATCTTCATGGCGATCAGACTTGCAACGATTCCAAAGACTGCGACTTTTATCATCTTAGTATCCGCCTCCAATCTCTAGGATATCGTAAAAAGTGTCTGGACGCTTTCAAACAGATCATAGATATATGGGATCACCCAGCCAAGAACAAGGATCAGTCCTGCAAGTGTGATCAAAAAAGCCTGTTCGTCTCTTCCGGAATGTTTTAACACCTGCACAAGGATCGTTACAAGAATTCCGACGGCTGCGATGCGAAAAATGATATTGACACTCATAACTCCCTCCTTGTCATAAAATGATCGCGATGTATTTTATAATAAAATGATCACGATCAAGACACTTAGTGATATTCCAAGACTTCGATACATTTTACAGTTTTTTACTACTTGATCTTTCATCAGAAAAATCTGGTCATCGAGCTGTTCGATCGTTAACAGGATTGTTTTTTCCTGCATCTGCTGATCCAGGTATCCGATCGTTTCTCCCATATTTTTTAAGATTTCATAAAACTTCGGTTCGTAGATCACCTGTTTTAATTTCTTTTCAGCTGCCTGCTGCCATACTTTGGCAAAGGATTCTTCGCTATGTGTCTCTAACTGTTTTGCCACGTTTTTTAGGAATGGCTGGTATTCTTTTTCTGTTTTTGTTGATATTTTTAATACCGCTTCTGGAAGCGGGGTAAATCCATAGCGGATCTCTCCTTGCAGAAGGTATAACATTCGTTTGATCG
>OIYU01001312.1_pt1 | contig 16284 bp, 9 predicted proteins | sample 1588321 | NCBI WGS metagenome assembly OIYU01 (sample SAMN03283258) | human gut metagenome | biome: human-associated habitat; material: feces | host: Homo sapiens | place: USA | collected 2013 | reverse complement strand
AACCCCTACTAACAGAGTCAGAGTCTGCTGTGCTGCCAATTACACCATTCCGCATTGTACCGTTTTGTGTTGTTTTTTGTTGTTTCCCGTAAGCAACATGGTTATTATATCAGACTCTAAAAAAAAATCAAGTGTTTTTTTAAAAAAAATGAAAAAATGAAAAAATTGTAACAATTCAGCACGCGCCATTCGCAAAACCGCACCACGTGCTTATTGTGGCTGACGCCACTGTTTTACTCATAAATGGGCGCTTAGCGCATACAGATGTCCGTTAGCAAAAACATGCAGACATGTTTTGTGCTTCCCGTACACTGTATGGCTGAACTGTTACAAAAAATTGAAAATTAAGAAAACGGTACATGGAAAAGCTTCCGATGCACCGTTTTTTAAGTTAGTTAAATCCGATCAGGCGTCTTGCAACGCTGTATGCAAGAGAAGATACTTTACGTCCGGATCTTCCCGGGAGATTCATCGTCTGTCCGAGTATACCGTAGCGGATCTTCATATAAGTTTTGTAATCTTTTCGTTTTAAGTAGCTCCACAGTTCTTTCTTTTTAGTTAAGTTCTCCGGTTTTTTAGAACGGATACATAAAATGGATGAAACAGTCATCATGATCGCAAGATAATTAACCATATATTTTCGCAGTTTTTTACTTGAGATCATCCGCAGTTCATACATGGAGATCATTGTCTTGGTTACAAATAATTGCTGATCTATCCTTCCGATCATGATTTTTTCGTTGACGGACTGATCTTCCCGCCCGATAAAATAGCGGTAGAAATCGACATTCAGGTAATAAAGGGTGCGTACATGCGGAAGCGGATAATACACGTAAATATTATCAACATAAAAAGTGTGCTTCGGTAATTTTAACTGGCACAGTTTCAGCATCTCTGTCCGATAAAGAACGGAGTGCATCAAAATATATTGGTCGAGCCGGAAATGTCCGATCTCATCCCAGTGAAAAATCGTATTTTCGGGAAGCACATTGTCATAGCGGATCACTTTTTTATGTTCCATGCCGACTTTTTCGTAAACATAGTTTGAGATTACCATATCGACAAGTGTGTCTTCTTTCACAAATGTTTTTACTGTTTCAAGAATTTTAAACAGAGAGCTTTCGTCAACCCAGTCGTCGCTGTCTACTACTTTAAAATATTTTCCTGTGGCATGAGAAAGTCCGCAGTTGACTGCATCGCCGTGTCCTCCGTTTTCTTTTTGGATCGCCTTGACGATCGTCGGATATTGAGCTTCGTACCGTTCGGCGATTTCCTGCGTTCCGTCTTTTGAACCATCGTTGACGATAAGAATTTCGACATCTTCTCCTCCGATAAGGATTGAGTTGATCGCTTTTTCCATATAGGCTTCTGAGTTATAACAAGGAATTGCAAATGAAATGTATTTCATATCATACCTCCTGATTTTATCTGTCATGTTGTCTAAGGTGTAGTATACATTAGTTATTCTATATTGTAAAATTCAATTTTTTCATATATAGTAAAAGTGTTTTTATAATAGCGAAAAGCTAAAGGCCGGGATTATCCGAAATCTTGGCAGATGCTTACAATCCCGGAATGTGATTTTTGAACTTTCGGTGATTAAAATAAGGAGGAAGAGATGAAAAAAAATGTGATCGTAGGACAGTCGGGCGGACCGACGGCAGTTATCAACGCAAGCTTATACGGAGTTGTCAATGAAGCGTTGAACAGAAAGGATTCTTTTGGTGCAGTGTTCGGCATGATTAACGGAATCGAAGGGTTTGCCGAAGGCCGGGTCATGGATATGGAAGAATTGAAGTGCTCGGGAGAACTGGAATTAGTAAAGACAACGCCCGGTTCATATCTTGGCTCTTGCAGATATAAATTACCGAAAGATCTAAACGACGAAGTATATCCGAAATTATTTGAAAGATTTAAGGAATATGACATCGGTTATTTCTTTTATATCGGAGGAAATGATTCGATGGATACAGTGAGCAAACTGTCGCGTTATGCGGAGATGGTCGGAAGCGATATTTGCTTTCTGGGTATACCGAAAACGATCGATAACGACCTTGTCAATACAGATCATACGCCGGGGTTTGGAAGCGCGGCAAAATATGTGGCTTCAACCGTGCGGGAGATTGCAGTTGACGCATCGGTATATGATAATAAAAAATCAGTGACAATCGTCGAGATCATGGGGCGTCATGCGGGATGGCTTACAGCGGCAAGCGCATTGGCACGAAAATTTGAAGGAGATAATCCGGTTCTGATCTATTTGCCGGAAGTGGCGTTTGATACAGAACGGTTTATACAGGATGTGAGCGCGTCTCTTGAAAAAGTGTCAAATGTGATCGTTTGTATCTCGGAAGGAATTAACGATGGCAAAGGAACGTTTATTTGTGAACTTGCAAGCGAGGTAGGAGTGGATACTTTCGGGCATAAAATGCTGACCGGATCAGGAAAATATTTGGAAAACCTGATAAAAGACCGTCTCGGCGTAAAGGTTCGTTCTGTTGAATTGAACGTAAGTCAGAGATGTTCTTCGGCAATGCTTTCTGCGACGGATTTGCAGGAGGCGGTTGATTCGGGAGCGTATGGCGTAAAATGTGCTTTGCATGGCGAAAGCGGAAAGATGATCGCCTTTGTGAGAGCGGACGGTGAAGAATATAAACTTAGTTACGAGGCAAAAGATGTGAATGAAATCTGCAATCGTGAAAAAGGTGTGCCTGCCGGGTGGATCACTAAAGACGGATCAGACGTAAGTGATGAATTTATCCGTTATGCGAAACCGCTTATTCAAGGAGAAGTACAAGTTCCGCAGCAGGACGGACTTCCGCTGTTTGCATACAGGAAGTAAACGGACAGAGGAACTAAAGAAAAGGAACTAAAGAAAAGAAAATCAAGAAAAGAAAATAAATAGACGACGTAATAAAGAAAAAAGAAGATCATGGTCTTTGCCGGAGATAAAAAGGTTGGTAAAGATCATGATTTTTTATGTTGAAAGTTTCCTGAAGTACATATAATGCAAAAAATGAATGTGCTGCAGTCATAGGAGAATGAATGAGTCAAAAACTGGAAAATCTTTTAAATCTGGCTCTGGATGCCGATCAGGGAGAAAGAGAACGCTCCGAAGAGCTGGATGTTGGATATGATAAAGAAGAAAATGTGTGGGAACTGATCGTAAAATATTCGGGAACACTTGAAGCGGTCAGGCAAACGGCGCGATCGGTTACGGAACTGTTGAACGGCTATGCGGTTATTGTCATCGAGGAAGAACGGATCGGACAACTGGCTCAGCTCCCGGAAGTGGAATTTATAGAAAAACCGAAAAAGCTGTATTTTCAAACTGATGTAGGCAGGCAGGTGTCGTGCATAGATATTGTACAGGATATGCCGTTATCTTTGAGAGGAAAAGGGACTCTTATCGGAATTGTTGACAGTGGGATCGATTATGAAAATGCAGAGTTCAGAAATGAGGATGGAACAACGCGGATTGTGTCTCTTTGGGATCAGTCTGTTAATGGGAGGCCTCCGGCAGGATATTTGGCAGGAACAGAGTATACACGGGAGCAGATCGATGCGGCGTTAGCAACAGAGGACAAAGAGGTAAGGCGGCAGATGGTGAAAACATCCGATGTCAGTGGTCATGGAACAGCGGTGGCGGGAATCGCGGCAGGGAATGGCCGGGGAAGTGAGGGAAGAAGGTTTCGGGGAGCTGCGCCTGAGGCGGAACTGATCATCGTAAAGATGGGAGCCCCCAGAGAAGGCGGTTTTCCGAGAACAACAGAACTGATGCGGGGAGTAGATTATATTGTCCGTAAGGCTGTAGAACTTCGTCGTCCGGTGGCGATAAACATCAGTTTTGGCAACACATATGGATCTCATGACGGAACTTCTCTTGTAGAACGTTTTTTGAACGATATTGCGGACATGTGGAAAAATGTAATCTGCATCGGAAGCGGAAATGAGGGGGCGTCGGCAGGTCATGTGTCGGGAAAAGTGCGGCGGCAGATATCTGAGACGGTAGAACTTGCCGTTCAGCAAAGAGAACCGGCGCTGAGTATTCAAATATGGAAATCGTATGTTGACGAGATGGGAGTTTCGGTGATCAGTCCGTCGGGAAGGCAGGCAGGACCGTTTTATGAATTTTTGGGAGCTCAGCGGTATATACTCGGAGATACAGAACTTTTGATTTATTATGGAGAACCGAAGCCGTACAGCGTGAAACAGGAGATTTATCTGTCGCTTCTTCCCGGAAAACAGTATATAGAAAGCGGCGTGTGGAAAATTGTTTTAACTCCCGGCCGTATTGTGGACGGGGAGTATCAAATGTGGCTTCCGACACAGACGTCATTAAATATGGGGACAGCGTTTTTACAGCCGAACAGTATGTCGACATTGACGATTCCATCTACGGCGTCGCTTGCTGTTACCGTGGCGGCATATGATGCCCGGACATTTTCGTATGCGGATTTTTCGGGAAGAGGTCCGGCGGGGATGTACGAAGGTGAGAACGTGCTGAAACCGGATATTGCCGCACCTGGAGTGCGCGTTACAGCGCCTGTCCCGGGAGGCGGATATCAGTCTTTTAGCGGAACTTCTTTTGCTGCTCCTTTTGTGACCGGGAGCGCTGCGCTTTTGATGGAGTGGGGAATTGTCAGAGGAAACGATCCATATCTTTATGGAGAAAAAGTAAAAGCTTATTTAAGAAAAGGCGCAAAGCAGCTTGCGGGATACGAGCGATGGCCGAATGCGCTGCTTGGGTATGGAGCGCTGTGCGTGCGGGATAGCCTGCCGGGATTGGGCTCAAGTTAAGTTTCGTTAGTCAGGCGCTGTCCTCGATAACTGATGATATATAAAATATTGCAAATATGACGATGAAGTGCGGAACATTAATAGAAAAGAGTAAAAAGTTCTGATACAATGGGAATGAAATATTGCATTGAATCTGATCTGTATGAAATAAAAGGAAGTATTAATTGTAAAACTCCAAGTGTGTTAATAACAAAAGTGAAGAATAAGGAAGAGTGATAGACGATGAATGTTATGCCGATAACGGAATTGATTGATAAAGTTACGGAAATTTGTAAAGCAAATGGTGTAAAAAGGTTGGATCTATTTGGGTCTTTTGCAACAGGGACTGCAACCGATACAAGTGACGTTGATTTTGTTGTATACAGATGCAAGTTGACGGATTATAAATAAGGAGAAGATAAAAGCTGCATGAAAAAGCGAACCGAAGAAATTTTGAATCTTTTAGATGAACAATATGGACGGGAATATATTTGTTATCTGAATTATGAGACGCCGTGGCAGCTGCTGATCGCAACGATGTTGAGCGCTCAGTGTACGGATGCCAGAGTGAATATTGTGACGAAAGATTTGTTTCAAAAATATACATCTGTGGACGCATTTGCCGACGCGGACTTAAAGGAGTTGGAGCAGGATATCAAGCCGACAGGATTTTATCGCAATAAAGCGAAGAACATCATTGCCTGTATGAAAGATATCAGGGAGAAGTTTGGCGGTGAAGTGCCGAGGAGTCTGGAAGATCTGACCTCTTTAGCAGGCGTCGGACGGAAGACGGCGAATGTGATCAGAGGGAACATCTATCATGATGCCAGCGTAGTTGTGGATACGCATGTGAAAAGGATTTCTAACAGACTGGGATTTACAAAACAATCTGATCCCGAAAAGATAGAACAGGATCTGATGAAGGAACTGCCAAAGGATCATTGGATATTGTATAATATTCAGATCATTACGTTTGGAAGAAGTATCTGTACAGCAAGAAATCCTAAATGCGGGGAATGCTTCTTAAAGAAATATTGCACAGGGAGAAAATGACATGAGATCACTTTTTATTTATTTAAAAAATTATAAGAAAGAGACTATATTGGCTCCGCTGTTTAAAATGCTGGAGGCATCTTTTGAACTTCTTGTTCCTCTTGTTATGGCTGCGGTGATCGATAAAGGAATTGCTCAAAAAGACAGCCCGTATATTATAAGAATGTGTCTTGTTTTGATTGTATTGGGAATCGTCGGGCTGATATGTTCTCTTACAGCTCAATATTTTTCGGCAAAAGCGGCGGCTGGGTTCGGAACAGGACTGCGGCATGCGCTGTTTGAACATATTCAACATTTCGGTTTTTCGGAAATGGATGAAATCGGCAGTTCTACGCTTGTGACCCGAATGACAAGTGATGTAAATCAGGCGCAGGCAGGAGTGAACCTTGTCCTTCGTCTTTTTTTACGTTCGCCTTTTATTGTATTCGGCGCAATGGCAATGTCTTTTATGGTAGATGTCAAAGCGGCAATGGTTTTTGTTGTTGTAATTCCTCTTTTGTCGGTAGTTGTATTTGGGATCATGCTGATTACAATGCCTCTTTATAAGAAAGTGCAGTCATATTTAGATGAAATTCTTCTAAAAACGAGAGAAAATCTTATCGGTGTAAGAGTGCTTCGTGCTTTTAATAAAGAGGAAAAAGAAAAGGCTGAATTTGAAGAAAACAATCAAATGTTGACAAAGGAACAAAAATTTGTCGGAAGTATCTCCGGGCTTATGAATCCACTGACGTATATTATCGTGAACGTGGGTATTATAGTTCTTATTTATGTCGGCGCGGTTCGTGTAAATATGGGGAGTCTGACTCAGGGGGAAGTAGTGGCTCTTGTCAACTATATGTCGCAGATTCTTGTGGAGCTTGTGAAACTGGCGAATCTGATCATTACGGTGACGAAAGCGGCTGCATGCGGAAAACGGATCGAAGCTGTGTTGGCAATAAAACCGGAAATGCAGTCGGGAAGTTTGTTGTATACAGAAGAAAAAAGGATTCCTGCGGTGGAATTTTCCAATGTGTCATTGACATATAAAAATGCGGGAGCGCCTTCGTTGAGCAACATCTCGTTTCGGGCAATGCCGGGAGAGACGATAGGGATTATCGGCGGAACAGGGGCTGGAAAATCATCGATCGTAAACATGATCCCTCGGTTTTATGACGCGTCGGAAGGAGAAGTGAAGGTTTTCGGACATGATGTAAGAGAATATGAGATTGAAAGTTTGCGCAGTCATATCGGCGTGGTTCCTCAAAAAGCGGTGCTTTTTAAAGGGACGGTTGCGGAGAATCTTCGGTGGGGAGATGAAAATGCATCGGAACAAACACTGGAAGAAGCGCTTGAAATTTCACAGGCGAAAGAGTTCGTTGATTCAAAGCCGGGAAAGCTTGAATTTATGATAGAACAAAACGGGAGAAATTTGTCCGGCGGGCAGAGACAGCGTATGACGATCGCAAGAGCGCTTGTAAGAAAACCAGATATTCTTATATTGGACGACAGTGCGTCGGCGCTTGATTTCGCGACCGACGCGGCTTTGCGTGACGCGATTAAAAACATGAAAGAAAATCCGACAGTATTTCTTGTCTCTCAGCGGGCGGCATCGGTCAGATATGCAGATCGGATCGTTGTGCTGGAAGAAGGGAAAGCTGTGGCGGTCGGAACACATGAGGAGCTGATGCAAAACTGTTCGGCTTATCAGGAGATTTATTATTCACAATTTCCGGAGGAGGCGGTTTTACATGCTTAAAAAACAAACAGTCAATGAAGATAAAATACAGAAGTCAAAAGTGCAGGCAGAGCAGAGTAAGCCACAGAGCAAAGATCGGAAAATGAGCCGGGGAGAAATATTAAAAAAAGTATTCGGGCATCTTGGGAAGTATCGTATTTTTGTTGTTTTTTCTGTTTTGCTGGCAGCAGTCAGCGTCGCCCTTACGCTCTACATTCCGAAACTGATCGGTTATGCGGTAGATGAGATCATAGGAAAAGGAGCGGTAAACTTTGCCGGGATATTCCGAATTCTGTTTCAGATCGGAATATGTACGGGTATTACGGCGCTTGCGCAGTGGCTGATGAATGTGTGCAATAATAAAATGACTTATCAGGTCGTGCAGGATGTGAGAAACGAAGCTTTTCGGAAGATTCAGATCCTTCCGCTGAAATACATCGACAATCATCCATCCGGAGAAATAGTAAGCCGTGTTATTGCGGATGTAGATCAGTTTGCGGACGGACTTTTGATGGGATTTACCCAGTTGTTTACAGGAGCTGCAACGATTATCGGCACGCTGGGATTTATGTTGTCGGTTGATGTAAATATTACGTTTGTCGTCGTTTTGATCACTCCGATTTCATTTTTTGTGGCGAACTTTATTGCCCGCAAAACATTTGCGATGTTTCGTCTTCAGTCTGAAATCAGAGGAGAACAGACAGGTCTGATCGACGAAATGATCGGCAATCAGAAAGTAGTACAGGCGTTTGGGCAGGAAGAAAAAGTGACGGAGCGGTTTGATAAGATTAATGAAAAATTAGGAAGCGCATATTTGAGAGCGACATTTTTCTCTTCCGTTACAAATCCGGCGACCCGTTTTATAAACAGTCTCGTATATACGGGAGTCGGGATCGCAGGTGCGTTTGCGGTAGTAAACGGAACGCTGACAGTAGGGCAGCTTACAAGTTTTTTGAGTTATGCAAATCAGTATACAAAGCCGTTTAATGAAATATCCGGAGTTGTGACAGAGTTCCAAAACGCGGTTGTATGTGCCGGTCGTATTTTTGAGTTAATAGAAGAAATTCCTCAGCCGGAAGATGCAAAAGATGCGGCGGTTCTGACTCATGTCCGGGGACATGTACTGGCAGAGCATGTTGATTTTTCGTATATGCCACAACAGAATCTGATCACGGATTTTAATTTGAAAGTTATGCCGGGACAAAAGATCGCTGTTGTAGGACCGACGGGATGCGGAAAAACAACGCTGATCAATCTGCTTATGCGGTTTTATGATGTAGACGGCGGCTGTATTTCAGTAGACGGAAAGGATGTGCGTGAGGTTACGAGGGAAAGTCTGCGCTGTGCATATGGCATGGTGCTTCAGGAAACGTGGCTGAAAACGGGAACGATCCGGGAAAATATTCTTTTAGGAAGGTCCGACGCGTCAGAAGAGGAAATGATAGAAGCTGCAAAAGCATCTTATATTCACAATGTAATCCTGCGTCTGCCAAACGGATATGACACGTGGGTGACAGAAGACGGAGACGGGCTGTCGCAAGGACAGAAACAGCTTTTATGCATCGCGCGTGTTATGCTGTGCAGACCGCCTATGCTGATCCTCGATGAAGCGACGTCATCGATCGACACAAGAACAGAAGTAAAGATACAGGCGGCTTTTACAAAATTGATGGAAGGGCGGACGACGTTTATTGTGGCGCATCGTCTGTCAACGATCCGCGAGGCGGACGTGATTCTCGTTATGAAAGACGGAAAAGTTATTGAGCAGGGCAATCACGAGAGCTTGATGGCTGCAGACGGATTTTACAGACATTTGTATGAATCGCAGTTTCTTAGGGGAAAAGATGAGGATAAATGATAAAAAGTGAAGAAAATAAAAAAGTCTGAAAACGGATAAAGATACAAATATAGAGACCGTATTAAGGAGGATGGCTATGACAAAATTAAGTACATTATGCTATATAGAAAAAGACGATAAATATTTAATGCTTCACCGTACGGTGAAAGAAAATGATGTGAATAAAGATAAATGGATCGGTGTCGGCGGACATTTTGAATATGGAGAAAGTCCTGAAGAGTGCTTGCTAAGAGAAGTGAAAGAAGAAACGGGATATACGCTGACTTCGTGGGCTTACCGGGGAATCGTGACATTTGTTTACGGTGAAGATGTTGTAGAATACATGTCGCTTTATACGGCTGACGGGTTTGAAGGAGAACCGATCGACTGTGATGAGGGCGAGTTGGAATGGGTTGAAAAATCAAAGATCGAGACGCTGAAGTTATGGGAGGGAGATAAGATTTTCTTTGATCTGTTGGAGAGAGACTGCGGCTTCTTTTCTCTGAAACTTGTTTATAATATAGAAGATATTTTAAAAAGCGCTGTTCTTGACGGGAAGCCGCTTCCTCTTACCGAGGATGGAAAGTGGATTGGAAAATGAACCGGAAAACAGACTGAAAAATGAAGTGAAAGACAGATAGAAAAAAGAAGCAGGCGTAAGCGGACGCGGTATGAAAAGTCATGGATTTTGAAACAGGGCAATATCCGGCTGAATAAAGGTAAATATAAAGAAAAGGATGGAATATAATATAGTCAGTCCATATATGAGGAAGCGGAAACGTGCGATATTTTTCTGCTCATATAATTTGGATGCCATTGAAAAAGTGATTCCAGTACAAAGGTAAAAAATAGCAATATCGATCCAGACAACCGTAAAGCCGAGTATGCCTGAGTAAGTATAAAAGAAAACAGGGATAAGTGTCGTTCCTGTCAGAATGCCGGATAAAAGTGGTAAAGATACGTTTGGAACGGCGTTTTTATATATTAGTTTGAAAAGAAAGCAGTAGAGCAGAGCCGGAAAGAACAAAAGTTTCATATGTTCCCATGCAGATTCGCTGATTGGGCAGACAAGACCTATAAAAGTTGAATCGCCGGACCATTCATAGAAAAAGTGCGACAGTGTTCCGAGAACAGACGTGAACAGAAAACCGGAGATAAAGATGTATTTACCGGAAAGTTTATAGGAAGCAAGCATAACAAGTCTCCTTTCATAAGCAGAAAAGTATTTTATATAGTATATGCAGAAGTTAGAAAATCAGCCCTCGAAAAACTCGTCATTATGCATAAAAATAAATGTATTTTATATGGAAAATGATGAAAATACGACATATGGAGCGGGGGGGGGTAAAAATAATGTTGACACATTGAACAAAAGGGTATATGGTTCTGTATGAGTATGTGGGCAAAATGCTAAGAAAGGAAGGGAAAATAGTTGTGGAAAATGTCAAAAAACTAATGCGAAAAGCAATGGGAATTGTTTTAAGTGTTGTGCTTACATTAGGGTGTATTCTAGGAAGCGGCACGATCGCATGGGCAGAAGGTGAGACGGCAGATGCCGCCGCGAAGATCAAGGTGGCATGCGTGGGAGACAGCCTGACGGAAGGGTACACTTCGACGGGCGCGAATTCAGGAAAGAAAGGACCAAATGCATATCCGGCACGTTTGCAGAGTTTACTTGGAAGCGGATATGAAGTAAAAAACTTTGGGGAAACAGGTGCGTTTTTGATGGAGGGGACAAGTAATCCATATAAAAGCGGTACAGAATACGAACAAAGTAAAGCTTATAATGCAGACATTGTAATTATTATGCTTGGAACGAATGATTCCAAAAACTGGAACGAAGAAAATTATAAAACACAGATGACAGCGTTTTATAATGAGTATAAGACGGAGAATAACAAAGTTATTTTTGCCACGTCTCCGAAATGTTATCAGACGACGGGAAACGATATCACTCAGGAAAAGGTCGAAAAAGTCTATCAGGCTCAGAAGGCATTGATTAAAGAAAATGCCGCATGGGATTTCATTGATATGTATGAAAAGACCGAAGGAAAAGAAAATCTTTATAATACAGATAAAGTACATTTTACAGATGCAGGATATCTGTACATAGCAGAATGCATGTATGAAAAGATTACAGGAAAAAAAGCTCCGATTGAAGAAAAGGTGAAAATTCCGCATACACAGCAGAGCGGAGAAACAAACTACTTCACATTCGCAGAAGGAAAATGGGAGGCAGGAGATGCGCAGCATACATGGTCAAAAAAAGTAGATCCGGCGCATCCTGAAGCAACCTATTATGAAGTGAAATTTACAGGACATAAGATCGATATCTATTCCGGTAAAAACAGAATGATGGGAAAAGTGAAGTATCTGATCGACGGTGAGGAAAAAGCAGAGGGAGACCTTTATAATGCTACTAATATCAATTCTACATTCATTACAACGATTTCCGATTTAGAAGAAAAAGAACACACATTAAAAGCGGTGGCTACAGGGGAAAGAAATGCATCAGGAACAGGTTCGGACATTCTGATCGATGCCGCTGAGGTGTATGTATATACTTACAGAGAACCGGAAGAAGCAAAACTTCACGGAACAATTACAGATAATAATCTTCAGTATACCCAGGATAAATTAACTGAGGTAAAAGCAGCAAACAAAACAGAAGATACTTTGAATGCATGGAAGAATGATACGGTTACTTCTGAGATTTCTTTAGCTTCGATAGATTCTTCTTATACAGATGTAACAGCGACGGCAAGTGATTTCACCGGAAACGGCAATACGATTCCGAAAGCAAATGTGGATTTAAAATTTATTAAATCAGTTCAGGCTTATACAGGAATGCCGGGATACGGTGATCCTGACAGAGAAGTTCCGAAAGGAAGCAGACAGGAAGCAAATGAAGTGCTTTATCAGGATGCCGGAACAGCGATGAATATTGGAACGAACAAACTTCAGAATATCTGGGTATCTGTGAAAGTTCCGGCAGGAACAGCGGCAGGTAGTTATACAGGAACGGTTACGGTAACGGCAAAAGAATTAGCAGAACCACTTACATTTACTTATACGTTAAAAGTTGCTGATGCAGAACTTCCGGATGCGACGAAGTTTAAAGATGGTTTTGATATGGAATTGTGGCAGAACCCGTATCGTATCGCAGAATATTATGATGTAACGCCGTTTTCTGAAGAGCATTTTGAAATTTTAAAATCCCACATGGGATTATATAAAAATGCCGGCGGACATGCCATTACAACTACAATCGTAGAAGAGGCGTGGGCAGGCCAGACATACGGGGAAGGAACTGTTAAATTCCCTTCTATGGTTAAATGGACAAAGAAAGCGGATGGAAAATGGAGTTTTGATTATACGGATTTTGATAAATGGGTAACGTTTAACAAAGACGTTATGAAAATCGGGGACAAGATCGTATGTTACAGTATTGCGCCTTGGACAAACTCAGTTGTTTATTATGATGAAGCGACAAAGACAACAGTAAAAAAACGATTGACTCCGGGTTCAGAAGAATGGACAACGATATGGACGGCATTTCTGAATGATCTTGCAGACCATTTATATGAAAAAGGCTGGTTTAACGACGCTTATATCGGTATCGATGAAAGAGGATTTAATAAGGCGGCGTTTGATTTGATCGATTCAATTAAACGCGGCATTCCGACACCTTTGAAATTAAAGAGTGCGGGAGCGATGGATGGATTTGTTGAGAAAAAAGATCTTGCAATGCGCGTAGACGACCTGAATGTAGGTTCTATCGCGGTAAAGGCCCATCCTCAGCAGTTTGAAGAAATAAGACAGGCTCGTGAAGATGCGGGACTTCGTACAACTATTTATACATGTACAGGTCATAAACCGGGTAACTTTTCATTAAGTGCGCCGGGAGAAAGCTACTGGACAATGATGTATTCTTATTCCGTAGGCGGAGAAGGATATCTTCGCTGGGCATATGACTCATGGGTTGAGAATCCATTGGAAGACACGACTCACAATGCATTTGAAGCCGGGGATTGTTTCCTTGTATTCCCGGATGATTCTGAAGCAAAAGTTACAAAATCAAGTACACGTTTTGAAAAAATGGCAGAAGGTGTACGCGATGTAAATAAACTTATTAAAATGAAATCAGATGTTCCGAGCATGGCGGCAAAAGTGGATGCTTTGATGGATTCTGTAAAACCGACTTATGCATCAAGCGCGTATTATCTGACAGATGCGGGAAAACAAGAACTTGCGTCGGATATGAATACGATCAAAACAAAAATTGCCGAGCTGACAGAAGAATATGTCGCATTAAAGAAAGCGGGAGTGACCGAGGTTGACTCAGTATCGATCAACGGAGAGAAAGAGGTTGAATTACAGCAGGGAGGTACAACTCAGCTTGAAGTTACAGTCCTTCCGGAAAATGTATTGAATAACACAGTCACATGGTCGACCGATAATCCGGCAGTTGCAGTTGTGAAAGACGGAGCGGTAACTGCGAAGGGATCAGGCCGCGCTGTTATTACGGTGACATCTAACCAAAATGAAGAAAAGAAAGATTCTGTTACGATCGTTGTAAAAGAAGCTGAGGTTGAAGAAGGAGCGCAGGTTTCTTACTATTCATTTGACGATGTGAAAGGACAGAAGTTAGAGGATGAATGGGGAAAACGTGACGGTACTCTTGATGCTTCCTGCACAACCGAAGCCGGCAAATCAGGAAAAGCGCTGAACGTAACACAAGACGGAAAAGGTGCAGTGATTACGCAGACGGCAGGCGATCTGAATGACAAAGACTGGACGATTTCGTATTGGGTAAAGACTACGTCAGAATTTAATAAAGAGATTTCTGTATTGGAAGATTCCACAAAAGCATTTTCCTTCTCATTGAAGATGGCGGCAGACAGAGTATCCGGATTCCGTGTAGGAAATAATGGCGGAGACGTCTTGTCGTATCAGTATGATTTCGAGAAAGACAAGTGGTATCATATTACATGGGTGCAGGATAAAGATCAGGGTCTTGCCATGTATGTAAACGGTACAAGAGTCGGTGATATCAATGCATGGACAAAAAATAATCCTATTAAAACACCTGCGGATGTGATCGGCGGTACTGGATTTACAGGTCTGATCGATGAAGTGAAAGTTTATAACCGTGTATTGAATGAAAGTGAAATACTTTCCGCAATGAAAGTAAAAGGATTAAACATTGCGGATACGAATCCAACGGTAAATATCGGAGAAACGTATCAGATTACAACAAACTTGATAACAGACGCCGAAGATAAGACGATTACATATGTCTCAAACAAGCCGGAAATTGCAAGTGTAAATGAGGACGGTTTAGTAACGGCGAACAAGAAAGGAAAAGCGGTCATTACTGTAACAGGCGGCGGATATACGGAAAAAGTTACAGTAAACTGTAAGAAAGTATTGTATGCAAATTCAAGGATTCCACAGTATGAATTGGCGGATAAATATCTGAAAGATATTGAAAAAGCTCCGAATACACCTAGACAGTATCTTGGACAGCCGGACATGGTTCAGACAAAGACAGGCAGACTGATTACTGCTTATCCGACAGGACACGGTCATGGACCGATTATTATGCAGATTAGTGATGATGAAGGCGAGACTTGGACGGAGAAGAAAGATATTCCGGCATCGTTTGCAACTTGTCAGGAAACACCTACCTTATATACATTGGATATGGGTAATGGAAAAGAAAGAATTATGCTGATTTCAGCATGTCCGAACTGGGATTTACAAAGAGGCGGATGGGATACTGCCTACTCTGATGATGACGGAGAAACTTGGACAGAATATAAGAATCACTGGCCTTCTTTTGACGGAGCAGAGAAAAAACATACAATCGTAGCAATGGCAAGTCTTGTGCAGTTAAAAGATGAACAGGGAAATTACATTCAGAAATGGATGGGTGTTTTCCATGATTATGGTTATGTCAACTTCAAGAGCTATCTGACATTTGATGAAGACGGAAATGAACAGTGGAGCGAGCCGGAAAGATATTTAGCTGATTATAGAAGTATCGAAAGCAAATATGGAATCTGTGAAGTCGGAATGTTCCGCTCACCGGATGGAAAACGGATCATGGCGCTGGCAAGAAGTGATAAAAAACCAAACTTATCCGTGATGTTCTATTCTGATGATGAAGGAAAAACATGGAGTAAACCGGAAGAAATGCAAGGTTCGCTTGCAGGGGAAAAACATAAAGCTGTATATGATCCGATCAGCGGACGTCTCTTGATCACATTCCGTGAGATCGTATACAAAGACGGTAAGCTTGATAACAACTGGATGGCAGGCGACTGGGTTGCATGGGTTGGAACATATGAAGACCTGTTAGAGCAAAACGAAGGTGAATACCGTATACTGATCGAAGAAGACTGGGCAATGAATGCAAAATCCGGTGATACGGGATATGCGGGAATTTTAGTTCTGGATGATGGAACATTTATCATGGATTCTTACGGACACTTTGACGAAGAGTTTTCTAAGAATGCATTTGAATCAGGTAATTATAATGTAAGAACAGATTTATGTTATATCAAACAGGCAAAATTCAAACTTGGTGAAATCGAGAATGAAAACGGTCTGATTGACAGAAGCGCCCTGGAAGCAAAAATCAATGAAGTAAAAGATACGTCGGCAGAAGGGTACACAGACACTTCTTATGCGGCATTTTCAAAAGCGCTGACGGATGCACAGACAGTATTTGCAGATTCTTCCGCACAGCAGATTCAGATTGATGAAGCGCTGAAAGTATTAACTTCAGCATTTGAAGGTTTGGAAGAAAGACCGGTAGAACCGGAGAAACCGACGGTAGAAAAAGTTGAAATTAAAGCAAATCCTGCTAAGACAGAGTACAAAGAAGGGGAGAAAT
>OIYU01001301.1_pt1 | contig 16405 bp, 19 predicted proteins | sample 1588321 | NCBI WGS metagenome assembly OIYU01 (sample SAMN03283258) | human gut metagenome | biome: human-associated habitat; material: feces | host: Homo sapiens | place: USA | collected 2013 | reverse complement strand
TGTCACGAAGCTCGCGAGCGACGGGCCCGAAGATACGGGTGCCGACGGGCGAACCATCGTTGTTGATGACAACGCAGGCGTTCTCATCAAAGCGAATGTAGGAGCCATCCTTGCGGCGGATCTCCTTAACGGTGCGAACGACGACGCAACGGACAACGTCCTTCTTCTTGACGTTGGCGCCAGGGGTAGCCTCCTGGACAGCACCGATGAACACATCGCCGATGCCTGCATAACGACGCTTGGAACCGCCAAGCACCTTGATGCAGCGAATCTTGCGAGCGCCGGAGTTGTCGGCGACGTTCAGCATGGTTTGCATCTGAATCATGGTAGATGTTCCTCCGAACTAAGAACCGAAGAGAGGTGCGCAGCCTTTATACGGCCCGTGGTATGCAAGCCAGGCATACGCACATCTTCGGAAACGTACAAGTCGTAAGAGCGACTGCTTATTTAGCGCGCTCGACGACCTCGATGAGGCGCCAACGCTTCATCTTGGACATAGGACGGGTCTCCATAACGCGGACGGTATCGCCCACGCCAGCCGTGCACTCCTCGTCGTGAGCGTGCAGCTTCTTGGAGCTGGTCATCATCTTGCCGTACTTGGGGTGACGCTTGCGCTCGGTGATGGTGACAACAATGGTCTTGGCACCGGAGACGGAGGTAACGACACCCGTACGGACCTTACGCGAGTTACGCGAATCAGTCATGTTCTCTCCTTAGGTCCTACTCGGCGACAGCGGACTTCTCCGCTGCGATCTCGCGGGCGCGCTGCTCCGTGAGGACGCGAGCGATGTCCTTCTTCACGGTGTTGACGCGAGCGGTGTTGTCCAGCTGGCTGGTGGCCATCTGGAAACGAAGGTTAAAGAGCTCGGCGCGCATTTCCTTCAGCTTCTCAACGAGCTGAGCGTCCGAGAGCTCACGAATCTCTGCGGGCTTCATTAGTTCTCCTCCTTGGCGGCGGCGGCGTCCTCAGCAGCCCACTTGGCCTCGAGAGCGGCCTCCTCAGCCATCTCCTTCTCGATGCGCTGCTCAGCGTTCTTGGCAGCAACAATCTTGGTCTTGATGGGGAGCTTGTGCTGCGCAAGACGCAGAGCCTCGCGAGCGACCTCCTCGGGAACACCCTTGACCTCGAACATGATGCGGCCGGGCTTGACGACGGCCACCCACTCCTCGGGGTTACCCTTACCAGAACCCATGCGAGTCTCGGCAGGCTTCTTGGTGATGGGCTTATCGGGGAAGATCGTGATGTAGACACGACCGCCACGCTTCATGTAGCGGGTCATGGCAATACGAGCGGCCTCGATCTGACGGTTGGTGATCCAATGGGCCTCGAGAGCCTGGATACCAAACTCGCCGAAATGCAGCTCGGTATTACCCTTGGCCTGGCCCTTCATGGAGCCACGCTGCACCTTGCGGTGAAGAATACGCTTAGGGGCAAGCACTACTGACCCCTCCTCTCGGAGTTACGACGACGAGGACGGGAAGAGCCCTCGAGTGCAGGGTTGGGAACAGGCTGGCCCGGGAGCTTCTCGCCCAGGTAGATCCAGACCTTCACGCCGCAAGCGCCCATGGTGGTGCTGGCGACAGCCGTGCCGTAGTCGATCTTGGCACGGAGGGTGTGCAGAGGCACGCGACCCTCGCGGTACCACTCACGACGGCCCATCTCGGCACCGCCGAGACGACCGGAGCACTGGATACGGATGCCCTTAGCGCCGGCCTTGCGGGCGGACTGGACAGCCTTGCGCATAGCGCGACGGAAGGCAACGCGGCCCTCGAGCTGCTCGGCGATAGACTGAGCAACGAGGTTGGCGTCGAGCTCGGGGCGCTTGATCTCGACAACGTCGACGGAGAGCTGGCCCTTGGAGACGCCAGCGACCTTCTCGAGCTCGGTACGGAGGGTATCGATCTCGGCACCCTTCTTACCGATGACAACGCCGGGGCGAGCGGTGAGGATGATGACCTTCACCTTGTCGCCAGCGCGCTCGATCTCGACGCGGGAGACAGCTGCGCGGGAAAGACGCTTCTCGAGGTACTTGCGGATCTCGAGATCGTTACCGAGGGTCTTAGCGTAATCCTTCTCTGCGAACCAGCGGGAGCGCCAGTTCTCGGTAATGCCAAGACGGAAGCCGGTGGGGTAGACTTTCTGACCCATACAGCTTTACGCCTCCTTTCGAGGAGCAACGACGACGGTGATGTGGGAAGTACGCTTCAGAATGCGAGAAGCGGAACCCTTGGCGCGGGGACGGATGCGCTTAAGCGTCGGACCCTCGTCAACATAGGCAGCGGCGACAACCAGGTTGTCGGCACGCAGACCGTTGTTGTTCTCGGCGTTCGCAACGGCGGAACGGAGAACCTTCTCGACATCCACGGCGACGGCGCGGTCGCAGAAGTGGAGGATGTCGAAGGCCTGAGCGACAGGCTTGCGGCGGATCAGATCGACCACCAGGCGGGCCTTGCTGGGGGAAACACGCACGTACTTAGCGACGGCGCGAACCTCGGTGGCCTCAGTTTCAATAGACTTAGTTGCCATTTACGGTTAACCCCCTATTTGGCCTTGTGGCCACGGAACGTACGAGTCGGCGCGAACTCGCCGAGCTTGTGACCAACCATGGACTCGGTAACATACACGGGCACATGCTTGCGGCCGTCGTGGACGGCGATGGTGTGACCAACCATCTCGGGGAAGATGGTGGACGCGCGGGACCAGGTCTTCACGACGTCCTTCTTGCCAGCCTCGTTCATCGCGGTGATACGCGAGAGAAGGCGAGTCTCCACGAACGGGCCCTTTTTGAGACTTCTGCTCATAAGTGCTTTCTCCTAAAACTCGGTATCCGAAATTACTTCTTACGGCGACGAATGATGTGCTGGTTCGAGACCTTCTTCTTCTTGCGCGTACGAAGGCCCTTCGTCGGCTTACCCCAGGGGGTAACGGAGGGACGACCAGAGGTGTGGTTCTTGCCCTCGCCACCGCCGTGCGGGTGGTCGACAGGGTTCATGACGGTACCGCGGACGGTCGGGCGCACGTTCATGTGACGCTTACGGCCGGCCTTGCCGATGACGATGTTGGAGTGATCGGCGTTGCCGACCTCACCGACGGTGGCGCGGCAGGTAACGAGGATGCGGCGCATCTCGGAGGAAGGCATACGGACGATAGCGTACTTGCCCTCCTTACCCATCAGCTGGCAGGAGTTACCGGCGGAACGGGCGATAGCAGCGCCCTTGCCCGGCTGGAACTCGACGGCGTGGATGAGCGTACCGACGGGAATGTCGGCGAGGGGCAGAGCGTTGCCCGGCTTGATGTCGGCGTCAGAACCGGACATGATGGTCTGACCGACCTCGAGGCCCTTGGGGGCCAGGATGTAGCGCTTCTCACCGTCAGCGTAGTGCAGCAGAGCGATGCGAGCGGAACGGTTCGGATCGTACTCGATCGTGGCAACCTTGGCGGGCACGCCGTCCTTGTTGCGCTTGAAGTCGATCACGCGGTAACGACGCTTCACGCCGCCGCCCTGGTGGCGGGTGGTGATGCGGCCGTTGTTGTTACGACCGGCCTTCTTGGGCAGGGGCTCGAGAAGAGACTTCTCGGGCTTGGTGCAGGTGATCTCGGAGAAATCGGAGATCGTCTGCCAACGCCTACCAGCGGAGGTCGGCTTAAGGTGCTTTACAGCCATTACAATCCCTTTCAATAGGAATCCGTTAGCCATCGCAGACAGGGATTCGAGGTTCTGCCTCGGGTGCGATGACACCGGACGTATACACGGTTCCGGGCGTGTCCATTTTATACGCCCAAAACCTTGAGCTCTCGCCTCCCCTATTTGGGAGGCATGAGCTCACTCAACAGCAGCGAGTCTTAGGCCTGGTTGCCAAAGACCTCGATGGTGTCGCCCTCGGCCAGCGTGACGATGGCCTTCTTCCAAGAACGGGTCTTGCCGGCGACATAGCGCACGCGCTTGGTCTTGGGCTTGACCGTCAGGGTGTTCACGCGAACGACCTTGACGCCGAAGATCTCCTCGACAGCGTCCTTGATCTGATACTTGTTAGCATCCTTGGCGACCTCGAACGTGTACTTGTTCAGCTCCATGCCGGAGAAGGAACGCTCGGACACGATCGGACGGATGATGATCTCGTGGGCGGTCATTTATGCAAGCACCTCCCCGAAGTGAGCGGCGATGTCGGCGGGCATCAGCACAGCGTTGTTGTTGACGAGATCGTAGGTGTTGGCCTCGTCAGCGGTGATGATGAACGTCTTGGGAATGTTGCGGAACGACAGGTAGGCGTTGACGTCCTCATCGCGAACGATGATGGTCAGACGCTTGCCCTCAAGACCGAGAGCCTTGAGCATGGCGACGGCAGCCTTGGTGGAAGGCTTCTCGAAGCCGTAGTCGTCGACGAGCACGAGCTCGCCATCGGCCAGCTTGGCGGACAGCGCGGAGCGCATAGCCAGCTTGACCTCCTTGTTGTTCATACGCTTAGCGTAGGAACGGGGCTTGGGGGCGAAGACAACGCCACCGTGACGCCACTGGGCAGCACGGATGGAACCCTGGCGGGCACGGCCGGTGCCCTTCTGACGCCAAGGCTTCTTGCCGCCACCGGAAACCTCAGAGCGACCCTTAGCAGACTGGGTGCCCTGACGCCAAGAGGCCATCTGGCACTTGACGATGTGGTGCATAACGTGGATGTTCGGCTCGATGCCGTACACCTCAGCGGCGAGCTCGGCCTCGGCGACCTTCTTGCCCTCGCTGTTCTTTACTTCAAACTTTGCCATTTAAGTGTTCTCCTTGGTATGACGCTGGGCTAAATGGGCTGGGCCCTTAGGCCATACGGATGGCGACGAGACCATTCTTGGCACCCGGGACAGCGCCCTTGACCAAGATGAGGTTCTGCTCGGCATCGATGCGGACAACGGAAAGGTTCTTGACGGTAACGCGCTCGTTACCCATGTGACCGGCCATCTTGACGCCCTTGAGGACGCGCGCAGGATAGGCGCACTGACCGATAGAACCGGGATGACGCTGGAAGTGAGAACCATGCGTCATAGGACCGCGGCGCTGACCCCAGCGCTTGATGCGACCCTGGAAGCCCTTACCCTTGGAGGTACCGATGACGTCGACCTTCTCGACATCAGCGAAATCAGCGACGGTGACGACCTCGCCGACCTTGTGCTCCTCGCCGTTCTCGACGCGGACCTCACGAAGGAAGCGGACAGGCTCGACGCCAGCCTTGGCGAAGTGACCAGCCATGGGCTTGTTCACGTTCTTGGCCTTGATGTCGCCGAAACCGATCTGGACGGCGTCATAGCCGTCGGTTGCCTGAGTTTTAACCTGCGAGACAGCGCAGGGGCCAGCCTGGATGACCGTGACGGGCACGACGTTGTCGTCCTCGTCCCAAACCTGGGTCATGCCAATCTTGCGGCCGAGAATCATGCTGATCAAGATATGATCCCAACTCTCGCGTGGTCTTGGGACAATGCGTACACCACCGAGCGTACGCCCCTAGAGGACCACTACTTACACGACGTGCTCCCCAGCCTTGTATTGCGTCCGGACTACCTGACAACCCTATTAAGCAGGCATTTTGTCCAGCCAGAATACTCCCCTGGTTACACACAGCTGTTTAGTATACACGGCTGCGGGCGTATCCATCGAGATTCATATTTCACTCACATTGTTTACGCAGGTAAAGTGCGTGGCACGGTCCCAGTGTGCGGCGGAGGGGGCGGGCCTGAGGCATATTAAGGTTGCTGCTCTACAGTCCTGATCACGACGGAGAGCACATTAAGTGCTCTCCTGTTCGTGCGGAACTCGCGACAACCTTAATATGCCTCAGGCCCGCCCCCTCCGCCGCACACTGGGAACGCCACGTTGATGTCTGCTTAACTCTGCTCGCTCAGGCTAAAAACTTTGTTGGGGATCCACAATTTGCTGGAGGGTGAACTTGCATTGCATTGGCTCGCCTTCTGCTTGTGGCTTTGCCTCATCGAAATCGAAGATCATGATGGCGCAGTTGGGGAGTTTTGTTGGGAGCTCGAAGCCATCTGGGGCTGCAGCCTTGATGAATTGGCGGCTGGCGCTGCCGTGGCTTACTGCTAGAAGGGTTTCGATGCCCTCGGCGCTTATGAGATTGGTGAGGGTGGCTACTATGCGTTCTTGTAACGCTTTGCTTCCCTCTCCTCCAAAGGGGACCAAATCCTCGCCCGGATCCCAGACGTCGGTGGGAAGGGCGTCGTGAGGGCCTTCCTCGAAGGTTCCGTAGCAGCGCTCGATGATGCCTTCGCAGGGCTCGACAGCGGCGTCCGGGCCGAGGAGCTCGCATGCGACGAGCTGAGCTGTGTCCATGGCTCGGCCTAAGGGCGAAGAGGCCACTTTGTCGGGGACGACGTTGTGGGCTTTGAGCCATGCGGCTGCCATTCCGGCTTGCTGACGGCCCAAATTGGTGAGCGGTGAATCGCAACGACCTTGGACCAGTTTTTTGACGTTGAACTCCGTCTGACCGTGGCGGAGTAGATACAGCTTCTTCATGCTCTCCCCTTCTGCATAACCTGCTTTGCCGGCACAGCCTTACTCGTGGGTATGTCCTACGTAGTCTTCGTCGATCGTAATCTTGGCAATCGACTTGGGGTATTCCGATTCGACCCGTTGTGCCAGCGCGTGCTTTAAGTCTTCGGCACTCATCTGCAGATCCGAGGGACGCACGCAGTCAAAAATCACGTTGGTGTGCGTGGGACCCGGCACGCAGCGCAAATCATGAATCGAAAGGCGGCTATCGATCTCCTGGGCCATTGCGTTGATGCGCAAGCGCATGCTCGCCACCTTGGGATCGTCGGTCACAATGGGATCGTAATGAAGCGTGACAATCATGCCGTCTTCGTTCCTAAACGCCTGCTCGATGTTATCGAGCGTGTCGTGACTTTCCAGCGGGCTGGCCTCGGCTGCCATCTCGGCGTGAGCGCTTGCAAACTTCCTGCCCGGGCCGTAGTCGTGAACCATCAGATCGTGAACGCCCAAAACGCCGGGGTAGCTCATGATCTTGTCTCGAATGTGCTTGACCAGCTTAGGATCGGGCGTCTGGCCCAAAAGCGGGCTCACCGTATCTTGAATAAGTTCAAAGCCGCTCCAACCAATATAGGCGCCAACGGCAAGGCCGACCCATGCGTCAAGATTGATGTGCGTCACCTGCGAAACAATTGCACATGCCAGCACGGCGCCTGTGGCAAGAACATCGTTCTTGGAATCCTGGGCAGTCGCATGCAGTGTCTCGGACTCGATACGGTCGCCGAGCTTTTGGTTGAGCGCCGCCATCCACAGCTTAACAACCATCGAAAGCGCCAGGACTGCCACCAGGGCAAGCGAGAACTCGACAGGTTCGGGGTGGATGATGCGCTCAAACGAGGACTTCACCAGTTCAAGGCCAATGAGAAGCACGAGCGCCGCCACGACAAGACCCGAGAGGTACTCGTAGCGACCATGGCCGTATGGATGCTCGGGGTCGGCGGGCTTGCTCGCCAGCTTAAAGCCCAGCACGCTCACGATATTCGAGCTGGCATCGGACAGGTTGTTCATGGCATCCGCCACAATCGAAACCGATCCCGAAACCACACCAATTGCGCCCTTCGCAGCACAAAGCGCAACATTGGCGAGAATACACACCACGCCCGTCAACGTGCCCACGCGCGCACGGTCGCCCTGCGCACGTTTAACAATCCACTCGACCATCTACATCCGCCCCCACGGTACTACCTATATATCTATTGCTCAAACGGATTGTAGTGTAGCCACTTTGTCCCCCAGATACAAAAAAGGCCGCAACCCACACGGGCCACGGCCTTGGAATATGGCAAAGGAATCGTCCTTGTGTCGCACAGGTTTACGCGCTTACTTCGGCCACGCTCTTCGAGGTTTCGGGTGAATCGGCTCCGTCCCCCGTCGTCTGTCCCTTCGCCGGCACCACGCCAAAGCAGTAGCTCAGCGCCGCAGACACCGCAAATGCCACACCGCCGGCAGCGCAGCACCACAGCAGGTTCGAGATGCCGCCCGTGGCAAAGCCAATGACCATAAGGACATTCGTCATGCCGATGGTATAGGCCGTAACGTGGCCCACGGCCGCAACAAGGCCTCCGACGGCGCCGCCAATGGCCATGCACGTCAGGCACCTGCCATATTTAAAGCCGCAACCGTACAGCGCCGGCTCGCTTACGCCGCCAAGAACACCCGAGATTGAATAGCCCAGCATGAGCGCCTTCTCGTCCTTATCCGCAACGCGAAGCGACGCGCCAAAGGGCATGCCCCAAACGGCGAACGTTGCCATCGTCGCGGCGATCAGGATGCACGAATCCGTTCCCACACTCATAAACTGCGCATAGGCGAGCGATAGGACAACGTTGCTGACGCCGGCGATCTTTAGGAACTCCCAGCCCGCAGCAAGCCCCATGAGCGTGAGCAGCGACACGATGCCACCGGAATTGCCAAGCATAAACATAAGCTGGCCCAACAGCATGCCCAGATAGCTGCCCGCCGGCGCCGTAATACACAGCGAAACCGGAACCATGACAAGCATGGTCGCAAACGGAACGAACGAAAACGCCACGGCCTTAGGGATAACGCGCTTAAAGAAACACTCCACTCGCCATAGCACGGGCACCGAGATGAGAACCGGAATAACAGTCGTCGTGTAATCGTTGACCGGCGCAGGAAGCAGACCATACACGGAAGTCATCGATGCCCCCGTCGTCGATGCGGCATCGACAAGCTTGAGTAAATCGGGTGCAATCAATACGCCGCCCAGCATCATGCCCAGCTGCTCCGAGCAACCGAGCTGGCGGGCGGCCGCCCAACCAAGATAAATGGGCAAAAAGTAGTAGCCGGCGTTATAGAGCCAACTGTAGAACAGGCGATAGATATCGGAATCGGCAGACCACAGGCCCAGCATGCCTTCGCCCATAATGGCAGCGACGGTGCGGAACAACGCCGCGCAGACAATAAACGGCAGCGCCGACATCATGCTTTTGGACAGATAGTCCACCACGGCCATGGCGTTTGATGAAACCGACGTTGTAAACGAGGTGTTAGAAACTTGTAGCATGGAACGCCTTTCCCAATATGACATGCGGGCTGTCCCTTTGTCACATCGTGCGGTACTGACCGATTGCGCGGTACTTTTCGTAGCGGAGGTTTGTGAGGGTCGCGTCGTCGAGCTGCCCAAGCGTATCGAAGGCATCAAATGCCGAGGACATGACGGCACCGGCGATCTCCTCATGCGACAGGCCCTTATCGTCAACAATGCCGTCGATGATGCCGAGCGCCAGCAGATCGGGGGCCGTGAGCTTAAGCGCCTCGGCGGCCTCATCCGCACGCTCGGTATCCTTCCACAGGATCGACGCACAGGCCTCGGGGCTCACGACTGAATAGGCCGAGCTCGAGAGCATCAGGATGCGGTCGGCCACGGACAGCGCCAGCGCGCCACCAGAGCCGCCCTCGCCTGTCACCACCGAGACAATCGGTGTCTTAAGGCCGCTCATCTCCATGAGATTCTGAGCAATCGCCTCGCCCTGGCCGCGCTCCTCGGCACCGATGCCGCAAAACGCGCCCGAAGTATCGACCAGACACAGAACCGGTCGACCAAACTTTTCGGCCTGGCGTATAAGGCGACGCGCTTTGCGGTAGCCCTCGGGATGTGCCATACCAAAGTTGCGACGCATGCGCTCTTTGGTCGTGGTACCGCGCTCGACGGCGATAACCGTCACGGGTCGCCCGTCTTTCCAGCCAATGCCAGCCACCACGGCGGCGTCGTCGCCAAAGTAACGGTCGCCATGCAGCTCCACAAATCCATCCAGGCCCAGCGAGATCATCTCGCCCGCCGTGGCGCGATCTGCCGAGCGGGTCTGCTTGACAATCTCGAGCGCGGTTTTTGGTGCGGTCGAGCGCTTGAACAAGTGTCCCAGCTTTTTGCCGCGACGACCCGCATGCACGATCTCATGCGGTGCCCCCAGGCCGGGCGCGTGCCCTTCGTGCAGTGCCAGCAGCTCGCCTACCGTGAGCGCAATCTCGCCACGCGGAACAACGGCATCGCAAAAGCCGTGCTCCAGCAAAAACTCGGAGCGCTGGAATCCCTTGGGCAGGCGCTTGTGCATGTTCTGCTCGATCACGCGCGGGCCGGCAAATGCCGTCAGGGCATCGGGCTCGGCCAGGATAATATCGCCCTCCATGGCAAAGCTCGCGGTTACGCCTCCGGTCGTGGGGTCGGTGAGCACCGTGATATACAGACCGCCCGCCTCGCTGTGGCGCCTAACCGCCGCAGAAATCTTGGCCATCTGCATAAGCGACGTCACGCCCTCTTGCATGCGCGCGCCGCCCGAAACGGTAAAGCCGACAACTGGCAATCCAAGCTCGGTCGCTCGCTCAAATGTGCGACAGATCTTCTCGCCCACCACGGAACCCATCGAGCCCATCATAAAGTTGGCGTCCATAAAGAAGAGCGCGGTATCGCAACCGCAGATTTTGCCCCTGCCGCACACAACGGCGTCGCGCTCGCCCGAACGCTCGCACACGCTCTTAAGCTTGTCGGCATAGCCGGGAAACGAGAGGAAGTCCTCCGACGCCAGATTGGCATCCCATTCCTCAAACGTGCCCTCGTCGACCGTCATGCGCATGCGCGCGCGACCGCTCACGCGAAAGTGTTTGCCGCAACGAGGGCAGACCTCGAGGTTGTCGTGCAGGCGTGCTTCATCGATCACGCGGCGACACTCCGGGCACTTGATAAACACGTGGCGCGCGGGAAACTCGGCGCACGACTCGGTCATCGGCCCCTCGAGGACGTTGACCGTCTTTGCTTTTCTATTCATCAGCATAGAGATGCCCCATCAGATCGGTGTGGTACATGCCCGACAAGAACTCGTCGTTTGCCAGCACGTCGAGCTGAAGCTCGCTGTTTTCGCTCACGCCCTCAATCACGAGCTCGCCCAGGGCCGAGCGCATCTTGCGAATGGCGCCGTCACGCGTGGGCGCACACACGATGAGCTTGCCGAGCATGGAGTCGTAGTACGGCGGAACGGCGGCCCCGGCAAACATGGCGGAATCCCAGCGCACGCGCGGACCACCCGGCACACGCAACGCGGTGACCGTTCCGCATGACGGCAGAAAGTCCGGCGTTTCGGCATTGATGCGGCACTCCATGGCGTGGTTGCGGACCGGCATGTCCTCCTGCTCAAAGGGCAGAGGCTGGCCGGCTGCCACGCGCAGCTGCCACTTGACCAAGTCGGTATCGGTCACAAACTCTGTAACCGGATGCTCCACCTGCAAGCGCGTGTTCATTTCCATAAAGTAGAAATTGCCGTCGTCCGAATACAGGAATTCGATGGTACCGGCTCCTTCGTAGCCGACGGCACGAGCCAGGTCACGCGCCGCCTTATGCATGCGAACACGAATGTCGTCGTGTCCGTCGAGGCACGGCGCGGGACTCTCTTCGATCAGCTTTTGGTTGCGACGCTGCACCGAGCACTCGCGCTCGCCGAGCGAAAATACATGGCCCTGCTTATCGGCCATAATCTGCACCTCAACGTGGTGCGCCGGCGCGACGAACTTCTCCATGTAGCACTCGCCGTCGCCAAAAACGGCCTCGCCCTCGGCACGCGCCTCGATGAACGCCTTTGCCGCATCTTCCACGCGATCGACCTTGCGAATGCCGCGACCGCCGCCGCCTGCACGCGCCTTAATGAGCACGGGGCAACCAATGCGCTCGGCCTCGGCCGTTGCCTCCTCGGGGCTTTTGAGCAAATTGCAGCCCGGCACGATGGGCACGCCCGCCGCGGCAGCCGTTCGACGCGCGGCGTCCTTATCGCCCATGCTGTCGATCACCTCGGCCGAAGGACCGACAAACGCCAGGCCATACTTGTCGCAGTCGCGTACGAAGCTCGCCTTCTCGGAGAAAAAGCCATAGCCGGGATGAATTGCCTTAGCTCCCGACTTTACGGCACAGGTGAGCACGGCATCGTCGTTGAGGTAGCTCTCGGCAAGACGCGGGCCACCGATGCAATACGCCTCGTCGGCAAGTTGCACGTGCAGCGCGTCCGCATCGGCCGTGGAATAGACGGCGACGGTCTTGATGCCCATATCGCGGCACGCGCGGATAACACGGACCGCGACTTCGCCACGGTTGGCAATGAGCACTTTGTCGAACATGAAGCCTTCCTTAACTTTCGTGCATGAGTGCAAAGGACATATCGGCGCGGCAGCAAACCTCACCGTTGACGCTCGCAGTACCCGTCGCAAAGCGGAACGGCCCGCGCGCACGCGTGATGGTGCACACCAGATCAACCGTGTCGCCCGGGCGCACCGGACGCTTAAAGCGCACCTTATCGAGGCTCGTATAGAACGGCGTCGCGCCGCGCGCCTCCTCATCGCCCATCAGCAGCACGCAGCAGTTCTGGGCGAGCATCTCGCACTGAATCACGCCGGGGACGACCGGGTTTCCCGGAAAATGCCCCTGCAAAAAGTACTCGTCGCCCGTGATCGTGATCTTGCCGTGGGCCTCGTCGCCCACCAGCTCGGCCTCGTCGAGCAAAAGCATCGGCTCGCGATGCGGTAACAGCTTCTTGAGCTCTTCTTTGTTCATGGATATCACCTATCCGATCCTCATGAGGCAGCTGCCGAACTCCACGAGGTCGCCGTCGGCCACGCAGATCTCGAGCACCTCGCCATCCGCCTCTGCCGTCACCTCGTTGAGAACCTTCATGGCCTCGATGATGCAAAGGGTCTCGCCAGCCTTGACCTTGGAGCCCACGTGCACAAACGGTTCGTCGCCCGGCGCCGGGGCAGCATAGAAAACGCCGACCATGGGAGCGGTCACCTCGGTGCCCTTGGGCTCCGGTGCGGCGGCAGGTGTCTGCGCGGCGGGCTCCGGTGCGGCAGGCGCGACTGTGGGAGCTGCAACTGGAGCGGCCATAGCGCTCGGCATAGGCATGGGCACGGCAACCGGCTGCGCGGCGCTCGCGCGCTCGAGCTCGACCGCGGTGCCATCGGGCTCCTCAACGCGTACGCGCGTGAGGCCGCGGTCCTCCATAACATCGGCTATCTCGGCAAGTCTTTTGGAATCCATGCTCTAGCTCCTCGTATATCTACGCAGCGCGATGGCGGCGTTGTGTCCGCCAAAGCCCAGGTTGGTCGAAAGCGCCCAGGTAAGGTCGGCGCGAACCGCTCGATTAGGCGTGTAATCAAGATCGCAGACGGGATCGGGCGTGTGGTAGTTAATGGTCGGGGGCACCACGCCCTGCTCGAGCGCCATGGCACAGGCCATGACCTCGATGGCGCCCGTAGCACCGATCATGTGGCCGGTCATCGACTTGGTCGACGAGACGTGCGCGGCGCGTGCCGCGTCCTCGCCGAGCGCACGCTTAATGCCCGCCGTCTCGGACGAATCGTTGAGCTTGGTCGAGGTGCCGTGAGCGTTGATGTAGAGGCCCTCGGAAGGCTTAACGTCGCCCTCGGCCACCGCCAGCGATATCGCACGGGCGATGCCGGCAGCCTCGGGATCGGGGCTCGTGATGTGATAGGCATCATCGGTGTTGCCGTAACCCACGACCTCGGCATAAATGTGCGCCCCGCGAGCCAGCGCGTGTTCCATGCTCTCGAGCACCAGCACGCAGGCGCCCTCGCCCATCACAAAGCCGTCGCGGTCTGCATCGAACGGACGGCATGCCGTCGACGGGTCAGGATTAGTGGTGAGAGCACGGCAGGACGTAAAGCCCGCAACGGCATCGGGGATGATTGCGGCCTCGGCGCCGCCAGCCAGGATTGCATCGGCATAGCCATGCTTGATGGCGCGGAACGCCTCGCCCACGGCATGGGCCGAGGTCGCGCAGGCGGTCACCACGGGCAGGGTCGGGCCCTTTGCCTTGTGGCGGATCGCGATATTGCCCGAAGCCATATTGGGGATCATCATCGCGATCATATAGGGCGATGCGCGGCGGGGCCCACGGTCGGCAATCGTATGGACGTTGTCAACGAGTGTCTGCATGCCGCCCACGCCTGAACCCACGTAGACGCCCAGGCGCTCGCGATCGATGGCACCTTCGACATCAAAGCCCGCATCGTGCATGGCCTCGTCCGAAGCCGCCATCGCAAACTGAACGCAGGGGTCGAGATGCTTGGCGTCACGCTTACCAAAGTACTCGTTGCCGTCAAACCCTTTTACCTCGGCCGCCACCTTGACGGTAAACGCATCGGTATCGAAGTGCGTGATCGGGCCGATGCCGCACGTGCCGGCGCACATGGCTGCCCAAGTGGCAAGCGCGGTGTTGCCGAGCGGCGATACGGCACCGATGCCGGTGATTGCAACTCTCTGTTCCATCATGGTCTCCTCATCCAAGCCATTCTTCGGCCCTGGTTTCTACATCGCCATTCCGCCGTCGACGCGCACGACCTCACCCGTAATGTAGGCCGCCGCATCGCTTGCCAAAAAGCGCACCACGCCGGCCACTTCCTCGGGGCGCGCCATGCGCTTTAGGGGAATCTGCTCCTCGGTTGCCGCGCGAACCTTCTCCGAGAGCTTTGCCGTCATATCCGTCTCGACAAACCCGGGGGCGACCGCGTTCACTCGTACGCCGCGGGGCGCAAGCTCGCGCGCCACCGCCTTGGTAAGCCCTATCACGCCCGCCTTGGAGGCAGCGTAGTTGGCTTGCCCGGCATTGCCCATCAGGCCCACGACCGAGCTCATGTTGACGACGCAGCCGCCGCGCTGGCGCATAAAGGTCTTGGTGAGCGCGCGCGTCATATTGAATGTTCCCTTGAGATTGACATCGAGCACGCGGTCGAAGGCGTCATCGCCCATGCGCATGAGCAGGCCATCGCGGGTGATGCCGGCGTTGTTGACGAGCGCCCAAATGGAGCCAAAGTCGTTGAGGACCGCCTCCACGCACGCGTTGACGGCAGCGGGATCGGCCACGTCGCATTGATATGCACGTGCCGCGGCGCCAACCGCCTCGCAGGCTTCGCACGTCTCGCGCGCCGCATCGACGCCACCGGCATAGACGACGGCGATATCAAAGCCGTCCTCCGCCAGACCGACAGCGCAGGCGCGGCCGATACCCCGCGAGCCGCCCGTGACCAGTGCCACGCGACGTGAGTCGTTGCGCTCGAGCGCGCCGTTGTTCAAGTTGCCCATGTCATTCCTTTCGGGTTACAGCCCTGTGGACTATGCGAGCTCGTCGGCAATAGCTGCGACCTGCTCGGCCGTTTCGCACGAATACACGCGAACGTCGCTCAGCGTACGCTTGACCAGGCCCGACAGTGTTTTGCCAGGGCCGACCTCAATAAACGTGTCGATGCCCTGATCCTGCAGAGTATGCAGCGTGTCGACCCAGCGCACGGGATGGCTCACCTGGTTGGCCAAGACATCCGATGCTGCTCGCGGGTCCGCCGGATAGGGCGCCGCCGTCATATTTGCCATGACCGGAATTAGCAGCGGAGACGGCGCGTGGCCGGCTTGGATATACGTCGCCAGTCCCTCAGTCGCCTCGGCCATATAGGGGCTATGGAATGCACCCGACACCGCGACCTTCATGGCCCGGCCACCAGCCTCTTTTACCAAGGCGTCGAGCTCCTGCAGCGCCTCGGGCGCTCCGGCAACAACCGTCTGCTGCGGGCTGTTGTAGTTGACCGGCCAGCAATCCTCGCCGGCCTGCGCAGCCAGGTTCTCGACTTGCGCCGCATCAAGCTTGATGACGGCGCGCATACCGCCGGGGTGACGCTCGGCAGCCGCGGCCATCAGCGCCGCGCGCTCGCACACGAGCTCAAAGCCCGCTCGCGTATCGAACGCTCCTGCAAAGGTGAGCGCGGCGACCTCGCCCAGCGAGAATCCCGCACAGGCGGCAGGCGCTCAGGCCGCTTCGGCGGTGAGTCAGCTGCGCCAGAGCCAGAGCATCGCGGCAGTGTCGGAGACAGAACAGCCCGCAGACAGCGCGGAAAGCCTGCCCACGGAAGATGCAGAGTCCGGGCCGGAACCGGTTTCGGAACCCCCGGCGTCAAGCATCGAGCGGGAGTATCTGGGGGTGCTGACCATCCCCGCTCTGGGCTTGGAGCTGCCGGTGCAGACCGAGTGGAGCAAAGCGAACCTCAAGGTCTCGCCCTGCCGTCAATGCGGCAGTACGGCGGGCGGAGACCTTGTCATCGCGGCCCACAACTACAAGTCCCATTTCGGGCGGCTGAGCAGCCTTTCGGAAGGCGACGAGGTGCGTTTCACTTCACAGGACGGCGCTGAGGCAGTGTACACTGTGGAGCGGACTGCGCAGGTCTCGCCCGAAGAACCCGAAGCCCTGCGGGAGGGCGGCTGTCCCCTCGTGCTCTACACCTGCACCCCCGGCGGAAAAGCGAGGGTAGTGGTGTACTGCCAGAGAGAAAATGCGGCATGAAAAAACAGGAGC
>OIYU01001288.1_pt1 | contig 16526 bp, 17 predicted proteins | sample 1588321 | NCBI WGS metagenome assembly OIYU01 (sample SAMN03283258) | human gut metagenome | biome: human-associated habitat; material: feces | host: Homo sapiens | place: USA | collected 2013 | reverse complement strand
TTATTTCTCAAGGCATAATCCACTGCAGCCACATGGGCCTGCGCCAAATCCATGACATGAATAAAATCCCGGATACAGGTGCCATCCGGCGTATCATAATCATTGCCGAAAATGGACAGCTTCTCCCTTTTCCCCACCGCAACCTGTGAGATATACGGCATAAGGTTGTTAGGAATTCCGTTGGGATCTTCTCCGATGAGGCCGCTTTCGTGCGCGCCAATGGGGTTAAAGTAGCGCAACAGCACCACCGCCATCTGCGCATCTACCTTTCCGACATCGCGCAGAATCTGTTCGCCTATCCATTTTGTCCAGCCATAAGGATTGGTGCAGGCGCATACATCCTCTTCTTTGAGCGGCATGGCGTTATGAACATCGTAGACCGTTGCCGAAGAGCTGAATACAAGGCATTTTACGCCAAACTCTTCCATGATCTTTAAAAGACCAATCGTACACCCAAGGTTATTTTGATAATACATCAGAGGTTTTTCTACCGACTCTCCGACCGCCTTGAAGCCTGCCCAATGAATGACGGCGTCGATTTTATGCTTAGCAAAAATCACGCTGAGCTCATTTTCATTTTTTATATCTATTTGATAAAAAGGAATTTCCTGCCCTGTAATCTTCTGTACACGATCCAAAGCTGCCTTTTTGCTGTTGGACAAATCATCTGCAACAATGACTTTATGCCCGGCCTGCAACAGCGCAATACAGGTATGCGTTCCAATATAGCCCGCGCCCCCTGCACAAAGAATGGTTGCCATGACATTTTCTCCTCTCCAATGTTCTATATATACACGAATGAATTATACCATAGAAACGCATAGATACCGGTACAAGAACAACATTTTCTATAATTAGGGTTGATTTTTTCTTGATTTTGTAATAAAATTGTAACAAATCACCGGGATGGGATAGAAATTCTTTAAAAATTTATATCCTTTTCATGCGATTTATAGTATAATATTTCGTGATGAATACCCGAGAAAAGAAAGAAAGGATGTACCAATGAAACGTTTTCGATCTTTTGGTGTCGGTGTGTTGGCTTTTACCATGACCTTCATGCCAGTACTGGAATTCGCTTCGGCGGCGCCGGAAACGAATGAAAATCCGTTTTCCGTGCAGATCCAAACGGCGATCATCCAAAGTCTTGAGACTTCGATGACCACTGGCGGCGAAGTGGAACAGGATGTTGCCATTGGCAACGACGGCACGGAGGCCCCTGTTACGGTAGAGCCCGCCACTACGGAGGAGCCCACCTCTACGCCGGAAGCAACGGAGACCCCCGAGGCAACTGCGGAGCCGACTGAGACTCCTGCCCCGACGGAAACCCCTGTTGTGGACGACGAGGACAAGGCTGACGAAGCGACTACCAAAATCACGAGCACGACTTTGACGCCGGGGACAACCAGCGAAGAAGTACGGATCCTTCAGGAACGCCTGATGGAGCTCAACTACATGGAAAGCGATCTGCCGACTGGATTCTATGGTTCTATCACCAAAGAGGCCATTCAGTACTTCCAGCGTGCCAATAAGCTGAAAATCGACGGCGTAGCCGGCGAAGAGACATTGAAACTGTTGTTCTCTGGCAATGCGAAAAAGTATACCATTTTCCCCGGAGACAGCGGCTCTGACGTCTCTAGCTTACAGCGTCGTTTGAAAGCGCTGAATTACTTTGACGGCAATGTAACCGGCTTCTTCGGCAGCGAAACGACCTCGGCTGTTAAGGCATTCCAAAAGGCAAACAAGCTGACTGCTGATGGTGTTGTTGGTACGCGTACGCGTGAACGTTTGTATTCCGAAAAGGCTGTTGAGGCGCCTGAGACATCCAAACCGTCTAAGCCGTCCTCTACGCCAAAGCCGACGCAAAAGCCTTCTACCCCGGGCAAGGATGATAACGATGGCTCTATGTCCGCCAATGTATCTAACTTCTTGAAGGTAGCAAAGGCTCAGCAAGGCAAACGCTATGTACGGGGTGCGGAAGGTCCTAATTCGTTTGACTGCTCTGGTTTCGTATACTACTGCCTGCGCAGCGTTGGTGTTTCCACCGGTCGATTGAGCGCACAGGGATATGCAAACACCACCAAATGGCCAAGCGTTAGCACTTCCAGCCTGAAAGCCGGCGATCTGCTCTTCTTTAGCGATGGCGGCTCCCGCATTACGCATACCGGCATTTACATTGGCGGCGGCCAGATGATTCACGCTTCTTCCGGCCAGGGCAAGGTTATCATCTCCAGTATCCAAACCTCTTACTGGCAGAAGAACCTGCGTTCTGCACGTCGTGTATTCTAATTCAGCAATAGACTGGAGTTTGTAAATTACATGATCACAACAGTTACCCTCAATCCTGCCATCGATGCTACTTGGTTTCTAGATTCGTTTGACGAAGAAGAGATTAATCGCCTGAAAGGCAAAAAGATCGATGCAGGGGGGAAAGGGATCAATATCTCTCGTTTTTTAACAATGATGGATTGCCCTACCCTAGCGATGGGATTTTTCGGCGGCCCGAATGGGTCGCTGCTTCTTTCCTTATTGGAAGAAGCAAACGTAGACGCCCAGCTAACCCCCGTTGCAGGCGAAACAAGGCAAAATGTAACCGTTTTCGTTGAACAAGGCAGTAAAACCATTAAGATCAACGAAGCAGGCCCCCAGATCAGCGCAGAAGAATGTAAAGCTTTTGAACGCATGCTTTTAGAGCAGGCCCAAAAAGGCGGTTTTGTTGTGCTGGCTGGAAAAAATCCACCCGGCATCGATGGGAAAATGACCATCGATCTCCTGTTGAAGGCAAAACAAGCCGGCGCGAAAATTGTAGTAGATTCTGAGTCTCTTACGCTGGAGGAGGTTGTGGCTCTCGGCCCTACCCTGATTAAGCCGAACGAACTGGAATTTTCCAAAATGTTGGGGCGTCCTCTGGATACACATGAAGCGCTGATTGAAGCTGCCCGAGAGGTTGTCGCCAAAGGTGTCGAATATGTTGTCATCAGTATGGGCGGCGATGGGCTGTTGGGCATTAGTGCTGAAGAGGCCTATAAGGTAGATGTTCCCAAGATTCAGGTTCGTTCTACGGTCGGTGCTGGCGACAGTGTTGTAGCCGGTACGTTGATGGCCCTTTCTCAGGGCAAATCGTTCCAGGAGTCCATATGTACTGGCGCAGCCTTTGGCTCTGCTATGGCCTCTACTGACGGAACAGAAATTCCGCCGCGCGCACTGGTAGAGGAAATCCTTTCCAAAGTGACATGCCGCAGCGTATAAGTACAATAAAAAAAGCACCCAACCGGGTGCTTTTTTATTGTTAAGTTATAGCAGCAAACCGCCTGTACAATCCACGATAGAACCTGCCATCTGAGAGGCTTTGTCTGAAAGCAAAAAGGCGGTTACATACCCCATCTCTATCGGGGTGGCGTATTTTTGTGTCGGAATCATTAGGCGTTTACGCTCTGCTTCCTCTGTGCCCTTATCATAATCGGTGCCGTGCGAGATGACATAGCCCGGTAAAATGGCATTGAAATAGATGCCATGCTTTGTCATCTCATTGGCCAATCCCTTGGTGAGCATCAGGCCACCGCCCTTGCTGGCCATGTAATGCACGTTGCCTGAGCTATTGGTAGAGACGGCCGATTTGCTCAATACATTGACACAGCGCCCGCCTTTCTTTTCTTTTAGGCAATGACGAATGAATGTCTGGCTGGTAAGAAACAGTGCCGTCAGGTTGGTGTCCATAAAACGATCCCATTCGCTTTTGGGCATATCCTCAATGGGTATCTTTCCCATAACGCCTGCATTGTTCACCAGAAGATCTACCCCACCAAAGGTCTCAATGGCCTTATTGAACACCTTATCGATCTCCTCTTGGTAACGGATGTCTGCCTGCACAGCAATCGATTTTATCCCGTATTTTTCTTCCATGCTATGCGCAAATGCTTCGCATTCTTCCGGCGCAGAATGGTAATTGATGACCAGATTAGCTCCTTCTTGGGCCAATACTTCGCTGATACCTGCTCCGATCCCCCTTGCGCCGCCTGTGATGATCGCCGTTTTTCCGCGTAAACCTAGATCCATCTCTGTTTCCCCTTTCACCTAAAATGAATAGTTTATTTTAGTATAGCATATTCCGCTATGCAATCATCTACGAGAAAGGAGAAAATATGCATGGATCATAAAAACGAGCATGATTTCGTTTCCCCACCCTATCCTCCCATCGATCCAAAACCAAATCCGCACTATGCACAAATACTGATGGAGGACTATGCAGGTATCGTTAGTGAGCTTACCGCCATCACTAAATACGAATATCAATCTGTCGTGCTGATGAATACTTTTCCGCACTTTGCCAAAGAGCTTTCCAAGATTGGCATGGCAGAGATGCATCATCTCCATATTTTAGCGCAGCTCATCTTTAAGCTTGGGGGGGATCCGCGCTATCGAGCTCATTCCAATCCCACCATGGGACATTTTTGGAGCGGACAAAATGTAGATTATCAGTGTGACTTTCCTTCACTGATCTATGAAAACATTCAAGGAGAAAAACAGGCGATAGAGAATTATCGTCGTCATCTATGCCTTATACAGGATTCATCTGTACAGAAAAATATCCGGCGTATCATCCTAGATGAAGAGCATCATATTCGCATTTTCTGTCAGGCCTTGGCCCTTTGGCAGCGCGGTGCACTTTCCTGACTCTACATCCAAAGGGCCTTCGGGCCCTTTTTTATTGTATACCGAATCAAATATCATATATAATAAGATGATTTATAGAAAGGGGGCGCCGCATGCGCAGAAGCGAATTTGAAGTAAAGGATCTTCAGGAAATCCGAGCCTTTTTACAACACTGCCAGGTATGCCGCTTTGCTCTATGTGATGGCGGTCAACCGTATCTCGTACCGTTATCCTATGGCATGCATTTTGATGAGGCAGGCAATTTGGTTACCTTGTATTTTCATAGTGCACAGGAAGGAAAAAAGCTTTCTTTCCTATCTGTCAATCCCCAAGTATGTTTTGAAATGGATGATTATGTTCAAATTATTCCTGCGGCACAGGCTTGCGGCTTTAGCATGCGGTATGCCAGCATTATAGGAAACGGCCGTGCCAAACTGATAGAGGATCTCAATGAGAAGCAAGTAGCCCTTGCTTCCCTCATGGCCCACTATGCTCCTGATCAGCCCTGGCAATTTCCTTTGCCCGCACTAGAAAAAACCTGTATATTCTCCGTTGCTGTGAAAAGTCTTTCTTTCAAAAAACGCATTTGACAAGACTAGAAGATTGCTGGTAAAACAGGCATAAATATGCTAAAATTTAGAGAAACATATATAATGGGTAAATTATGGGGAGCTTTGGGGGAATCTCTATGAATGAAAAGGAACTGCTTGTTTTCATTCCTGCACACAACGAGGAAGAAAATATTGAAAAGGTCATCGAGGATCTTAAAGAACACTGTCCTGGGCTTGATTTTCTTGTCATAGATGACGGTTCTACGGACCATACCGCGGAAATATGCCATCAGAAAGGGATTCCCTGCATGTCGCTCCCTGTAAACCTGGGCTTGGACGGTGTTTTCCAGACAGGCAATAAATTTGCCTATCTGCAGGGCTATAAAGCGGCTATGCCCTTTGATGGCGATGGCCAGCACAATGCTCGCTATATTCTTCCTATGCTCCGTAAAATGCAGGAGGGAAACTATGATATTGTCATTGGTTCCCGCTTTCTTCATAAGAAAAAGGGACACAGCCTCCGTATGATGGGATCACGGATCATCAGCGCTATCTTTCGTTTAACGACCGGTAAACGCTTTACAGATCCCACCAGCGGTATGAGGTTGGTAAACCGCAAGATCATGCGGCAGATTGCTTTTGATATGAACTGCGGCGCCGAGCCAGATACCTGGGCCTATTTTGTTCGTAATGGCGCAAGGTTTATCGAGGTACAGGTGGAGATGAATGAACGCGAGGCCGGGACAAGCTATTTTACACTCATGAGCTCCATCCGTTATATGCTGCGCATGTTTGTTTCCATCTCATTTATCAATCTATTTCGTAGGCGGAGGGAAGAAGCCATATGATCGCCTTAAAGCTTCGTATCGTATTGATTCTAATGTCTTTATTGATACTCATCTATGTCCTATACAAGATCCGAAAATCCAAATTGAATATCATAGACTCCATCTATTGGGTTATTTTCTCAGGTCTTTTGCTGATTTTGAGCCTTTTCCCTCAAATTCCGGGCTTTTTTTCTAGACTTTTAGGAATAGAAGCTCCCTTTAGCTTTTTGCTGCTGTTCTTCATAGGTATGATTTCTCTAAAGCAATTTTGGATCTCCATCCGCATCTCTCAATGGCAGCAGAAAACAAACCAAATGGCACAAAAAATTGCTATGGATGAGTTTGAGAAAGAGGAGCAGCGCCATGGATGAATTTTCCCATACCTTTGTGGTCTGTGCCTACAAGGAAAGCCCTTTTTTGCGCGACTGTCTGGTTTCCTTAACACAGCAAACGCTGCCGGCCCGTATTCTGATGGCCACTTCTACACCCAATGACGCAATTCGCTCCTTGGCAGAAGAGTTTGGAGTGCCGCTCTTTATCAGCGATAAGCCAAGCGGAATCGGCCGAGATTGGAATTTTGCTGTTTCTTGTGCAGAGACGGATTTTGTGACCATTGCACACCAGGATGACGTGTATCAGCCAGATTACCTTAAAACGCTACAGGAATACAGCCGAAAAGCCAAAGATCCCTTGATACTTTTTACCGACTATGGAGAGCTTCGGAATGGGGCTGTCATAACGGAAAACAAAAATTTGAAAATCAAGCGTATGATCAATGCTTTGATTAAGCCCAAACTGTTTTGGCACAGCAAGTTCATGCGCAACCGGGCGCTTTCAATCGGCAACGCGATTTGCTGCCCTTCTGTTTGTTTACACAGGGCCGCCTATCCGGATTTTCGGTTTGATGAGTCCATGGCTTGTAGCTTGGATTGGGATGCATGGAATCGTTTGGCACAGAAAAAAGGCTCTTTTGTCTATGTGCCTGAAATCTTAATGCTACATAGAATTCATGAGGATTCAGAGACAACCAAGCAACTAGAGGCGGATGGCCAACGTTTTCAAGAGGATTACGCCATTTTTCAGCGTTATTGGCCAACCTTTATTGCAAAATGGCTGATGAAAAAATACGCCAAAAGCGCCGACAGCAATCAAATATAAAAATCAAAAAAGCGCAGCTGATAAAAACGGCTGCGCTTTTTCTTTTTTGTTTACTCGGCCTCTTCAGAGAATTGGCTGTTATACAGTTCGGCGTAAAAGCCGCCTTTTGCCAATAGCTCCATATGCGTTCCCTGCTCTACGATGTTGCCTTCTTTCATCACTAGAATCATATCGGCATCTTTGATGGTGGATAACCGATGTGCAATGATAAAGCTGGTACGGCCCTTCATCAGCGTTTCCATCGCCTTTTGTATCAAAACCTCTGTACGTGTATCCACAGAGCTGGTAGCTTCATCCAAAATCAAAATGGGCGGATCTGCCAACAGTGCTCTGGCAATCGTTAAAAGCTGCCTTTGGCCTTGTGAAATATTGGAGGCCTCCTCATTCAATTCAGTATCATATCCCTCAGGCAGTGTACGAACAAAGTGATCCACATGGGCTGCCTTTGCCGCCTGTTCAATCTGCTCATCGGTGGCGTCTAGTTTTCCGTACGCGATATTGTCCCGAATACTTCCGCCGAATAGCCATGTATCCTGAAGAACCATGCCAAACAACGAACGCAGATCTTCCCGGCTCATATCCTGGATATTGACGCCATCTACCCGAATGGCGCCGCTGTTGACGTCATAAAAACGCATTAACAGATTGACCATGGTGGTTTTACCGGCCCCAGTCGGCCCCACAATCGCCACCTTTTGCTCCGGCTGTACCGTTGCATTGAAATCTTTGATGATCACCTTGTCTTCGTTGTAGCCAAAGACAACGTGATCAAATTCCACTTTTCCTTCCACATGATCCAGCTTTACCGGATGTTCACTTTCTCTTGGCTCCTCCTCCTCATCAAGGAATACAAAGACACGCTCGGCCGCCGCTATGGTAGATTGCAGTAGGTTTGCCATATTAGCAGTCTGTGTAATGGGCTGGTTGAAGTTGCGAACATACTGGATGAACGCCTGGATATCTCCGATCTCCACGATTTGCTTGGTTGCAAGATAACCGCCTAGCACACAAACGCCCACATAACCCAGGTTGCTGACAAAATTCAGCACCGGCATCATCAAACCAGACAGGAACTGTGCCTTCCATGCATTTTGGTACAGCGTATCGTTGAGCTCATGAAACTCATCCAAAGAGTCCTTTTCGCCGTTGAATACCTTCATTACCAAATGGCCGCCGTACATTTCTTCTACATGACCATTTAGATCTCCCAGCGCATTTTGCTGGCCAACAAAGTTTTTCTGTGAATGCTTAACAACAACACGGACAACCAACATGGATACCGGCAGCACTAGCACGGCAACGATTGTCATCGTGATAGAGATGCTGAGCATCATAATAAGCACGCCTAATATCGTCGTAACCGCCGTCACCAACTGAGAAATGGATTGATTCAGCGACTGGGCTACGGTATCCACGTCGTTTGTGATGCGGCTTAATACATCGCCATGGCTGGTTCTGTCAAAATATTTCAACGGCATTCGATTCATCTTAGCGGCAATATCCCGCCTTAGGTTATAGGCTACCTTCTGCGATACGCCGGTCGTTACGAAGCCCTGGATATAATTGAAGATAGAACTCAAAACATATAAGCCTACCAGCCACAGCAGAATATTGGCAATGCCGGAAAAGTCAATGGAAGGTCTTTGATCAAAGCTCATATCCATCAGCATATCTATCTGTGTCTGGCTGAGCTTTTCTCTTTGCTCCTGCGGCATCAAATCCATTAGGTCTGCACCTGTGGTGCCCTTCGGCAGCGTCAGCCCTTCTGGAAGCTGTTCTGTAACTTTATCGTAGACCATTTGCTGGCTGATACCTTCTACCAGCTTATTGGTAGCGTTGCCTAATATCTTGGGCCCAATGATGGTAAACACCGTACTGGCAACGGCAAACACCAGCATCACGATCAGAGAAAACCAGTAAGCGCGGATATACCGCATCAGCTTTTTAAAAGTTCCCTTAAAATCTTTGGCCTTTTCCACAGGCCTGGCCGCTGCCGGCCCTCCGCCCATTGGGCCTCTTTGAGGACGACGATTACTCATGCCAACTCCTCCTCTGAAAGCTGGGACAGCGCAATTTCCCGGTACACATCACAGGTTTTCATCAGTTGCTCATGTGTTCCCTTGCCAGCAATTTTTCCTTCGTCCAGCACAATGATCTGCTCTGCATCCACCACCGTACTGATGCGCTGTGCCACAATGATCATTGTGGCTTTGTCGATATTCTCTTTCAATGCTTTTCTCAGCGCTGCATCCGTCTTAAAATCCAGAGCAGAAAAGCTATCGTCAAAGATATAGATTTCCGGTTTTTTTGCCAATGCCCTGGCAATGGACAGACGTTGCTTTTGCCCGCCCGAAACATTGGTACCGCCCTGGGAAATAGGGGTATCCAGTCCTTCCGGCAGTCGTGAGATAAACTCTGTTGCCTGTGCTATATCCGCTGCCTTCCAAATTTCCTCCTCCGAAATATCATGCGCTCCATACGTGATATTAGAACGGATCGTTCCGGAAAAGAGGATGCCCTTTTGCGGGACAAAGCCGATCTTATCGCGCAGACCATGCTGGGTCATCTGCCGTATGGGTATGCCGTCGATACGGATCTCTCCCTCTGTGGCATCATAAAACCTGGGAAGTAAGTTTATGACGGTGGATTTCCCACTGCCAGTGCCTCCAATGATGGCCGTAGTTTCTCCCGGCTTTGCCGTAAAGGAAATATGCTCCAGCGTAGGCTCCTGTGCACCCGGATAGCAGAACGTAACGTCATCAAATTCTACCAGGTCCTGCACATCGCTATGATCCACCGGCTTTACAGGATCCAAAATGGTAGGCTCTGTTTCCAGCACGTCGGCAATACGGCCAGCCGATACCGATGCACGCGGGATCATGATGAAGATCATCGATACGATGAGGAAAGAGAACATAATCTGCATGGCATACTGCATAAAAGCCATCATATCGCCTACCTGCATGCTGCCAGCGCCCACTGCATTGGCACCGACCCAAATGATAAGCACCGTGGTTAAATTCATCAGCAGCATCATAACGGGCTGCATAATGACCATCAAACGGTTGACGAATAGGCTGGTCTTGGTTAGATTCCTGTTGGCCTCATCGATCCGCTTTTCCTCATAGGATTCTGTATTGAAAGCGCGAATGACGCGCATGCCCGTTAAATTTTCTCTTGTAACAAGGTTTAGCTTATCCACCAGACTCTGCATACGCTTCATTTTGGGAAGGCCCACTGAAAATAAAATCCCCATCAACACAAACAGGCACAGCACCGAAGCGGCAATGATCCATGTCATAGAGGGGTTCTTTGCAATCGCCTTGCTGAGCCCGCCAATTGCCATAATAGGCGCCAACACAATCATGCGCAAAAATATGATCATCACCATCTGAACCTGCTGCACGTCGTTGGTGGTACGCGTAATGAGCGAAGCGGTGGAAAATTTATCAAACTCGCTCAGAGAATAATTCTCTACCTTCTCAAAGACGGCGTTGCGCAAATCGCGTGCATAGCCTGTGGCCACCCTGGAAGCCAAAAAACCAGCGGCAATGGTACAGACAGCGCCTACCAATGCGATGGCAAGCATCTCAAGCCCCGTAGAGAGAATCACGCCGTTATCACCCAGCAGCACGCCCTCATTTACAATTTTAGACATGTAATCCGGCAGCTTTAGGTCTGTCATCGCCTGCACAAAGACAAGCGCCAAAACAAGCAGTATCTGCCAGATATAGGGTTTTAGGTATTTTACGATTCTTCGCATTTTACAACTCCCCTTTCTTGCTGCTTGTGATAGGTTTGTTCAACTTCCAACGCTTTATTCAATAAGCTCCGCATCTGTTCACTTTGCTCTTCGCCCAGCGCCTGCATAATCTGCCCCACACGCTTCAGCATTTCGTTTTCTACTTCTTCCAGCCCGGCCCTTCCCTTTTGCGACAGCTCTACCAGAATACGCCGTTTATCAAGATGATCCATTGTTCTGAGAATCAGTTCCTTTTCTTCCAGCGTGTTCAAAATCGCCGTGATAGCCGGGCGTGAGATCCCTAGTATCTCTCCAATTTCAGAGGGAGACAACGCCTTTTTCCTATGCCCATGAGCATAGCATACACAGCCCAATGCCATCAGCTCGCTTTTTCTTAAATGAAACGGCGCACACTGAGGCCTTAAAAAACGGTTTACATGCGCAAATCCGCGAATGAGCTCAAAGGCCATATCCTTATCCATCTCTGCGGTTCACCCCACATTTTAATTCATTTGGTTAATTATTTTATAATTGTACTATTTCCCATTTGAATGTCAATGAATTTCTGATTTATTTGCGAAAATGTCAAATTGCGGCCATAATGCACAAACATATGTGTTTTTACCCACCAAAAAAGCACCCATAGAATTTGGGTGCTTTTCTTATGTTGCCTTACCCTACCACTGCGTCGCTCCAAGCAATGATATCATCCAAAATCTTTCGCGATTCAAGCAGATCCTTGCCTTTGGCGCCGCCGTAGAATTTGATTTTGGGTTCTGTCCCCGAGGGACGCACACAAACCCATTGATCGTTTTCCAGCGTATAATACAGCACGTCAGAACACGGGAATCCATCGATACCGGGAGCATAATCCTTACTTTCTATCACACGGCTTCCGGCTATCTGTTCTGGAGGCTGTTCGCGCAAAGTGCGCATGATTTCCTTGATTCTTTCCGCACCCTCCATACCTTGCAGCGTATAGGATTTCACCCGCTCTGCATGATAGCCATACGTTTTCAGCAAAAGATCAAGTTCATCCAACAGCGTTTTGCCTTCCGCCTTTGCTTTCGCTGCCGCTTGGCACAGCAACAGCGATGCAATGACAGCATCCTTATCACGAACAAAGGTCCCTGCCAAAAAGCCATAGCTTTCTTCAAAGCCAAAGATGAACTGATGCTCTTGCCCATACTGTTCTATCTTTTCGCCAATGTATTTGAACCCTGTCAGCACATTATAAAGCTTTACGCCATATGCATCCGCCATGCTCTTAGCCAGCTGCGTTGTGACGATGCTCTTCACAATAAAATCGTCTTTTTGCAGCTTATCCTGGGCCTTGAGATCCCTAAGGCGGTTATTCAGCAGCAAACAGCCAATTTGATTGCCCGTCAAAGGCACATACTCGCCTTCAGCATTGCGAATTGCGGTACCCATGCGGTCTGCATCCGGATCGGTTGCTATGACCAAGTCCGCCCCACATGCCTTGGCCTGTTCAATGGCCATTTTCAGTGCATCGACTTCCTCTGGATTGGGCAGACGCAGCGTTGAAAACTCTGTATCCGGCACACACTGCGCCTCCACAGGATGCACATCTGTAAACCCTGCCTGCTTCAAAACAATCTGAACAGGCTTGGCCCCGGTTCCATGCAGCGGAGAATATACTACCTTCAGCTGCTTTCTCTCCTCCTCTGTACAGGAATCCTTCAGCGTCATCACATTTTCTACATAAGCAGAAAGCACCTCGTCGCCTATCATTTTGATCTTGCCCTGCACTATAGCCTGATCAAACCCCATTCGTTGCACATCCAGCTCCGCAACGTCCTGCATTTCCTCCGCAATGGCTTGTGCCATCTGGTCCGTAATCTGGCCTCCCTGCTCATTGTATACCTTATAGCCGTTGTATTCTTTCGGATTGTGGCTGGCCGTTACTACAACGCCTGCATCGCAATGCAAATGGCGTACCGTAAACGAAAGAACCGGCGTCGGCATAATTTGATCAAACAAATAAGCCTTAATGCCGTTTTGCGCCAATACACAGGCCGCTACCTGCGCAAATTCCGTGGATTTCCGTCGGGAATCACAAGCAATAGCGACCCCTGATTTCAATCCTTGCTTTTTTAGATATTGTGCCAAGCCCTGGGTTGCTTTGGATACGGTATATACATTCATCCTTGCACAGCCGACGCCTACCTCCGCGCGCAACCCCGCAGTGCCAAAGGAAAGCTGCTTATAAAAGCGCGATTCAATTTCCTTTTCCTGATGTCTGATAAGATTCAACTCTTCCAACAGATCCGGTTCGCTGACCTTTTTACACCAAGCTTCATACAGTTGGTCAATATCCATGCTACACCTCATATTGTTTTCGATTGTTATTATCTGTACTATATCATTTTTATATTTACGCCGCAAGAATCCAGCTATTTTTCTGAAAATAAGGTATAAGAGATTGGCAGTGGAAAATCAAAAAACAGGCAGTTGAGACTATCCTAGTTTTTACGACATTTTTACGACAGTTTTGCGCCAATAATACCCGATTTCAGCCATTTACCATAAAAATTGCGCATTGTACAAAGAGGTTCAAAACATACAAAAAAGCCCGAAACGCATGTTTCGGGCTTTGATTTGGTACCCCCTCAGGGACTCGAACCCTGGACACCCTGATTAAGAGTCAGGTGCTCTAGCCAACTGAGCTAAGGAGGCATGTCCAACAATCAAGAAAAAAAGCCTGATTGTTTTTTGGAGCGGGTGATGGGAATCGAACCCACGTAGCCAGCTTGGAAGGCTGGAGCTCTGCCATTGAGCTACACCCGCAATCAGTGGAGCGGTAGACGAGATTCGAACTCGCGACATCCACCTTGGCAAGGTGGCACTCTACCACTGAGCTACTACCGCATAATAGCAATTGGTGCGGGCGAAGAGACTTGAACTCCCACGCCTGATGGCATTGGAACCTAAATCCAACGCGTCTGCCAATTCCGCCACGCCCGCGCGTTTGCATCAGCAACGTTGTTAATTTTACTCACTTTTCATAGATTTGTCAACCACTCTTTGCCAGTTTTTAGATTATTTTCTGCAAAACAATTTTTGTGAACCGGATATGCTCTATCCTATGCCATGCGCCATAATCCTATTCCGTTTTTCTTTAAGTAAAGAGAAAAGCAAAAACCCGAAACAGAACGTTTCGGGTTTTTTGGTGATCCATCGGAGACTCGAACTCCGGACACCCTGATTAAAAGTCAATCTAAAATTCCTATGTTACTGTATTTTTTGAAAAATTACGACTTTTTTACGACAGTTTTTGTTCTATATAAGCCCTAAATTAGTCTTATATATCCCCTCCATCTATCGCGCTCTTTTGCCCCTCTTAGCCGATAGGGATAACTGCTAAATCACACCCAAGAGCTGTGGCAACCTTTAAGAGAGTATCAAGCTGTGGTACGACTTTCTTACTCTCTAGTCTAGCGATTACAGGCTGAGTAAGCTTTGCTGCCTTTGCCAATTCCCTTTGCGTAAGACCTTTAGCCTTTCTTCGTTCTATAAGCTCGTCGATAATGGCAACACAGCTATCTGGCAACCGCTACACCCCCTACAGCTTCGCCATGTTCGTAAAGATATTCAGGGGCAATATCAATATCGCCGTCATTCCAGACAGTTACCCCATAGTCTATATAAACAGAATCAAAAACGGCTTTATCCTTTAGTGGTAAAAAAGCTGGAGAATCCAACTCTTTTGCAAAATCAAAAATTTTGATTTCCCCATTGCTGAATCTCAGCCATAGTTTATAGTTTTCAAGAGGCCTTACACCGCTTACCTTTAAGGGCTGTTTTTGTTCTCCTGCATACGCGATTCCATTTTTAATATACATGTGTGATCCCTCCTATCATCTCAAAGGCTCTATCTTGCCAAACGGGATATTTCTTACTGCATTATTCCAAGCAGCATATAATTCATCTTCATGGATGGCCGCCCATGCCTGTACAAGCTTTAACTGTTTTACTGGCAGACTTCCGGCAAGCAATTCTCCATCTACCCCCACAGAAGCTTCATATTCAGCATAATACACATGAAAATGAGGTTTATGGTGCTGGTCGCTGTCGCTGTAAATCATTTTGATGATGATGTTAAAAAATCTACATAACTCAGGCATTTTTCTATCCCCTTTCTTACTGGTTTATTATATCATATTTGCTATCAAATGTCAATAAACGGTTGATTGTACCTTGAAAATATTTTGCCTTATTCTTCGCCATTTTATATCAACATCCATTCGGATTCCTAGGGCTTTCGCAAACAAAAAAGGCTGGATTGCTCCGGCCTTTTCTTTTGTTATTCTGTATTTAACCATTTAGTAATTCTTCCGCAGCTTTTAGATCACATCTTAGTGTTTCGTTTTCTTGTTTTAATCTCTTATACTCTTCCTCTAATTTCTCATAATCACTAAGTCCTGATTGATAATATGTCGCTTTTCCATATCCCGCACTGTTCGTTAAGTTATGATAAGGATCAAGCCATACAATATAAAAAACTCCATCTATTAAGAAACCGATAACTCTACCCTTTGATTTGTTGATCCTAAACTGCCAATAGGCCCTCTGATTACCGCCATCCGGCGCTGTAACGTTTGTCTTGCTCCAATCAATCGGATGTAGGTCATGCAATGATGTTTTCATAGATGTAACATCCATATTATTCATGCTTTTCAAGCAATCCAAGAGAGCAATAAACCATCCACCGCTTACCGTCTCCCCATGTTTCTTGTTGCCAAGATTAAATAATTCATGAGATCTATCAAAGCAAGCAAATGAGAAAGAAAAACTCTTCTCCGTCACAGCTTTTCCGTTAAAGGGAAGAGTTTTAGGTTTATCTTTTGGCTTTTCCACATGTGGTAATGTTATACCTTTAGTCGTTTTGAGCCTGCTCATACTTTTTTCCGTAATAATCTCTCATATCAGAACAAGAAATCGCTTTATTACATGTCTCCCACGGTTTTAACTTTCCTCTTGCTATTTTCCATGGATCTTCAGAATGGGTCAAGCTCTCTAATTGATCTCCTGTAAAATCACCATATGTATTATATACCGCCTCAAGCACATCGATTATATCTTCATTGAAATTAGATTCATCGAAGTTTTGCTGTGGGATTTTCTCCCATCTATAATCCGCATATTTTGGATATAAAGAGACAATCACCGGACCATGAACCCATGCCTGTATTTCATCCTCAAATAAAGGCGTTCCATCATATAGCGCACAATACCATGCTTGAGCATAGTAACAAAGCTTTTGAAGCTTTTTATGTGTCATGGATTTTTTTGCAAGAAACCATTTTGCTACGTCAAACACACTCGCCATAGTTTTTCGCCTCCTCCATTTCACTTTTATTGTAATCAAACAAGAACCCAAGCGCAATACCATGTGTACTAATTCCACTCCTTTCGTATATTTTATGCTTCTAAAAAAATCATATGTAAGCAAATATACGAACATCTGTTCTTATTTTACCATGTTTTGTGTGTTTGTGCGCACTAAATTTCATAAATAAAAAAAAAGGCCGGATTGCTCCGGCCTTTTTCCTTTATTCTGTTTTCAGCTCCGGC
>OIYU01001272.1_pt1 | contig 16708 bp, 19 predicted proteins | sample 1588321 | NCBI WGS metagenome assembly OIYU01 (sample SAMN03283258) | human gut metagenome | biome: human-associated habitat; material: feces | host: Homo sapiens | place: USA | collected 2013 | reverse complement strand
ATTGCTTTTGTTAATGATGATATAAATACCACTACTGCAAATGGTAAAATGGTATAATAAACAAATAAGAGATGATAGAAAAATAGATAATTACTTTAATAAAATATCTAATGATGATAAACACGATTTAGCTTGTGAGATTATAATTGAACTTGGTGATATGTCTTATTGGGAAAATAAAAATTTAGAAGAAAAATATAAAATGATTAATGTATTTGAAAAACAACTTGATGATTTAAAAGAAATAGTACCAAGCTTTTATGTAGCTAATGCGACTTGTCATTTTGATGAACATTCTCCACATCTTCATATTGTTGGTGTTCCAGTTAAAGAAAATTGTAAAACAGGTTTATCAAAACAAGTTGGTAAAACATCAATATTTACTAAAGAATCATTAGTTATTATTCAAGACAAAATGAGAGAAAAATGTATTGAAGAATTTAATAATATTTATGAATTAGATTCTAAACTTAAAGAAAAGCAAAAAGGTAAAAATAAAGATTATACACCTTACGAAAGATTAATGTTTAATGAAAAAGCAAATGAACTAAAACAAGAATTAAATAATCTTCGTAATGAAGTTTCTGATTTAGAAGATAATAAAAAATCGATTAGTAAAGAAATCATTAATCTCAATAAAGATAAAGAAGATATAACTGATGAAATTGATAAAAAGAAAAAACTTAACAATAAAATTATTATTAAGTCTAAAAATCAATTATTAGATGATAACAAAAAATTACAAGAAGAAAATGAACATTTAAAATCTATGAATTATCAATATAAAACTAGATATAATGATTTAAAAGAAAAGAACGATTATCTCATTTATCATTTAAATAAAATTATTAAAAAATTACCAGAGTTTATTCAAAATATAATTGATAGATTATTTAATCAATGCAATATTGATTTAAAACATTTTAAACAACAATATGACCCTGAAGTTAAAAGAAAAGAAGAAAGTAGATTTAAAGGTTTCAATCTATTTAATAAAAAAGAAATTGAAAAAGCAACTAAACATATTAATGATAAGATGGATGAATATGCTGAAGAATTTTATTCAAATAAAAAGCAAAAAGACGATGACTTATCACTATAGTCATTGTCTTTTTATAGCTACTTATTACGAAAAACGTTATTTATATCACTAATTTATAATACTTTTTTTATTTTCTCAATTTGTTCGTTAATTTCTTCCGGAAAATTATTAACCATATTTTCAAAACTCATTACTTCTCTTGCTTTAATAAACATATTAATTCTTTTTTCTATATCTTTATCACTATTTTTATAATATTTCAAAAATAAATTAATAAATTCATTACCTAAATAACAAAGTGCTGATATATCGGATGCTGGATCTCCATATTTAGCGTTTTCGAAATCTATAATTCCAGTAAGTTCATCATTATCATCTAATATATAATTCTCATACCATAAATCACCATGAATAAAATGATAATTATCAAACTCACTTAAATATTCAATATATTCATTATACCAATTTAATAATAATGAATATTTTTCATCATCTAAATATTCTCTTAACAACTCTAAATTAATTTTTGCATTATTTAGTTCTTGTTCAACATATATTTTTTTATCAAAGACTACTGGAACTTCATATAATTCATTCATAAAATCAGCAAGTTTTTTTGCTAATTGTTCTTTATCAACTTTATCGATGTATGACTTTGTAAATGTATGACCTTTAATCATTTTATAAACCATAGCTCCATTTGGAAACTCATTATTAGGCGCTATTAATTCAATGATATTAGGAATTTGAAGTGATTTAACATCAACAAGTTTATTAAGACTTTCGGAATACTTTTTATAATTATCATAGGAATTTTTATTTACACCTTCTAGAAGTATATACTCATCATTAATTATATATGCTTTACTATTAAATCCCTCATTAATATATTTCTTGCTTTTAATCTCCATTTTTATCACAACCTATATTATTTATTTTTAATACTTATTTCACAATATTCTTTTAACTCTGATAATCCTTCAGTAATCCAATCATTATAATTATATTCATAACCATAAATTATTTTTTCAAACATCCAATAAAATTCGTGAAAATCTGATTTTCTCAACATTTTTTCAATGTTGTCATAACCATAATAATTTAAAACTTTTATACCAAAACATCTTCCTAATTCTTCATCTGAATCTTCTAATAAACAATAAAAATCATTATCAGTATCAGAAACACAAGAATCCCCAAAATCAATAATACCTGAAATTCTATTTGTTGTAGTATCAAATAAAATATTACCACAACTAAAGTCGTTATGAACAAGAGATTTATTTATTGTTAGCATATCATCATTAGATAAAATGCTATTATAAATATTATTAATTACCATTTTTTCATTATCATCTAATTTATCAAAAATTAATTCAACTAATCTTGCATAATCTTTTTTGTAATTCTCAATTGTATCGACTTGGTATTTATTATAATTGGAACTATGTAGTTCTTTTAAAAATCTTGCTAAATCTTGTGCTAATTTATCTTTTTCTTCATCAGTTAATCTTTCATATATTTCTTTACTTAAAGAAACACCATTAATTTTTGTAAAACAAGCAATACAATATTTATAATTCGAATTATCATTATTAACATATAAAACTTTAGGTATATTAAAAGTTGTTTTATTTTCTAAATATTGTAGTATTTCAATTTCTTTTAATAAATTTTCATTTGCTTTTTCGTGTCTAGGAAATTTAAAAATCATATTATCATTAACTTCATAAGCAAACGAGTCATTACCATTACCAATTAATTTAATAGAGGTTATTTTGATATCAAAACTATGTTCAATTATATATTTTATTGCTTTAACATTAGTTTCATTATCATCATATCGATATTCCATTAAATAACAATCTTCTTTTTTACCTTCGTGAAGTTCGTGTTCTGGTAAATCTTCAATAATTCTAAATCCTGCTTTTTGATACATTCTAATTGCTCTTGGATTATCTTGGTGTGGGTCCAATATTACAGCATCTGCATTTCTTTCTTTTTTTAAGAATTCAAAAATCATTTTTGTATATTTTGTTCCTATGCCTTTGCTCCAATAATCAACTTCACCAATAAATTGGTCCATACCATAAACAATATCATTACTTCTAGGGTAATGATAATCATCATATAGTTCATCATACATTTTATATATTTGTCCATAACCAATAGGTTGACCATTATATTCAATAATTACTCTTATAACTTCATCTTCCCAAGGTTCTGTATAATGTTCTTTTAAAGTTTCTAATGTATATTTTTTATCTCTACCACCATAAAATTCTAATACTCTTTCATCGGTAAGCCATTTTAACATTAATGGAAAATCATTATCATTTAAAGTTCTAACCCTTATATTCTCATTTTTAATATCTATCATTTTTCATCACCTTCAAAATCATATACATAGCAAATTTCATCTTCAAAATCATTTTTGCCACCTAATTTTTCATATACATGACACGCTCTAGGATTTCCTTTATCAGTAAGAACAAACATTTCAAAGAATCCATTAGAACTAATATAATCTTTAATAAATCCTAATAATTTAGTTCCATAACCTTTATCTTGATAGTCTGGTAACATTCCAATAGAATAAATAAAATATGCATGTTTTCCATTTGGATGAATAATATCATATCCATAAGCAAATCCTACAATTTTATTTTCAGCTTTAGCAATAAACCCAATAACATTTTTATCATTATAAAATTCATTTATTTTTTCTAAATCAAATTCTATATCATCATCTTCGATGATTTCTTTCATTAATTCTAAATCTTCTTTTTCTAATAATTTATATTCCACAATTAATCACATCCAATATTATTATATCACTAATTTTATAAATTCTAGTTGATGTATTGGAATTATTTAAAATTTATGTTATTATTGTTATAGAAAATAATCGAACCAATCCTGTTTGAAATTTTCTTCCTTATATATCCAAAAAGAGGACGAGTCCGAAAGCCGCTTACACACACAATCTACTGATTTTCGTTCTTTTATCGAATATGCGGATAGGGCGATATTATTTCCATCCGAGCTGACATTAAAAAGTAGCGTCTGTGAAAGAAGTTTCATCCAATCCGACATATTTCTTCTTGCTCTCGTTAGTGGCTGAAGTTGTTGACCGCCATGCCGTGATGCTATGATGCTCTCAGTACAAAGTGAATAATCCAGCATAGTCGTACATCGTACTGCATATGCCTGCATTTCGTCCAATGATAATATGGGCTGTTCACCGCTTTCCCACAACTTATATAAAATCTTCCATATTAATGCCGCTGGTCTTATTTGGATATTGTAATGCGCCTGCAGTTCCGTAAAAGATTCATAATTAAAGTTTTCACCATAGCTTTGCATTAAGGATGGACTTAATTGAGACTTATGCCCGTTCGGGTACTGATACCTTAGTAATTGTAAGGTAATCAATTCTGGATAAGAAAGGTTTTTGTTCAAATAAGCCATCGCTATAGGCGTAAGCGTTAGTACCTTGGTTATTCTCGTAGAGTATATGAGTCCAAATTCGCTCAATATCTGCTGATAATCTCTCCAGGCATCAACCTGATTGCTATCTGCTCGAACATTGGCTGTAAGGATTCCGTTATTGACGAGATATCCGTTTATTTTCTTCGCATCTATAGTTTCTCCTTTGCATAGGAGACAAGCATTCAGCAGACCATCAAACACCTCGGCTTTTAAGACTCCGGCGTGTTGAGTAATTGGCCACGATAAGCCTTCATATGGAATATTAGGATACATTTTGCGCCTCCAACACTCTTTTTATTGCCGACAGTATTTCATACGCTAATAAAGGCGGCACGGCATTTCCTACCTGTCGATATTGCTCGGTTCTTGAGCCTGAAAACTCATACCAATCGGGGAAACTTTGTAAACGCGCAGTTTCTCTAACTGTCAAAGCCCTTGGCTCATATGGATGAATAAACGGTCTTGCGCCTCCTGCAGAAGAACCAATCATCACTGTACCCGATGGCATATCCGGTTTTAGTCTGTCCGAATAAGATCCGCGATCCCTTCCACCTTGGGGGACTGCTTCAAAACGCTTTCTTACAGCATCCGTATGAACTCTGATCACTTGATTTGGCAATCCCTCTACACTTTCCAGAGCATACTTGCTCGGCATCTTATCGGGGAGCTGATCGTGAAAAGGACCTGTTGCATTTGTTGGGAAAGAAAAGGATTCACACGATATATCAGGTCTAAATCCAACAATAAAAATCCGTTCTCTTTCTTGCGGAATGCCAAAGTCAGATGCATTTAATTTGGTTCTATACAATTGATAGCCCGTTTTGTTTTCAATGAATTCCAAGAGATTAGTAAAATCCTCTCCATGATTTACTGTCATCAAACCAGGAACATTTTCAAACATAAACACCTTCGGTCTCAACCCAGATACAAGCTCAAAATACTTTATAGTCAATTTGCCTCTTGGATCATCCAAAGACTGCCTTTTGCCCATAATGCTAAATGCTTGGCAGGGCGGACCGGCTATAATCAAATCTATATCTCCTTTAATATTAGCCAGGCTCCTGATTTTTTCAGCGGTCAGATCCATTGCATCATCGTTATATACAGAAACATGGGGCAGGTTGGCTTTTATTGTTTCTGTATATGTCGGAATGATATCACTCACCAAAAGCGTCTTGAAACCAGCAAAATGAGCCCCAAGATCAAGACCGCCGCCACCGCTGAACAGACTGATACAGTTATATTTATAATCAACTTCTTTGCTGAATGAGTTCAGCCTCTGAAGATATATGTTCGTTTTCTTTTCACTCAAAATAGTCACTCCTCCTGATAGCCAATTGCCTCCACAATATCCCTAAAAACAGACTCAATTACAGGGGGACAGACCGCATTGGCCAATTGTTTAGCTGCATCCGTTCGAGAAACTGCCGTAAAATCATAATTATCCGGAAATCCCATAACTCTTTTCATTTCGTTAACGCTCAAGTGCCTACGCTCTTTTGAAAGAATCGGAATATGTGCTCCACCGCCCGAGTTCAAAACTGTAAGGGTAGGTAAAGGATTATCAATCGACAATGCTCTTACGCCACTCGACCTCACCTGAAAAACACAATCACTGAGGTCACAATTTGCCGCGACACGCTCCAATGACTTTCTTGTCCGAGGAACATCAAACGACATTTCATCTATGGTCTTAATGCCCAGATAATAATCAATGTACTCATCCCATCTTTTGGTTATTGGGATAGAGCGATCGCCGTGAATGACGAAAGGTCGAAAAGCTGTTTTTTCTGTCCTCTTCTTTGTAAATTCAACTATACACTCTCCGTAAATATCCTTACGAAGGCCCACAATATAGATGCGTGAACGGCTTTGAGGGATTCCAAAATATGCACTATCCAATATAGCGGAAGATACGCAGTATCCAGCATCCGTCAGCTTTTCAGTAATAACTCGAAATGTCCTTCCTTTATCATGCCTTACCAGATTCGGAACATTTTCCAAAAATACTATTTGGGGCTTCTTTGCCTCAATTACGGACATCAGTCTAAAAAAAACCGTTCCTCTCGAATCCTTAAATCCAAGCTCTTTTCCTGCAGCAGAGAATGGCTGACAAGGAAATCCTGCGCACAGCATATCAAAATCAGGAAGATTAAATGGATTAATCTCAAAAATATCTTTTGAGTCAAAACCAATCCCGAAGTTCTGCTTATAGGTCTTTTCGCAACTGTCATCAATTTCGTTTGTATAAACGGGCTCAGCCCTTATTCCTGACACCTCAATTCCAAGTCGGAAACCGCCGACTCCCGTACAGAATTCTGCATATCGAATTGGTCCCAACATGGTTCTACTTCCTCTCATTAATTCCTCACTCTATCTTTTGATGATGGGGATAAAGCATCGCTCTCTTCATCGTCAATAAATTCCATAATATCACCAACATCGCATTTTAGCGCACCGCATATACGTAGCAGAACATCAGTATTCACATTTCCGCCTTTTCCGAGCTTGGCAACGGATGTGGCGCTAATACCGCTCATCTCCCGCAAAGTTTTTTTATTAATCCCGCGGTCAATAAGAAGTTTAAAGAGTTTGTTATAGCTAAAACGCATCTGCATTACCTCCGTGATTTCTCTCTTTCTACATTCTACATAAATTACTTCACATCATTTAGGAATCCATATCGTGTTCCCGGAATCAATCCTTTGCCGAAGGTTTCAACGACCGCGCCATGCTTCTCGTATTCAAGGGAAGGGATATGGTCAAGGTTCTCTATAATAATAAGCTGTCCCTCGTCTTGATGATTCATGAAGTAGCGGTAAAGCCCAGCTCTCATACTATCCGGCATCCTGTCATCCACCCCATCATCAAAGCCATGAAGCGGAGTATCAATGATAAAGATGTGAGGATCGAATTTAGCGTTTAGCGCCAGATATTTCCGTAGCATCATAATCATCACTGTATTAAGGTAAGAACGATAACCTTTACCGTGGCTCGTTCCTTTATCCTCACCATTTACCTCAATATCAAATGTTGTAAAATTAAAGTGCGCCTGAAGTAAACCGGAATAATTGCATTCCTTAAGAATGGAATTGGCATATTCAGACATCGTGGTGGCAAAATCATCCCCAAAGTAGTCCTTGGGATGATACTCTAAAGTCTTATCATTTTTCTGCTCGTTTTCTAAAGCAGTCAGATCGTTTCCAAAGTCCGTGGCATAGGCTTCAATCAATGCAATCTCACTGGCAATTCGGAGATATGCCTTGTAAGCATTGACTGTGTTTTGTTGCTCACTTTCCTGGGGACGTAGTTCTGTTTTAATTTTAGATTCGAGAGCATCACGCTGCCGCTTTAACTCGACAAGTTCGGCCCTGATTTCTTTCTTACGATCCTCGACATCTCTCTCCGTATCCTCAAGGCCGGAAAGTTGGGCCATCGTCCGCTCCATCTCTACTTTGGACGCAGCAATATAGGATATCCGTTTACGAGGAGTAATCGTACCTTCGCAGTATGGACATTTGGTGGCTTGTGGAACTTCCTGATAGGCTTCTTCACCCTCGACAATGAGAGAAAGCCGTTGGATATCCGCTTTATACTGCGCAGCAAGCCTGTGGTATCTTGTCAAAAGAACATCGCACTCCGCAGCTCGTTCCTCTGCTTCCAGAATGGAAGAAAGGATTTTTTGGCTCTCTGCAAGCGCACAGTCGATTTTTCTCTGTGTTTCCTGTAGGACGGCAGTCGCTTGATCTATCTGTGCTTCGACATCTGCATCATCAAAAATATGTAAATCATGTTCAAGCTGCTCCTTGCGTTCCGCAGCATCCCGGATTTTCCGATTGACATACTCGGCTACAGCCTTTCGGCGCGCTTTCTTTATTTCCTTTTTCTCTTGTGCATCTGTCTCTGTAAAAGTCCTGCCGGTAATCAGATACAAAAGTGCCGAAAGGAACAGGGTGTTCTCCATATAGCGATGTTTTGGCTCTACAATAGAGTCAATATCATCAATTCTGTTTTCATCCAAATAAAATACACGCAGCAAATTGCGCCAGGTGAGTCGCTTCTTTTCGAACCTTGCGTTCGTTACAATCATGGTTTCTTGCTCAATGCCAATGAGCTTCAGCCATACTTCGTTCAGAGGCGGATTCTTTGCTCCCTTTCGGTAATTGACATCATAGGTGCCGCTATCTATACCGTCTATGGTGCTGGTCACCTCTACCTGATTCTTTCCCACATTCCTATGAAGAGTGACTTCGCCATCACGGTCATTTGATCCGACAATCATGGTCACGCCGTCATATTTTGCCGTTTCCTTAAACGGCTTGTCCACTGAGCCACCGAAGACAAAGTCAATACAATTTGCCACGCAGGTCTTTCCACTGTCAGAGCGTCCCTGTATAATGGTCAGTCCTTTACCGAAGGAAACGCTGGCATCGCCCTTGATGGCGCTTTTCGCTACAACTTTTTTAATGTAAAATCCTGCCATTGCGTTACCTCCTTAAAGATTTCGTTGACTGTCGGCTAATTTCGTTGAACAACTGGACATCGCTATAGTTCCCATACTTCTCAATCACAATCTGCATAAGTTCTTTATACCGCCTGGCATATTCTGATTGGAAACCCTCACTCATGTTTCTTCCACTTTCCGAAACGGAATAAAGGATACCTGTTTCATCATTCGTGGCTATAACCAGTCCATCAACTACAAGATTCTTTATTGCAGCTTTTGTAAGGTTCCGCCTTGCGGAAAGTTCGCTGAATGCAAAACCGTTTTCCCCATTTAGAGATCTATCTGCAACGCCAAAGTCCTCACAGTAAATCGTTATAAAGTCATAAGCGGCAATTCTGTCGAGGGTAATTCCGTCATTCGCCACATCAAGAAGCAGCACCACGTGGAGAGACAGTTCAAAGGGCGTATTGAAAAGTTTGTTACTCATCAATGTTCACCCACGACTCAATCACGCCGTCATTCACCAATATATGGCAAATGCCTTTCTTCTCCAAATTGCCGATCAGATTCCGCATCTGGCTGAGTACGGAACTGTCAAGCGTGGTGCTTGTTATTTTTTCAAGGACGGCATTCAGCCTTGCGTAACCATCCTCATAATCCTTCCAATATGTAGTATTGATGCCGTGCCATGCATCATCCTTCAGTCTGCCGAACTCATCCTCTCCGTCATCGAAGATATCCCGGACAGATCGTTCAATACTTACCGCACTGTAATATGCCATGCGCTGTTCCTTGTAGTTCTCTGCATATCGTTTCGGAAGGGAAGAAATATCGTCAGCAGTAAAAGTCGCCTTGTTTAATTTCTGAGCATACACCTCATACAAGGCACGAATATAATCGAGTTCGTGTTTGTTTACATCATCCGGAACAAGCGACTGATGAATCGTGATAACCTCGCCTGATATATGCAACTTATTGCCTCTGCGCTCTATTGTCGCAGGGGCTATATTTTTTAGACTTTTTCCTGTCTCCATGCGCTGATAGTTCAGCGCAGTCACATCATCGGACAACCCTTCGGAACGGCGTCTGATGATCTGAGCCAGGATGTTAGCGCAGGCCTGTCCGACCTCTGAGGGATCGACATCGAACCCGAACTCCGCCAGCTTGTCCTTCATGTGGTTCAAGGCGTCGTAGGAGTATGTATTCACAAAATCAGCAAACTTCGTCTCATCCAGTCGAGGTGTAAGTGCAGACGCCTTTTTCTGTGAAATGGGAAGCCTGCCGCTGTAATATGCCTCAAGTGTGGATTTTCTAAGCCCATAGAGTGGATTCGGAGAAGCTTTTTCCAATGCCTCATCATCCAGGATGGCATCCGTCAACGTCTTCACAAATTCAGCAGCGTTCATTTTTGTTTCGTAATTATGATGCATGAACTGTACAAGGTCGCAGAACTTCAAGTTGACACCCTCCTTTCCAATGTAGGCATTTATGTAGGCAGATGTAGGCAAACCTACGAGTTTTGGAAGTCCTATTTTCTATAATGAAATCGTGATAAGGCAGAAGGAGCGCACAGTCTGTGCGAAATCCAAAACGCCTCATATCACATTATACCACGAGCAAACGCGATAATCAATATAAATTTGTGAACGCAAAACTTATTTTCAAAATAAAGCTATTGATTTGCGTTTGCGAGTGGTGCAATCCCGCCTGACACCGCATCAGCTGATCACTGATGGCTCAACGGTATCCGGCGGCACAACTCAATATCACAGCTGCCTTTTGAGCGGGTTAGCTGCAATCCGAAACGGAGAACTCCGTTAGGACTGCGGTTAGGTCTTGCACCCTTTTTGCGGCAGCGCCCAGAGTCCTCCGTTTCGAGAAATCGACAAATGGAGGACTTTTTTATGAAAACCAATGAAAATCAGACCACATCAACCATCTACTACCGTCCGCTCAAGCAGTGGATCGAGGTCACCCCGGAACAGAAGCGTGACTGGGAGCGGTTCGTAGGGACTACCCGCAAGGCAAAACAGAGAGCCGGAGCCTGCTGCATTCCGTACAAAAAAAGCTACAAATGCGACGGCCTCTGCGATACCTGCGAGTTCCGCTGTATCCCGAAGGACGCTCCCCAGCATCTTTCCATCGACACTGAGATGGAGAACGCCTACGAAAACGGCGTCTCCCGTACCAGCTTTCTTTCGGACAGCAGGCTGACCACGGAGATCGATATCGACGCCCTGATTCTGAACGGCCTGCTTACGGAGCTTCAGTCATCCGACCCGGAAAGCTACGAGATCCTCATGGCCATTGCGGACGGGCTGTCTGAACGGGCCGGCGCGGAGCGGCTGCATATACCCCGGAACACCTTCGTGTATAAGCGCAATCAGCTGCTGAAGCGGCTCAAGGAAAAATTCTAAAAATCTTTCGGCCAACTCCTCCTTTCCCGTCCAGATGGGTCTGTGAAAGGCAACACAAGACGCCTTGGGAAAGGAGAAAACGCCGATATGAGTTACAACGCAAACCATTATGACGCCCGTGCCGATGAGGACATTGTTGATGTCCTGACCGCAATCAGCGTGGTGTCAAGGAGACTGGCGAGCAACCTGACTGCCGCGCGCCAGCAGAGCAAATCCAGGGAAGGAGGAAAATTACATGAGCAGAATGAGCGATATGGCACAGACCATCGAAGAACTTCGCAGTGCTGCCGCTGCTATTTCGGATGCCGCTGACTGGCTGACGAAGATGTTCAGCAGTGAACCGCAGGCAGAGGATGTTCCTGCTTCTCCTCCTGAACCGGAGCTGACGCTGGAACAGGTCAGAGCCGTACTTGCTGACAAATCCCGCCGGGGACACACTGCCGAGATCCGCGCCCTGCTTCAAAAGTACGGCGCATCCAAGCTGTCACAGATCGACCCCGCACACTACAAGGCGTTGCTCGCCGAAGTGGAGGTGCTGACGGATGGCAGTTAAGCACGCAGTCTTATCCGCTTCTTCTTCAGAGCGCTGGCTGAACTGTCCGCCCTCCGCAAGGCTGTGCGAAGCCTACGAGGACAAGGGCAGCGATTATGCCGCCGAAGGGACGGACGCCCACTCGCTCTGTGAGTTTCGTCTGAAGCAGGCTCTGGGGATTCCGGCGGATGATCCCATCGAAAACCTCTCCTGGTACAACGAGGAGATGGAGGACTGCGCCGCCGGGTATGCCGCCTATGTATCGGAGCTTCTGGAGACCGCAAAGCAGACCTGCGCCGACCCGGTCATCCTGATCGAGCAGCGAGTGGATTTCTCCCGCTGGGTACAGGACGGCTTCGGCACCGCCGACTGCATCGTCATCGCTGACGGCGTGCTGAACATCGTGGACTATAAGCACGGCAAAGGCGTGGAGGTCAGCGCCGTGGATAATCCGCAGATGATGCTGTATGCCCTCGGCGCTCTGGAGATCTTTGACGGCATCTACGACATCGATTCCGTCCGCATGACCATCTACCAGCCCAGGAAATCCAATATCAGCGTCTGCGTCATGGAAAAGGACGGTCTGCTGGAATGGGCGCAGAACGACCTGACCTATAAGGCGAAGCTGGCATACGAGGGCGGCGGCGATTTTCACTGCGGCGAATGGTGCCGGTTCTGCAAGGCAAAGGCCGAATGCCGGGAACGAGCCGAAGCGAATCTCGCGCTTGCCCGGTACGACTTTGAGGAGCCGCCCCTCCTGACCGATGAGGAAATCGCCGGCATCTTGGACAAGGTGGACGCTCTTACCGCCTGGGCTGCGGATGTGAAGGAATACGCTCTTCAGCAGGCAGTCAGCGGTACGGCGTTCCCCGGCTGGAAGCTGGTCGAGGGCCGCTCCAACCGCAAATACACCAGCGAAGCCGCTGTGGCCACAGCCGTTGAGGGCGCCGGCTTCAACCCCTACGAAAAGAAACTCCTCGGCATCACCGCCATGCAGAAGCTGCTGGGCAAATCCCGCTTTGAGGAGCTTCTCGCACCCTACATTGAAAAGCCGCAAGGCAGGCCGACGCTCGTGCGGTCGAGTGATAAACGGCCGGAATGGAATACCGCAAAAAATGATTTTATGGAGGAAATGTAATATGTCTAACAACACAAACAGAGTCAACAACCCTATGAAGGTCATCACCGGTCCCGACACCCGCTGGTCCTACGCCAACGTCTGGGAGCCCAAGTCCATCAACGGCGGCACGCCGAAGTACTCAGTATCGCTGATCATCCCGAAGTCCGACACTAAGACGGTGGCGAAGATCAAAGCCGCCATCGAAGCCGCCTACCAGGAGGGACAGGCCAAGCTGAAGGGCAACGGCCGCAGCGTGCCTCCTCTCTCCGCAATTAAAACTCCGTTGAGAGACGGCGACGTTGAAAGACCAGACGATCCTGCCTATGCGAACGCCTACTTCATCAACGCCAACTCCGCCACCGCTCCCGGCATCGTGGACGCGGACCGCAATCCCGTTCTGACCCGCTCCGAGGTGTATTCCGGCGTGTACGGCAGGGCTTCCATCAACCTGTACGCTTTCAACAGCAACGGCAACAAGGGCATCGCCTGCGGTCTGAACAATCTGCAGCTCATCCGTCCCGGCGAACCCCTGGGCGGCAAGGCCAGTGCTGAAGCTGACTTCGCAACTGATGACGACGAGGATTTCCTCGGTTAAGACAAGGGAGGTAAACGGCCATGACAATGATTCAGACAATTCTGCTTTTTGCAGTTCTCGCCATCTGGCTGTGCATCAGCGCAGTCATTCTGATCAGCAGCATCCAGTCCTTCATCTATGACCGCAAGCGCGAAAAGCGTGAGCGTGAGCAGGCGACACGTGACGCAGAGTATCACGAAAACCGCATGAAGCTGCTGGAGAAATAAAGTACCAAGCCCCAGGGCGGCGGAGCGATCTGCCGCCCTATTGGGGTATGGAAGGAAGTGACGAAATGCAAACCTTATCAATCGACTTGGAGACTTACAGCGACCAGCCCCTTGCCAAAACCGGTGTGTATCGCTATGTGGAGTCTCCCGATTTTGAAATACTGCTCTTTGCCTACAGCGTGGATGGCGGTCCCGTACAGCAGATAGACCTTGCCTGCGGGGAAAAGATTCCCTCGGAGATTCTTTGCGCTTTGGAGGATGACAAGGTAACCAAGTGGGCCTTCAACGCCAATTTTGAACGCATCTGCCTGTCACGTTTTCTGGGCTATCCGACCGGCGCCTATCTGGAGCCGGATTCCTGGAAATGCTCGATGGTCTGGGCGGCGTATATGGGTCTGCCCTTATCCCTGGAGGGAGCCGGCGCCGTTCTTGGGCTGGAAAAGCAAAAGCTGGCCGAAGGCAAAGACCTCATCAAATATTTCTGCCAGCCCTGTGCGCCAACGAAGTCCAACGGCCAGCGCACCCGCAACCTCCCAAAACACGCCCCGGACAAATGGCTGGCATTTAAAAAATACAACATCCGCGATGTGGAGACGGAGATGTCTATCCAGGCACGGCTCTTAAAGTATCCCGTGCCGGACAGCGTCTGGGAGGAATACCACCTCGATCAGGAGATCAACGACCGCGGCGTGGGTCTGGATATGGAGCTGGTGCGGCAGGCCATTCAGATGGACGGGCGCTCCCGCTCGGAGCTGACCCAGGCGATGAAGGAACTGACCTCACTGGATAATCCCAACTCGGTACAGCAGATGAAGCAGTGGCTTGCAGATAACGGCGTGGAGACCGATACCCTGGGCAAAAAGGCTGTAGCGGAACTTTTGAAAACCGCGCCGCCGCAGCTGCAAAAGGTACTGACCCTGCGCCAGCAGCTTGCGAAATCCAGCGTTAAAAAATATCAGGCGATGGAGACCGCCGTCTGCGCCGATGGCCGCGCAAGGGGTATGTTTCAGTTTTACGGAGCCAACCGCACCGGGCGGTGGGCAGGCCGCATCATTCAGATGCAGAATCTCCCTCAGAACCATCTGGACGATCTGTCCGAAGCTAGAGGGCTTGTCCGGGCAGGCGGCTTTGACGCTCTGGAAATGCTCTACGAGGATGTGCCGGATACCCTTTCTCAGCTGATCCGCACGGCATTCGTGCCGCAGGAAAACAGGAAATTCATTGTGGCGGACTTCTCCGCGATTGAAGCCAGGGTGATCGCATGGCTTGCCGGCGAGAAATGGCGGCAGGATGTATTCGCCGAGGGCAAGGACATCTACTGCGCCAGCGCGTCCCAGATGTTCGGCGTCCCCGTAGAAAAGCACGGCGTCAACGGTCACCTGCGGCAGAAAGGCAAGATTGCTGAACTGGCTCTCGGCTACGGCGGCTCAGTGGGCGCACTTAAGGCTATGGGCGCACTGGAGATGGGGCTGTCAGAGGACGAGCTTCCAGCTCTGGTTTCCGCATGGCGTCAGGCGAATCCGAAAATCGTGCAGTTCTGGTGGGCGGTTGACCGCGCTGTGATGGACGCCGTTAGCCGTAGGACTACCACGAAAACACACGGCATCATATTCTCCGCCAGAAACGGGATGCTGTTTATCACCCTGCCGTCCGGCAGGAGCCTTTCCTATGTGAAGCCAAAGATCGGAGAGAACCGTTTCGGCGGCGACTGTATCACCTATGAAGGCGTCGGCGGCACGAAGAAATGGGAACGCATTGACAGCTACGGTCCGAAATTTGTGGAAAACATCGTCCAGGCAACCTCGCGGGATATCCTTTGTTACACCATGAAGACCCTTCGCTGCTGCTCCATTGTCATGCACATCCACGACGAAGTAGTCATTGAAGCCGACCGCCGGATGTCCCTGCAGGCCGTCTGTGACCAGATGGGCAGGACTCCGCCCTGGGCAAGCGGACTGCAGCTTCGTGCAGATGGCTACGAGACTGATTTTTACAAGAAAGATTAACGAGGTAATGCCTATGAGCATCAATAAATTCAACAGCGAGGGCTACTACGACCCAACTACCTATGAAGCCCTCACCAATATAGAAAAGGAAGAACGCGCCCTCCGCGCTTTCCGCCCCATCGTCTACATCTGCTCACCCTATGCCGGGAATGTGACCGCCAACGTGGAGAACGCTCGGAGATACAGCCGCTTCGCTGTGGACGCAGGATATATCCCCATTGCGCCCCATCTGCTGTTTCCGCAGTTCCTCAATGACGCCGATCCAAAGGAGCGTCAGCTGGGGCTGTTTTTTGGAAACGCCCTCATGAGCAAATGCTCCGAGGTGTGGGTATTCGGAGAGTACATCTCTTCCGGCATGGAAGCGGAGATCCGCAGAGCCAAATGGAAGAACTACCGTTTGAGGTATTTTACGACTACATGTGAGGAGGTAACCGACTATGCGTGAACTGAACATCGCCTACGGCAATAACCGGCAGGCAAAGAGATGGGTCAACAAGACTATACGATTTGACGATCTGAAGGAACGGCTCAAAGTGACCATCCGCACCACCGAGTCCGCCGAGGAATATGCGAAGATGAGCCGCGCCCAGCGTGACGCTGCCAAAGACCACGGCGGCTTTGTTGCGGGCGTGCTGAAGGGCGGCAGGCGCAAGGTCGATACCGTGGAAAGCCGCTCGATGGTGGCGCTTGATACTAAGGCGGGACCACCAGCCGCCGCAGCAGGTATTTCATCATGGCAGGCTCCTTTCAACGCAGCTGATCGGAGCGGTCATAGTACAGATGTCCCTGGCGCACCTTGGCATGGCTGAGAATCTTGATGTGGCCCTTTTCCTGGTTCTCCAGGCTTTTCT
>OIYU01001264.1_pt1 | contig 16780 bp, 10 predicted proteins | sample 1588321 | NCBI WGS metagenome assembly OIYU01 (sample SAMN03283258) | human gut metagenome | biome: human-associated habitat; material: feces | host: Homo sapiens | place: USA | collected 2013 | reverse complement strand
AGTTGGCGGTGAACATGCCGGCGCAGGAGCCGCAGGTCGGGCAGACGGTCTTCTCATAGTTGAGCAGTTCCTCATCGGAGACGCTGTCGTCGGCGGTGGCGTACATCACGTCGATAAGGTCGGTGCTCTTGACGGTGCCGTCGGCGAGCACCGTGGTGCCGGCCTCCATCGGGCCACCGGAGACGAACACGGTCGGGATGTTGAGGCGCAGGGCGGCCATCAGCATGCCCGGCACGACCTTGTCGCAGTTCGGGATGCAGATGAGTGCGTCGGCACAGTGCGCGTTGCACTGGTATTCGACGGTGTCAGCGATGATGTCGCGGGAGGGCAGGGAGTAGAGCATGCCAGTGTGGCCCATGGCGATGCCGTCATCCACGGCCATCGTGTTGAACTCGCGCGGAATGCCGCCGGCTTCCCGGATGGCCTCGGAAACGATGCGGCCGACCTTGTTGAGGTGGACATGGCCGGGCAGGAACTCATCGAACGAGTTGGCGATGGCGATGATGGGCTTCTTGCCCATGTCGTCTCCGCTGACGCCCGCAGCACGGTAGAGGGCTCGGGCGCCTGCAAAGACGCGCCCTGACATAATTTTTGCAGATCGCATTTCAGTCATGGTTCTATTCAAGCCTTTGCGAGGGACACGCCACTTGTCAAGAGTCGAATAGTGGAATTTTCAAAAACGTAACGTTTCTCACACATTTTTTTGGAATACATTCCTCTGGCGAGAGTCCGGTATAGGGCTGACAGAAGTCCCCCCAAACGGCTACACTTGCTTCGGTTGAGATAGATTTTCCAATGTTTGGAGATAAGAACAATGGCTTTTGGTACTGACCCGACACCCGACGGTCTTGCGAACCCGCCGATCGACGATCTGATGAAGCACGCCGATTCCAAGTACGCGCTGGCCATTTTCGCCGCCAAGCGCGCACGCCAGATCAACTCCTACTTCACGCAGCTCAACGAGGGCCTGCTGCAGAACATCGGCCCGCTGGTCGAATACCAGAACAATGAGAAGCCCCTGTCCATCGCCTTCCGCGAAATCGACGAGGGCCTGCTTGAGGAGACCTTGGGCGAGGACGACGCCAACGAGGGCAACTGATCGATTCCGACAATTCGTTTGGATTGTTTGGACAGTTCGTCGCCGAATGATGGTGTGAGAGTTCTCTCACAACTGATTTTGAGCGACACGCTTGCCTGAGTTATCGCAATCGGCTATAACTCAACATCGGGAGCGAATAAGACGTAAGGCTCGCGCCACCGCGCTGGTTGGCACGAGCCTTTAGTTATGCCCGCTTCCACAGTGACAAGTAAAAATTGACACCGTATCATTGTGCCTCGCATCCCGCGGGGCGATAAGTCCTGAAGAAAGGGATGATATGACAGAAGAACATCGGCTTATTTCCGCCGAATCCGTGACCGAAGGCCACCCTGACAAGGTCTGCGATCAAATCTCCGACGCCATTCTTGATGATTTGCTGGCCCAGGATTCGTCCAGCCATGTGGCCGTGGAGACCTCCGCCGCCACCGGCGTGTTCCTGGTCTTCGGCGAAGTCACGTCCAAGGGGTACTGCGACGTGCAGTCCAAGGTCCGCGAAACCCTGCGCAACATCGGCTACACCTCCTCCGAAGTCGGCCTTGACGCCGATTCCTGCGGCGTGGTCGTGGCCATCACCGAGCAGAGCGCCGAAATCAACCAGGGCGTTGCCCGTCTGACTGGCGATCAGGAGACCGCCGCCAGCCGCGAAGAGCGTTACGAAGCACAGGGTGCCGGCGATCAGGGCGTGATGTTTGGCTACGCCACCGACGAGACCCCGACGCTGATGCCGCTTCCGATCTACTTGGCACATCGCCTCGCCTTCCGTCTGACCGAGGTTCGTAAGTCCGGCGAAGTGCCGCACCTGCGCCCGGACGGCAAGACCCAGGTGACCATTGAGTATGACGATGACGATAAGCCCGTTCGTCTGGACACCGTGCTGATCTCCACTCAGCACGATCCTGAGGTTACGCAGGATTGGCTTGCTGTTGAGCTGAAGAAGCACGTGATTGACCCGGTGCTTGATGAGGTGCTGGGTTCCAAGGTGCCGCATGACAACTACCGTCAGCTGGTCAACCCGACTGGTTCGTTCATCCTGGGCGGCCCGGCGGCCGACGCCGGTCTGACCGGCCGCAAGATCATCGTCGACACCTACGGTGGCGCTGCCCACCACGGCGGTGGCGCGTTCTCCGGCAAGGACCCGTCCAAGGTCGATCGTTCCGCCGCGTACGCCACCCGTTGGGTTGCGAAGAACATCGTGGCTGCCGGCCTGGCCCACAAGGTCGAGATCCAAATCGCCTACGCTATTGGTGTTGCCGACCCGGTATCCGTCAACGTGGAGACCTTCGGCACCGAGCAAGGCGTGACGCGAGGCCAGATCGCCGCCGCCGTGCGCAAGGTCTTCGACCTGCGCCCCGCCGCCATCATCGACGAACTCGACCTGAAGCGCCCGATCTACTTGAAGACCGCCGCTTACGGCCACTTCGGCCGCACAGACGTTGAGTTCCCGTGGGAAAAGACCGACAAGGTCGAGGAGCTCAAGGCCGCGATTGCTGCGGAGTGATATCGACTAGTCCAAGAAGGGGTGTTTCCGCTGATGCCAGCGGAAACACCCCTTCTTGTATATGAGTCTAGTGCTCGTTCTTCGTCTCGCTTTGTCCATCCGTATTGTCGGTATCATCGATGTCGAATCCGCCCATGAGTACGAAACGCTTCAACATATTGGTGGCGCGCATACGCACCTTGAACACCGGCAATGCCTTGTGATCATGCTGCTCAAAGAAGGCTTTTGCCCGTTGCACGTCAAGCGAGGAACGCAGTGCATCGAAACGTCCGAACTCGTTGATGTTCGCCTCGTCTATACGTTTGGCAAGGAATTCCTCGACCACCGATCTGTTGACACCCAATCGATCGACCAGTTTGTCGACTTGCTCATTCTTCTCTCGCGCAGCATAGCGAGTGATGTAATCACGTAGCGTAATGCCGGCTTCAACCTCCACGTCGCCACGCTCCACGTCATGCAGGAACAGTTCGGCGAGTCGTTGTTCGTCCCGCGAGAGCGCGGCAAAGGAACGGTGTAGCTGCGCAGACATCTCCGCCAATTCCGGTCTATTCTCCTTGAGCGCCTTCAGCCATTTATTGAAGTTGGCATTCATGTAATCGGTATCGATGAGTCCGGTATTGATTTCGGTAAGATAGCCATCCAATTCATATGGCGCTTCGGGATTATTTTTTACGCCATCATCTGAATCACCACCGCAGCTGCTATTGCCATAGAACAGTTCTTTATAGCGTTGCGCAAGAATGAGGTATGTACGTTCGTCGATTTGAGGACGCACTACTTCAGACTCGTCATGCTCATCATTGTCCTCATTCGCATCGTCAGTATCCGTACTATCGACCTTGTATTCTGGGGTACTCCAGTCAAAGCCCTGCACTTTCGCAGCTTCAAGGTACCGGTTCAGCTCCACGAACTCCTTGGCAAACTTGCGCCTAGCCTCCACCGATTCCGGCAACTGCATAAGGTCCGATTCCCCGTTATCCGAGAACACGTCAAGAATTTCCCGGTACCGCGTATCCATGGATTTTACGTTCGCCGGCAATTTCTGCACGAACAGGTCAAGCGGCCGATCGCCCGAATACAGTTTCACCGCTGCTTCAATGAAGCCATGCATGGTGTGCGGTTTGCGGTAGTAACGAATGACACCGAACGGCTTGTCCGGTCCGAACAGACGATTCGTGCGACTGAATGCCTGGATGATGCTTTCGTAGTCGATAATCTTGTCGAGATACAACGTATTCACCCATTTTGAGTCAAATCCGGTAAGCATCTGGTCCACGACAATGAGCAAATCGAGCTGCTGACTGCGGTTTGTTGCTATGCCTCCGTACGGACTCTTATGCGATAGTCGCGACGAAATATCTTTCTTCATCGCCGGCCATGTGGGGATGATGAACTCTTTGCCGAACGCCTCATTGTAATCGGTGATGATTTCAGTCAGCGCATCTTCTTTGTCCGTTGCTCCTTCGTTGTTGTCGATGTTGGGATCGAACAACGCCGTTACATGCAACTTAGGTGCTTGCTGCTTGAACAAGTGATAATAGTTGACAGCTTCAGGAATGGAGCTAGTGGCGAGCATCGCATGGAATTTGCCCGCATGGCTGAGCACCGGGAACTGTTCGAGAATGTCCGAGACCACCATGTTCGGATGCGGGGAGTCGATGCCATATTGGTCTCGTCCAAGGAAATCCTCGATGCCGCTAATACAGTTTCCAGCGCCATCAACCATCGGACCCATGGGGATCTCAGACTTATCCATGTAATGCTGGAATACTTTGGCCTTGACCGGGTCGGCGAGCGCATCTTCCGTACTCTCCACCTTCGCCTTGTCGAGAGCCACGGCACGTCTGACTTCAGAATCCTTGTACGTGGTCACCATGTACGGGTCGAATCCGAGTACATTATGGTCACGAATGCCGTCGGCGATGCTGTACCGGTGCAAGCAACGGCCGAATACCATGGCAGTGGTGGAATTCTTCTTCTGGTTTTCGTCCAGAATTGGCGTACCGGTAAATCCGAAGAACAGCGCGTTTGGGAAAGAGCGACGGATATTCTGCAACATGTCGCCGAAGGTGGAACGATGGCATTCGTCCACAATAAAGACGATACGTCGTTCAGCTAGCTGATCCAGCCAGGTCTGTGTGACGCCTCGCTCCCCTGTTTTCACGTTGCTCATCTTCTGGATAGAAGTAACGATCAGAGTGTCGTTGACATTGGTGCTGTTGAGTTTGTCACGCAAAACACCGGTGTTCTCGGTGCCTTGTACTTCCGTCTCGCTGTCGGCAAAGCTGCGGTATTCCTTCAACGATTGAGTACCCAGCTCGATGCGGTCCATGAGGAACACGACTTTATCGGCGTCATGCGAATCGGCGATGAGTTGCGCCGATTTGAAGCTGGTCATGGTTTTCCCGGAACCGGTGGTGTGCCATACATAGCCGCCGGGTCGTCCTGGGGTAGCTGGCCGCTGTTCCCAATCACATTTCCTCACCACATCAGAGATGGCGTTTGCCGCGATGTACTGATAACTACGCAGCACCTTAAGGCATCCATCCGCTGAATCAGCGATGGTGTAGAAGCCGATGAGCTGATGCGCCATGGGAATGGACAGCAGGCCTGCGGTACCGGAGGTGCCTCCGATGAACAGCTTCCATTCGTCTTTGCCAGGGTTTTGCCCGCCGCAGATAGGCTCATTGTTGTAGTCAGCCCAATGGAAGTAATAGCTTGGATTGAATTTGTCTACACCCGGATTAGCGAAGTAGACGGCGTCATCGGGGTTCATGGCCACAAAAATCTGTACTAGACGGAACAGGCCGGTGAACACACCTTCGTGCGCATATTTCTCGATCTGATTGGTTGCTTGGCTGACCGGTATGCCACTTTTCTTGAGCTCGATATGGATCAATGGCATGCCATTGATGAGAAGCACGAGGTCGCCGCGCCGCGAGTTCAACATCTTGTTCTTGGCTGGATAGACCGGTTGCTGAGCGATCTGATAAGTGCTTTTGCCGCCCGCGATTTCCTTGCGGTCATAGATGTAGAGACTGACTTCCTTGCCGAAATGCGCCACATCTTCTTTGTTGTCACGCGTGATAGACACGGTACGCCCGTTGACGAACGAATTGAGCGCGAGCGGCGTTCGCAGGGTCTCGATCTGCTCGATTATCTGGGTCATTTCCCCGTCCGTCAGCGGGTATTTGCCAAGCCTGTCTATGTCGTTGTTGTTGCGGTACAGTATGTCTTTCCAATTGTCGAGCAAATCCCGCTCAGTTGGATAGCGCAGGACACCGTCCTTCCATCCATGCTGCTTAAGCACGGTGATGACGTTTTCCTCAAACACCGATTCGCTATCGAATATCATGATTCTTCTCTCCCCGAACTTCCCAGTGTCCTGCCTTTCGCGAGCCGACGCGCTTAAGCAATCCACACCCAATGAGTATTTCAGCATCCCTTCGCACAGTCGCTGATGAGACTCCCGCAGCACGCGCCATATCATCGTATGTCGCGCTGGGGCTCTTCTCTACAAAATGAAGAATGACTCGCTGTCTCTCGGTTATCTGCTCATTCAAACCATTTAACTGCTCATTATTGTCAGATATCTGCTCATTCGAACTATTTATCTGCTCATAATCGTCAGTTATCTGCTCATTGTTATCAGGCTTGGCATCCGCCTCCAACATGAGCGTGAGTATCGTGCGATCAGCTTCTCCGAAGTTCTCTTCAATCCGTGGTTCAGGAAGTCCTGCATTCGCCCATGTGGCGAACACATCGGGGACACCCGTACCAGCTCGCTCGCCCACATCGATTAGGCTGAACATCTTCATGACAAGACCGTTGCGCGGATCAGACACCCCGCCGAGGCGCATCTGTTCAATGCCGGTTCGGATATCACCCGGATTCTCGAACACCAGCTTGTCGGGGGTGCGCCTGACCACCACTCCGCGTACGCCATGGTAATCGGCGTTGAACAAGCAGTTGGCCAACGCCTCACGGACCGCCTTATGCATGGGGGTGTCGTCGACGCGGAAAATGCCGTCGAGCTTGAATGGGGTCTTCAGGGATTCGGCAAGCTTGCGGTTCACGCGGAAGAAGAAATCGAACAGGTTGCCCGACCACATGCCATCTCCCGAATGCACACGATCGGTCCAGCGAATCGCCGGGTCCAGAGTCTCCTGATAGTCAAGAAAAAACTGCGGGCATTCGCGCACGATGTCATAGTCGTTGCCGAACATGAGCAGGCCGCCGAACGTGGGATGCAGCCTGCCATCCTCACGGCTTACCGCCGCCGCGCCAATGGCGCGTAGAAAACGCTCGTCATCAAGGTCCGTCCATGAACTGCCCTGACGTACCGTGCGGAAACGATTGCGATACGCCCTCACCGTGTCCATGTTGAAATCGGCGACGGTGAGATCGTCCAACACTTTGGAGTCCATCGTCTCGAATCCCTGGTCCCGAAGCATCGCCGAAATCTCCTGCCTCGTGCAACGATAATCGCCCTCACCGCGCCGGCGATAGGTTCCCGCAAAGAGATCGCCGTTGATATACACAGGGCGTTCCTCGCGCGGGGCACGCGGAACATGAATGGCCACCACCATGCCACCATCCGCTTCGAGCACCTCGACTTCCGATTCGATGGGCAGCACGGCGCTTACCTTGGACCGGTTGCTGACCGTGTTCCAAAAGTCCTGGCGAAGATGTTCCGCTTCAGTTGGTGTAAGTCCAATCGGCGCGAAGGTACCGTCTTCGCGCTCCTTGACACCAAGCAGAATGACGCCGCCGTAGGTGTTGGCAAAAGCGGAGTAGGTCTCCCATATGCTGTGCGGGAGGCCGCCCTTCGCGGACTTCGCCTCGATCCGGTTATTCTCGCGATATGAGGCGAGCTTCGCGATATCGAATAGTTCCATGGCGATTCCTCCCCTCACACGAACATCTTGTCAAGCAAGGATTTCTTGATGTTCTGCAGCAATTCCAACTTACGCTGATGAAGGGTGATGAGGTCGTCAAGATAATCAAATAAACGGGAGATAGCTGCTTGTTCTTCGACAGCGGGAAATGCCAAAAAGGTGTTCATGAACTCATCAACACTAATGCTGCGGCCATCGCGAATCCCATAAGTCACCGTCGATAGACCGGCAATGAAATGTTCGGACATAAACCAGTGCTTCCAGAATCGATCTGAATGCGATGTTGGTTCCTTCGCTCTAAAAACCGTGTATGCAGGCGACGTTATGCCCTCATACTGCGAATGTGCGAAGCCCCCTTGAAATGACCTGAGATGAACAACGAAGTCTCCGGGAAGCACACGCTTATATCCAATTTCGTTGCTCTCGTCATGCCCGATATATCGACCAGAATCATCGCGATATATCATGCCTTGATTCTGCGTCGCTGACAGAACAGGCAGTGTCGGATGGCCTCTATCATCAACGATTTGGAACACCTCACTGGCCTTACGCTGTTCCCAAGGGTCAGTAAAACCAGCAAAGCGAATTTCGGGTACAGACTCACCATCTTTCGGGAACATTTTTTCAAGCATCGATTTTTTTAAGATGACAAGCTTGTCATACTTACGCTGATGAAGGGTGATGAGGTCGTCAAGGTTGCTGAAGAAAGAGCCAATTTGTCGCTGCTCATCTAAACTTGGTTGAGGAATACCTAGCTCTTTGATGATTGCGCCTGAGAGGTTTCCCTGCCCACCTTGAAGAAAGGTTTCGGTTATTGATTTCTTCTGTCTACGGAGCCAGTAAGCTATGAAACGATTTGCTGCCATATCAGATGCATCCATGGCAAGAATCGCCTGGTTAATTGCCCCTTTTATCTTCGAAATAGCGACTTCTCCGCTGGTTGCTCCATACATGGCATAGAGAACCATTCCTTTATCAACAAGCTTTGCTGATGAGTTATTTAAACCCGCAACCGTAAGTGACAATTCGGTTGAATCGCAATCGATTTCAGCAGATCGGATAAAAGGAATTTCGCCTCCATAGTAAGCAGAATTGCCAGCGCTGGGAGTGCCTCCTGAATAAGTCAGCGCCAGCTCTCCCAACTTACGCTGTTCCCAAGGGTCAGTAAAACCAGCGAAACGAATCGCGGGAACTTTCGCCTGTTCAGTCATCATTCGCCTCCCAACAGGGTCTTCAGCTCGGCAATACCGGCCATATCGAACTCATTGCCGGTTAGTTGACCAAGCATATTGCCAAGTTTTGCCTCAGCCTGTTCGATCTGTTCGCACACATCAGAGTATGTGGTCGAATACTTGTCGTTCAGCGCATTCACCGCTGCAATCAACTCATCAACAGCCGTCTGAGGGAGCTCCTCAAGCTTGCGCTGCAATGGTTCCACCCACTTGGCAGCAAGCAAGTCATCAGTATGTTCATCGCTCAGCCCTTCAATAACGGTCCGGGTCTTTTCATCAAGCGCTGAACGGAGATTCTTAACGTTCTTTTTGACTTCACGCTCTTCATCAAACAACCGCTGTGCACTCACAAGAGCACGGTCAAAGTCAGTCTCGGGATGCTTGCCGATAGACTTCACTGCTTTCTTCAACTCAGCGGCAACAAAAGAATCACCATCCTCACTGATAGCACCGGTTGAGCTCTTGTCGTCTTCATCCATATTTTCAAGAATGTCGGCAATCTCACCACTAATCTCTCTTAACCGAGATTCATATGTAACAATTTCCGCAAGATCAGCAGTAAGCAGTTTGCTTTGCACAAGATCGAACGGCAGGATATGTCCAGCCCAGCCATCCGGCACTTCGACATCCTTACCGCCTTTCTTCTTAACAACCATGTTGGCGTCAACTTTGCGAACGGCGTCATGGCCCTCGCTCTGTATGGTTTCAAGGTCGGTGGAGATGGTCTTCTGCCAGCTATCGTCAAGCACCTGATATGCCGTATAGGCATCTACGAGCGGTATATCAGTCAAACGATGTAGCAGGTCATGTGCCAGAACCTCCTCTTCGGCGGCAATGCTCACGTTGGCGGCGTTACCTACCAGTTCATCACGCAGATAGGCAGGATAATCGGTGAATACCTCACGATATCGCTGGATATAGGCACTCACACCAGAATCAGCATTCACTGCCTCGCGAACATCTTGCACAGCGAGTCTGGCCGAATGGCCGTTCTCCTCAGCAAAGAGACGTTGGCGCAATCCCGGGAACACGTTCCAATACTTACCGAGCGCATCGATATCCTGCTTGGGAATGCCACCAAACATGGTGGAATACACGTCCCAACTTTCGGCACTTTCAGAGGAATCCACATATCGGGGAATATTGAGGTTGTAATCGTTCTGCCGAATCTCATCAATGCTCACCAAACGGCTGAACTTATCGATATCACGATTCCCCGTCACCGCATCCACGATGCGTTTGATATCGCTCGCACGCAGCTTGTTGTTCTTGCCTTCCTTGGTGAAGTATTTGGAAGCGTCCACGATGAGCACATGATCGTCGTCGCGATGTTTGCGCAGCACCATCACGATGGTGGGGATGCCGGTGCCGAAGAAGATGTTCGCGGGCAAGCCGATGATGGCCTGAATGTGGTGTTTCTCCACCAGGTTCCGGCGAATAGTGCCTTCCTCACCGCCACGGAACAGCACGCCATGTGGCAATACGATGGTCATGATGCCGTCGTCGCGCAGATGATAGAGATCATGCAGCAGGAAGGCATAATCAGCCTTGGACTTAGGCGCAATGCCATATTCGAAACGGATATCTTCGCCCGCTTCCAGCGGCTCCCAGTTCTGGGAGTAGGGAGGATTAGAGACCACGGCGTCCACAAACAGCGGCTCATAGGTCTCGTCCTTCGTTTCGTCGGTATCGAACCACGGCCAGTCACTTTTCAGTGTGTCTCCGTTGCGGGCCACGATGTTGTCCGGCAGGATGCCGCGCATGACAAGATTCATACGCGTGAGATTGTAGGTATTCTCCTTGAGTTCCTGTGCGTAATACTTGATGTCATTCGGATTGCCATTGCGACGGGCCACAGCCTGACCGATATGGATCAGCAACGAGCCCGAGCCACTCGTGGGGTCGTAGATGTTGATTTCTTCACGGCCGGCGAGATGCCAAGCCACTATTTCGCTCATGAGCTGAGAGACTTCGCTCGGCGTGTAGAATTCACCGGCCTTCTTACCCGCGTTGGAAGCGAAGTTGCTAATTAGATACTCATAGATGAAGCCGAGGGTGTCGTAGTCCTGCCGGCTGTCCATCGGAATGTCCTTGATGAGGTAGATGAGGTCGCGGACAGCCTTGCTACGACTTTTTTCATCGGTGCCGAGTTTGGACAGACCGGTTTGCAGCGTGTCGAAGATGCCGACGAACACCCGTTTACGAGCCGGATCAATGTTGCGTTCGAAAGCGGAAAGCGCGTCACGTACATCAGCGATGGTGAAATCGCCCTGGCTGGCAATCCACGTGGAGAACAGGTTGTTGTAGGAGATGAAGTAGCCACATAGATCACGTACATACTGTACAGTTTCGGCATCATTCTCATCCAAGCCCTTGAGGTCTTCGGCTCCCCAGTCTTCAGCACGCAGACGAGCAATCTCCGTCTCCGAGAGGAACTTATAGAAGATAAAGCCGAGGATATAGTCCTTGTATTCATTCGCCTCAATCTTGGAACGCATTTTATTGGCGGATTCCCAGATTTTGGCGGCAAGCTGCTGCTTATTCATTCATATGCTCCTTGTTTCTGTACACGTAATCAAGGGTCTGTCCTTGTTCATTGACCCATTCGGTCCAACCGTTTTGACTGCCACCGAGAACAAATACAGCAGCAGCGGAAGGGCTTGACAGTTCAATGTCATCAGCAAGAGTCGCCTTGCCCGTCTGCGTTCCGAAAAGATGCCGCCGAGCTGCCACGGCTCCCTGGTTTTTGATAACTGGATGCACGAGATCCACTTCAGAACCGGAAAGAACAGTGAAACGACCTGTACCTTGGCTATATCGCCCAGTGGCCTGAACACCGTTCTTCTTCGTATGGAATACGGCGTTCACCATAACCGGTGTCTTTTCTTTTCGATCAAGGTCATATCCGAGCACTCGCATACGAAAGAGGATGTTATTGTGCAGTCTTTCCACCTGTTGCTCTTTGTATGGATTCATGCGAGGAGCAGGAGTATACTCATTGTCGGTCTCATAAGAGCCATGTTTGTCCACATAATCTATGGCTGTTGACTCAAGAGAGTCCAAAACATCACGATCGATATTGACATCATTATCGAGGAACATGATGGCTTTGTTCCAAAAATCTTTCTTAGTCTTGTGCGCATCAAGCCGATTAAGCCCCTTCGTGGTTTGTCCCACATACGCACGGCTCAGAACTCCATGATCTTCATCAAGAAGATAATACACACCGCGATCCGGCAAATCGGGAAGACTTTTCGCCTCACTCAACATATCCCGGGGCACCACAACCGTGACAAGCGACTCCCCATCCACACGACAAATTCGAATGCCATCAGGATTGTTGTCAATAATTTGTATGGTCATAGCAGTGAGAGCAATCATCACTTGCCGCCCTTTGCTAGTTCATTAATCATGCATGTTCTCACGAATGCCGAAAAGCTCATCCCGCGAAGAGATGCGGCCTCTTTAGCAGAATCTCGCAAATTAGCGGGGATACGCATAGTAACCGGCACCACATCACCGTTTACCAGATACGAACGTATCTCTGTTTCACCAGCATCATGCTCAATCAGATCGGAGTACGTCATTGCATTCTACACTTTCAAACTGCAATACAAATGCAATAATTCTACACCCGCTTGGGAACAGCGTAAGTTGAGTGAAGTAGCAACGTTTGGCGGCGGGCATACTCCGCCAATGGCAGATCCCGATAACTATGAAGATGGATACGTGCTGTGGGTTACGTCCCAGGACGTGAAATCTAATTATCTTGATAGAACTACGACTCAGATAACTGAGAAGGGCGCAAAAGAGTTGACTCTTTATCCTGCCGGATCTTTAGTAATGGTAACGAGGAGCGGGATTCTTCGCCATACCCTTCCGGTGGCTGAACTGCGCAAACCTTCAACTGTTAACCAGGATATTCGCGTCATTCTGCCCCAAGGCGAGTGCTGTGGAGAATGGCTACTTCAGTTCTTTATTTCGCATAACAAGGAATTGCTGCTTGAGTTTGGCAAGACTGGAACAACCGTAGAAAGTGTTGACTTTGGCAAGATCAAAGACATGCTTTTGTATATGCCAAGCACCGTCGAACAACAGCAAATTGGCGACTTCTTTGCTAAGCTCGACTCCCTCATCACCCTTCATCAGCGTAAGCGTCTATCTATTCGTCAAAGGAGCCCCGTGTGGTCATAAACACAATCAACGAAGAAATGTCGTTCTGCGATTACTACTCGCAATGGGTCGACGTCTACAAGGAAGGTGCGATTCGGGAAGTGACAATGAAGAAATACAAGCTCACACAGGCGTGGCTGAGAAAACTTATCCCTGATCTCAAGCTTTCCGAGTTCGATCGTGTGAGCTATCAGAAACTCATCAACGGATACGCTGAGCATCACGAGCATCAGACAACAATGGATTTTCATCACCAACTGAAAGGAGCCATCCTCGATGCCGTTGATGAAGGTCTGATTCAGAGAGACCCAACAAGAAAAGCAATCATCAAAGGAAAACAGCCGAGACAGAAGAAGGTGAAATATCTTAACCAGTTCGAACTTCATGCTGTCCTTGCTGATTTGAAGCTTGATCCGATACCTAACTGGGACTGGTTGATACTGCTAGTGGCAAAAACCGGGTTACGTTTCTCCGAAGCATTGGGGCTTACTCCTGATGATTTCGATTTCGTTCACCAGACTTTGTCCGTCAATAAGACATGGAATTACAAGAATGGAGGTGGCTTTGTTCCAACAAAGAATGCTTCTTCGGTACGTAAAGTACAACTTGACTGGCAACTCATCATGCAGTTGTCTGTTCTGTTGAAGAGCTTACCCGGTGACAAGCCTATCTTCGTGGATGGCAAGGTATACAACTCAACCGCCAACGGTATTCTGGCCCGGCATTGCAAACAAGCCGGAGTACCTGTGATTTCAATACACGGATTGAGACACACCCATGCTTCACTCTTGCTATTTGCCGGCGTTTCAATTGCAAGCGTCTCTAAACGGCTTGGACACGCAAGCATGAACACAACGCAGGAAATATATCTGCATGTCATCCGCGAATTGGAAAACAAAGACGTTGACATCGTGATGAGAGCCTTATCCACCCTTATTTAGCAAACCACAGACGCTTACGCTGATGAAGGGTGATGAGGTTGTCAATCTCACTCAACGCTGCGCCTATGGCAGCTTGCTCCGACAAGCCCGGAAATCTTACTTGTGTATCTTGCAGTGCGGCCTTTGAAACGGAAATCACCTTGATCCCCTGCATTAAAGGAAGAAGCTGTCTGTGATATGCATCGGAATTAAGGTAGTGCCCCAGGTAGCCCGTCCCAAAGAAGAACCGAGGCCGCGCCGGTATCGTATGTAACCCCGAGATAGTTGGCTCTTTGGGTAATTTTCGCAGTTCAACGCACTTGCCAGCCGCTTCGTCCTCTGCCGTGTCAGCGAAAATGACATCACCTTCGCGAAGTATCGACCCAGCAAATTTGGGAAGCACGGTATCGTCGGTAATGAACGGCAAATCGCTTCGTTCGCCATCGAGGCAATCGCCGAACTTAATAAGAATATCTCCGTAATGAACATTGCGAGCAGTGCCATTCTCGCCATTCAAACCGGCACGTGAAAGAGTGTTGCTCTTCAAGAACTCGAAGCAATCCCCAAACTTACGCTGTTCCCAAGCGGGCATCGGCACTACATGAAGCAGGGCAGACGGGATACGAGTGGCTGGCCGAACATACGCAATACATCTACCGGCAACTTGGGCACTACCATTTCCGTTGTTAGCTACACTTATCGCGATAAGTGTAGCTAACAACGATTGAAGCGACACCTTACAAGCCATGAGAGGTAGAACCGTTCCCCTTCTATTTTGAAAAACTTGAATAAGTTAGATTTTTTCAAAATAGGGATGCGTCGAAAAGACGCATAAACGCACGAAAAATGCGGGCATCCGATATGCAGTGTTCATTGAATCACTGTATATCGGATGCCCGCAATTGTTTCAGACCAATTGAAGAGCCTTAGCTCAGCATCAGCCTCACGCCTTGGCGACCTCAACGGCCAGCTCGGCGCCTTCCTTCACTTCGAAGGAGGTAGCCAGCGTCTCACGGGCGATCAGATCCTTGAACTGCTCGACCTTGGCCACATTGGCGGCCGGCACGGTCAGCACCAGGGCGATACGGTCCGCGATGTCCAGATCGGCAGCCTTACGTGCGTCCTGCACAGAACGAATCACGTCGCGGGCGTAGCCTTCAGCCAGCAGGTCGTCATCCAGCGCGGTGTCGAGGATCACGAAGCCACCGGTCGGCAGAGCGGCGGAGACCGAAGCGGCGGCCACGGTGGCGTTCTCCTCCTCCACACGGTTGATCAGCTCGTACTCGCCTTCGACCAGCGCAAGGTCGCCGGACGGCGTGGAGACCACCGGCGCACCGGACGCAGCATCGACATGCCAGTCGCCGGACTTGGAGGCCTTGATGGCGAACTGCACCTGCTTGCCGAGGCGCGGACCCGCCGCACGGGCATTCACACGCAGCTCGTGAACAATCTTCAGACCGTGGGCGGAGGCATCCTGCAGCGTCGAGAACTCAATATTCTTGATATTAAGTTCAGACTTCAGCAACTCGTCGTATGCCTTGACGGCGTCCACGTTCTCGACCACCACGGTGAGCTTGGAAAGCGGCTGGCGCACGCGGATCTTGGCGGCCTTGCGCAGGGACAGGGTGCCGGAGACGACCTCACGCACCTTCTCCATCGCGTCCACCAGAGCCGGATCGTCGACCAGCACACGGCCGAGTTCGGTGTCTTCACCGGTCTTCTCGTCCACCACGAACGGCCAATCGGCCAGGTGCACGGACTCACCGCCGGTCAGACCACGCCACACGGACTCGGCTTCCATCGGGGCCAGCGGCGCAAGCACGCGCATGAACGCCTCAAGCACGGTGTACAGCGTGTTGAACGCGGAAGCGTCCTCATTCCAGAAACGGTCACGGGTGTTGCGGATGTACCAGTTGGTGAGCACGTCGATGAAGTCGGAGACCGCATCGCAGGCGTCGGAGATTGCGAACTCGTTCAGCGACTTCTCGGCGGCCAGCACCAGACGACGGGTACGGGCCAGCAGGTAGCGGTCCATCTCCGGCAGGCCGGCGACCTCGTCCGCGCGCAGCTGGCGGGCGTCGAATCCGGCCCCGCCGTTGGCCGCGTTGGCGTACAAGGTGAAGAAGTAGTAGGAGCTCCACACCGGCAACATGACCTGGCGCACGGTGTCGCGGATGCCATCGGCGGTGACGATCAGGTTGCCGCCGCGCAGAATCGGCGAAGACATAAGGAACCAGCGCATGGCGTCGGAACCGTACTTGTCAAACACGCCGTTCACGTCCGGGTAGTTGCGCAAGTGCTTAGACATCTTCTGGCCGTCGGAGCCGAGCACGATGCCGTGGCAGATCACGTTCTTGAACGCCGGGCGGTCGAACAGGGCGGTCGCCATCACGTGCAGCAGGTAGAACCAGCCGCGGGTCTGGCCGATGTATTCCACGATGTAGTCGGCCGGGAAGTGCTGTTCGAACTTCTCCTTGTTCTCGAACGGGTAGTGGAACTGCGCGAACGACATGGAACCGGACTCGAACCAGCAGTCGAGTACATCGGAAATACGGTGCATGTGCGACTTGCCGGTCGGGTCGTCCGGGTTGACGCGGACCAGGTTGTCGATCCACGGACGGTGCATGTTGATGTTGCCGTCCTTGTCGCGCGGGTAGTCACCGAAGTCGGCCTTGAGCTCTTCGAGCGAACCGTAGACGTCCACACGCGGGTACTTCGGATCGTCGCTCACCCACACCGGGATCGGGGAACCCCAGAAGCGGTTGCGGGAGATGGACCAGTCGCGCGCGTTGGCGAGCCACTTGCCGAACTGACCGTCCTTGACATTGCCCGGGATCCAGTTGATCTGCTGGTTCAATTCCAGTAGACGCGGCTTGATCTTGGTCACGGACACGAACCAGGAGGACACCGGCTTGTAGATCAGCGGGGTGGCGCAACGCCAGCAGTGCGGGTAGGAGTGC